>Ga0209347_1001942_pt1 | contig 29597 bp, 24 predicted proteins | sample AutmiccommuBRH23_FD_187382 | JGI IMG/M metagenome (GOLD analysis project Ga0209347, IMG submission 187382) | Deep subsurface microbial communities from Mt. Terri, Switzerland - Autotrophic microbial communities BRH/23 (SPAdes) (version 2) | ecosystem: Environmental > Aquatic > Deep subsurface >...
CACCTTATGTGCTTTTCGCAAACCTACTAAATACTTGTTATTTGTTTTATTAAACCATTTAAAACGCTTGTGAATTAACACATCGTGCACCAAAAAATAAGCCATGCCATAAAACAAAATGCCCAAACCGATAAAAAATCGATAGTTTAAGCCTCCTTCCAAACCTAAGTAGAATAATACAATACTTGGGATAGCAAAAATGACAAAAAACACATCATTTCGTTCAAACCAATTTTGATATCTGGGCTGATGATGATCTTCGTGGAAATACCACAAAAATCCGTGCATCACAAATTTATGCGTTAACCAAGTCACACATTCCATCAATAAAAACGTAACAATTGTAATGAGTAAGAACATCATATTTTAGTAGACAATAATTTAATTTGAGTTGTTTGATTTTTAGTAATATTTTTAACCAACAACATATTTTTTAATATTTTATGCTTAAATCCCTTAGTTAAATCGCTCTTTTCCATTCCTTTAATAATTGTCGAACAATCTTCTTCAATATTGTTATGATAGTTCAAAAAATCTGGCAATTCATTTTGAAACACAAAACGCAAATACCTTATTTCAACATTTTCTTTGTTTTCCTGAATTAATTGATCTAAAGCAGCTTTGCCTTTTTTGAAATAATTGTATTTTGACAATGGAAATTTCACATATTTGGCTTTCATAAAAAGCATGGCCGCATAATATGCTTTCGACGCTGGATCTTTTTCCTTTTCCAGCAATTTCATATGAAATTCAGCTTCTTCCATTGAATTAATTTTAGGAAACTGATTTCTCACATCGCTTAAAACTGATGCCTGCAATGAATTCATCATTAAAAAGAAAAGTAATAGCTTCATTTTATAAAATTACATCAAATTTAATTTAAATACGACAAAAGACCGCGCAAGCAAACTAATTTTAACCGGATTTGAAATTCTGATTCGTGTATTCAATATTTTTTCTGATGGTGTGCTTTTCAACTTTTTTAACAAACCTTTATAATAAATATAAGCCGTATAAACGCCAAACTTTGCTTCCATAGGCAATAATTTAATGCCTTTATAGGCTTCAATAAAATCGTTTTCTATTTCTTCAATGATTTGGTTTTTTGAATTTAAATCTAAACGATGCAAATTTATCCCCGGAAAATATGATCGGTTCAATACTTCCATATCATCTTTTAAATCGCGCAGGAAATTCACTTTTTGAAAGGCCGAACCCAAACTCATCGCATAACTTTTTAGGCTTTCATATTTTTCATTATCGCCATCAACAAAAACTTTTAAACACATCAAGCCAACAACATCGGCCGACCCATAAATGTAATCGTTGTATTCTTCAACCGTATGGTATTCTTCTTTATTTAAATCAAGTTTCATGCTTTTTAAAAATGCCTGAATCAATTCATCATCGATATTGTATTTTTTTACCGTTAACTGAAAACAGTTTAAAATCGGATTTAAACTAATCCCGGAATTATAGGCTTTATAGTAATCGCGTTCAAACTCATTTATCAATTCATTTTTTTCAAAATCGTGAAAGGAATCCACAATTTCATCAGCAAACCTTACAAAAGCATAAATACCAAAAATGGCTTCCCTAATTTTAGGAGCCAGCATTTTAACTGCCAACGAAAAAGAGGTGCTGTATTTTTTCGTAACTATTTTGCTGCACAAAAAGGAAGTTTCGTCAAAAATATGTTTCATTAAAATTAATTTTTAGTTAGTAGAATCTTTAATGTGATAATTTTAAATAGCATTTTTCATTAATAATTCAGACACAATTTTTCCCGAAATGATTGCTGGAGGAACTCCCGGACCGGGAACAGTTAACTGCCCGGTAAAAAATAAATTCTTTACCTTTTTACTTTGGATTTTAGGCCGCAGAAATGCGGTTTGCATCAATGTATTTGCCAATCCGTAAGCATTTCCTTTATATGAATTATAGTCATTCACAAAATCGTTTACACAATACGATTCCTTAAATATAATAAAATCTTTTATATTTTGATCAGTCAATTTTTCAAGTCGGTCAATTATTTTTTGGAAATATTCTTCACGTATCTCTGGAATATCTGTTATTCCAGGTGCAATCGGAATTAAAAAAGTTGCTGCTTCGTAACCCTTTGGGGCAAAACTATCATCTGTAATACTTGGGAAACTTCCGTAAAAAAGCGGATCTTTTGGCCATTGCGGCGTGTCATAAATTTCAACGGCATGCTTGTCGAAATTTGAATCGAAAAACAAGGTATGATGAGAAACATTTTTCAGTTTTTTGCTGAGCCCAACATAAAATAATAAGGCTGAAGGCGCAAAAGTTCTTTTGTTCCAATATTTTTCAGAGTACATTCGGTACTTCTCATCCAGCAATGTTTCCGAATGGTGATAATCTGCACCGCTCACCACAAAATCTGCAGCCAAAAACTGGTTATTTACCTGAATACCTTTTACAATCCCGTTTTCAACAACAATTTTCTCTACGTTTTGGTTGGTTTCAATGTTAACGCCCAATTCCTTTGCCAAGGTCACAAATCCTTTAACCACTTCATACATCCCTCCTTTTGGATGCCAAGTGCCCAAACCGAAATCGGCATAATTCATAAAACTGTAAAAACTTGGCGTATTTGATGGTTTTGCACCCAAAAACAATACAGGAAATTCTAAAATTTGAATTAATTTTTCACTTTTAATATGTCCGCGAACTTCCGTACTGATGCTTTTATAAAACTGATTTACATTGGCAATGGTGTCAAAAGTCACCAATTCGGTAATGGAATTTCCTGGTTTGTAAACCAAATTATTCACCGCAACTTCATAATTGAATTTTGCGGCTTTTAAAAATTTCTTCAGATAAACGGAACTTCCTTTTTCCTCCCTTTCGAAAACCTGATAGATTTCTTCGATTTTATCTGAAATAATCAACGAATCAAGTAGGTCAAAATAAACCTGATAAGCTGGAGCAAGTTTCTCCAAATCGTAAAAATCAGCTGGTTTTTTGTTGAAATCGTCAAAGAATTTTTCAAAAACATCGGGCATCCAATACCAGGTTGGACCGATGTCGAATTTAAATCCGTCTTTCGTCAGCAGTCTGGCCCTGCCGCCAACGCTGCTGTTTTTCTCAAGTATGGTCACATCATAACCTGCTTTTGCCAAATAGCAAGAAGCAGATAGTGAGGAAAACCCTGAGCCTATGATAATAATTTTTTTCTTCATTCTGTGTAACAAATATACAAATAAGTTAAACAAAAACAAACTATTTCAAAAAAATTATAAAATATTTAACAACTCAAACGGAGATTTAAATATTTTTATTTGATCATTTTTGAAAGTATCCGAATCAAATTGCGCCAATTTTGAACCTAAAACCCATAAAGAATCATTGGTATCCTTCAATACTTCACTATAAACCTGCTGCAAATATTCTTCCACAGTTTCTTTGGAAGGCTCAACGGTTAAATAGGTTAAAAAGCAAACATCATCAAAAACTTTTTGCAGATCATTTAAATTTTCAACAGGAACGCTTTGTCCCAAATAAACGGAATGATATCCGTGAAACAGCAGTTCAAAATGCAAATAGAGCAAACCGAGCTCGTGAATTTCATGCATTGGCAAATACAACACAAATTTTCTGCTATTTTTATTTGGCTGAAGAAATTGCAATTTTTCAGTATTGATAAGAATTTTTTGTTTTATAAGGTTGGTAATGAAATGTTCATGAGCAGGCGTAATTGAATGCACTTGCCATAAAATACCAATTTCATTCAAAAACGGAATAAAGACCTCCGTAAAAATAGCGCGAAACGATATTTGGGAAATAAGTCCATTGTAAGTTTGATTGAACAAGCCTTCATCAAAATTGAGCATCGACAATTTAAATGAATTTAGTGCTTTACTCTCAAAACCTTCTTTAAAAACAAGTTCCTTTACGCTTAATTCCATTTTATCATCAGATAAAGATGCAATTTTAGATATTTTTAATCCGTTATTGTAAAGTAAAGATACGTTTAGCAGCTTCAGCATGCTGTCCATATCATAATATCTTATGTTAGAATCTGTTCTTTTAGGTTGAAATAAATTATACCTTTTTTCCCAAATTCGTATGGTATGCGCTTTGATTCCTGAAAAATTTTCGAGATCCTTTATAGTGAACTCTGTTTTGATATTGTTCAAAGTAAATTAAGTTTAGTTGAACAAATATATATAATAAATTAATATGTGACAATTTTTACATAAAAAAAAGAGCGCTAAGCGCTCTTTTATGTTTTTTAAACCAATTTATTTGTTCAAATACATCTTTCTTCTCGAATACAGTTCGTAAAACTGGTCGTCTTTTAAATTGTCGATAAACAAAATACTTTCCCCGGTCGATTTCATTTCCGGACCTAATTTTTTGTCAACATTGGGAAATTTATTGAACGAAAATACAGGTTGTTTAATGGCATAACCTTCCAATTGCGGATTAAATTTAAAGTCCTTCACTTTATTGGCGCCCAACATTACTTTTGTGGCGTAATTTACATAAGGCTCTTTATACGCTTTTGAAATAAACGGCACCGTACGGGATGCTCTCGGATTGGCTTCAATGATATACACAATATCGTCTTTAATGGCAAACTGAATATTGATCAATCCAACAGTTCTTAAAGCCAAGGCAATTTTTAGGGTGTGGTCTTTAATTTGCTGCAATACAAATTCGCCCAGATTAAATGGTGGCAAGGTTGCGTTTGAATCACCGGAATGAACACCGCAAGGCTCAATATGTTCCATAATTCCAATAATGTACACTTCTTCCCCGTCGCAGATTGCATCAGCTTCGGCTTCAATGGCACCATCTAAATAATGATCCAACAGCAACATATTGTTTGGAATTTTACGCAGTAAATCAACCACGTGTTTTTCCAATTCTTCTTTATTGATCACAATTTTCATTCCTTGACCGCCCAAAACATAAGAAGGGCGAACCAATATTGGAAAATCTAAACTATCTGCAATTGCAGCGGCTTCATCAGCCGTTGTGGCAGTTCCATATTGCGGAAAAGGAATATCCAGATCCATCAGCAATTCAGAAAAACGTTTTCTGTCTTCCGCCAGATCAAGTGCATCAAAACTGGTCCCTATAATTTTAACGCCCCATTTATCTAATTTTTCAGCCAGTTTTAAAGCAGTTTGCCCGCCCAGCTGCACAATAACGCCTTCCGGTTTTTCATGCTGGATGATATCGTAAATATGCTCCCAAAATACCGGCTCAAAATACAATTTGTCGGCCGTGTCAAAATCGGTTGAAACTGTTTCGGGATTGCAATTGATCATAATGGTTTCATAACCCAATTCTTTTGCGGCCAAAACTCCGTGCACACAACAATAATCGAATTCAATTCCCTGCCCGATTCTGTTTGGTCCGGAACCCAGTACCACAATTTTTTTCTTATCGGTAACCACACTTTCATTGTCCGCAAAACTTCCGTTTTCGGTAATCATTTTATTTTCGAAAGTGGAATAATAATAAGGTGTTTGCGCATTAAATTCGGCGGCGCAAGTGTCTACCAATTTATAAACCCTGTTAATATCCAATTCCTGTCTTTTGCTATGGACTTCACTTTCCCAACAGCCCAACATGTGCGCTATTTGTCGGTCGGCAAATCCTTTTTGCTTTGCTTCCAAAAGCAGTTCGTAGGATAAAGTTTCCAGTTTATGGGTAGAAATTTCCCTGTCCAATGCCAATAATTGCTCATATTGCTTTAAAAACCAAATATCGATCTTGGTAATTTCGTGAATTCTGCTTAAAGGAATTCCTATTTGTAGCGCATCATAAATAATAAAAACCCGATCCCAGCTCGCATAAGTCAATTTCTCTATAATGGTGTCATAATCTTTTTCTCCTTTACCGTCGGCACCCAATCCATTGCGTTTAATTTCAAGTGACTGTGTTGCTTTATGAAGCGCTTCCTGAAATGAGCGTCCAATTCCCATCACTTCTCCAACCGATTTCATTTGTAAGCCCAATGTTCTGTCAGCGCCTTCAAACTTATCAAAATTCCAACGCGGAATTTTTACAATTACATAATCCAAAGTTGGTTCAAACAAAGCCGAAGTTGTTTTGGTAATTTGGTTACTCAGTTCATCTAAATGATAACCGATGGCCAATTTAGCGGCAATTTTCGCAATCGGATAACCGGTTGCTTTTGAAGCCAAGGCCGATGAACGAGAAACACGCGGATTAATTTCAATGGCAATAATATCTTCTTTATCATCAGGGCTTACGGCAAATTGCACATTACAACCGCCGGCAAAATCACCGATGGAACGCATCATCAAAATAGCCATATCTCGCATTTTTTGAAAAGTGGTGTCGCTTAAGGTCATTGCAGGCGCAACAGTGATTGAATCTCCGGTATGAATTCCCATTGGATCCATATTTTCAATGGTACAAATAATCACCACATTATCGTTTCTGTCCCGCAATAATTCCAATTCAAATTCTTTCCAACCCAACAATGCCTTGTCAATAATCACTTCATGAATGGGTGAAGCTTCTAAACCTCGACTTAACAATTCATCAAAATCTTCTTTTTTATAAACGATTGAAGCTCCAAAACCACCCAAGGTAAAGGAAGGACGAATTACCAATGGGAAACCGTATTCTTGTGCAATTTCTTTCCCTTTCAAAAATGAATTTGCTATGGTTGACGGCGCTTGTCCAATGCCAATTTTGTTCATTAACTTTCTAAATTGCTCGCGGTCTTCAGTAATATGAATAGCGGCAATGTCAACGCCAATAATATCAATATTAAAATCTTTCCAAATCCCTTTATCATCGGCTTCAATACATAAATTCAACGCTGTTTGTCCGCCCATTGTTGGCAAAACAGCATCAATATTTGGATGTTTTTCTAAAATTTGAATGATCGATTTTGTGGTTAACGGCAACAAATACACATTGTCGGCCAAAGACGGATCCGTCATAATCGTAGCCGGATTGGAATTAATCAGCGTCACTTCAATTCCTTCTTCTTTTAAAGATCTGATTGCTTGAGAACCAGCATAATCAAATTCACAAGCCTGTCCAATAATAATTGGTCCTGATCCAATGATTAAAATCGATTTAATGTTGTTGTTTTTTGGCATTTTTCTAATATAAAATAGTAAGTGTAAATATCTATAAAATTCGTTTTAGGTGTTGAAATAGTTTTCAAAACTTATTAATAGTTCAAAAAAAAGGTGTTACTAAAAAGTAACACCCTATATATAAAACTACTGTCTCATTATTTTTTTGGTCTTGGATCAGAAGATACACTGATTCTTTTTCTTCCTTTAGCTCTTCTTCTTGCCAACACTTTTCTTCCTGTTGCGCTAGCCATACGTTCTCTAAAACCGTGCTTATTTCTTCTTTTTCTTTTTGATGGCTGATAGGTTCTTTTACTCATTACAAATATCTTTAAAATAGTGGTTCTTCTGTTGTTGCTTTCTTTGGAATTCCTCTCCTCAAAAGCGTTGGCAAATATACAATTACTTTTGTTTTTGGCAAATAGAATTTAAAAAAAAATAATATTTTTATTTTAAACCCTAAATTTGAAAAAAAACCTATTTTTATACAAACTAAAAATACAAGAAATATGTATACAAAACCAATGCTTAAAGAAGGAAGTTTAAAAGATCAAGTTATTGTTGTTACTGGTGGTGGCAGCGGTTTAGGCAAAGCCATGACCACTTATTTTTTAGAACTTGGCGCGCACGTTGTCATTACTTCAAGAAATATAGAGAAACTGGAAAAAGCCAAGATAGAATTAGAAGAAAAAACCGGCGGAACCGTTTTGGCGGTGCAATGTGATGTTCGGAATTACACCGAAGTTGAAGCTGTTTTACAGGCAACATTGGATAAATTTGGTAAGGTGGACGGGCTTTTGAACAACGCCGCAGGTAATTTTATCAGCCCAACGGAACGCTTGTCGGCCAACGCTTTCGATACCGTAATAGACATTGTATTAAAAGGAAGCAAAAATTGCACTTTGGCATTTGGAAAGCATTGGATAGACATTAAACAACCAAAATCGACCATTTTAAATATTGTAACCACGTATGCGTGGACAGGTTCAGCCTATGTTGTTCCTTCCGCAACCGCGAAAGCCGGTGTTTTGGCCATGACGCGCTCTTTGGCAGTTGAATGGGCAAAATACGGAATTCGTTCCAACGCCATCGCTCCAGGCCCGTTTCCTACTGAAGGCGCTTGGGACCGGTTGTTGCCTGGCGACTTGAAAGATAAATTTGATATGAAAAAGAAAGTTCCGGTTGGCCGCGTTGGCGAACATCAGGAATTAGCGAATTTGGCCGCTTATTTAATGAGCGATTTTTCAGCCTATATTAATGGAGAAGTAATTACTATTGATGGCGGAGAATGGTTAAAAGGCGCCGGAGAATTTAATATGTTGGAAGATGTTCCTAAAGAAATGTGGGATATGCTTGAAATGATGATCCGAAGCAAGAAAAAATAGTTAATTGTTAATTGTTAAATGTTATTGGTTATTGGTTATACGTTATCTGTTATTCGTTTTGAATTGAAAGATATTAATTTTAGAATTTTAATATATAACTCATAACGTTTAACATTTCAACGTATAACTTTTCAACATTTAACTTTTGCCAACTTAAATAGTTTAGTACTTTTGCCAAAACCTACGAATAATGAAAAACACCAAATATGTTTTTGTAACCGGAGGCGTTACTTCTTCACTTGGAAAAGGAATTATCGCTGCTTCTTTAGCAAAATTATTACAAGAAAGAGGCTACTCTGTCACCATACAAAAGCTTGATCCATACATCAATATAGACCCGGGAACTTTAAATCCATATGAACACGGCGAATGTTATGTAACGGAAGATGGTGCAGAAACCGATTTGGATTTAGGTCATTATGAACGTTTTCTCAATATTCCAACGTCACAGGCAAACAATGTGACCACCGGAAGAATTTATCAATCTGTTATCGAAAAAGAACGCCGAGGCGAATTTTTAGGAAAAACGGTTCAGGTAATTCCGCACATTACCGACGAGATTAAACATCGCATTCAAATTCTAGGAAATACCGGCGAATTTGACATTATAATTACCGAAATTGGCGGAACTGTTGGCGATATTGAATCGTTGCCTTATGTAGAATCTGTGCGTCAATTGCTTTGGGAAATGGGCCATGAAAATGCGATTGTTATTCATTTAACATTAATTCCTTATTTGGCCGCAGCCGGGGAATTAAAAACAAAACCTACCCAACACTCTGTTAAAATGCTGATGCAAAGCGGAGTAAGTCCAGATATTTTGGTTTGCAGAACTGAACATGAAATTTCCGATTCCATTAAAAACAAGCTGGCGCTTTTTTGCAACGTAAGAAAAGAAGACGTTATTCAATCCATTGATGCAGAAACCATTTATGATGTTCCTAATTTTATGCTCGAGGAAGGTTTGGATACTGTTGTGCTGAAAAAATTTCAATTGCCAAACGACAAACAACCGGAATTGAAATTGTGGAACGATTTTTTAAAACGCTTTAAAAATCCGAAAAATACCGTTGAAATAGGCTTGATTGGTAAATATGTCGAATTGCACGATGCTTACAAATCTATTTCAGAAGCCTTTATTCATGCCGGTGCGCAAAATGAGGTGAAAGTCAATATTAATTGGATTCATTCAGAAGAATTAACAGTAGAAAATGTTCCAGAGCTATTAAAAAATTTAAACGGTATTTTAGTTGCCCCAGGTTTTGGAGAGCGTGGTATTGAAGGGAAAATTGAAGCCGTTAGGTTTGCGCGTGAAAATAACATTCCTTTTTTCGGTATTTGCCTTGGAATGCAAATGGCCGTTATTGAATATTCAAGAAATGTTTTAGGTTTGGTAAGCGCCAATTCTACTGAAATGAACAGCAATACGTTGTATCCTGTGATTGATTTAATGGAAGAACAAAAAAGCATCACAGATTATGGAGGCACCATGCGTTTGGGAGCCTGGGATTGTATCTTGAAAGAAGGCAGTAAAGTTAGAAATATTTATCATAAAGAACATATTAGCGAAAGACACAGACATCGTTATGAATTTAACAACGATTTTTTAGAACAAATTGAAAAGGCTGGAATGATCGCTACCGGGAAAAACCCGAAAACCAATTTGGTTGAAGTGATTGAAATTCCAAAACACCCTTGGTTTGTTGGCGTTCAATACCATCCTGAATATAAAAGTACCGTGTTAAATCCGCATCCTTTATTTGTGGATTTTGTAAAAGCGGCATTAAATCACGCTTTAAGCCTGCCAACTAATCATTAATAAGAAACCAAATTTAATTTACATTTAGTACATTTGTCGGGCTTTTTAAATTCTAAAAAGCGTAATGGACAAATTGACATTTAATTACACCCATGGAAGAAAAGAAATTTGATATTAATTCACTGATAGGTTTTGTTTTGTTAGGAGCAATTGTCTTATGGTGGATGTACAGCAATCAGCCAACTCCAGAAGAAAAACTGGAAGCTGAGAAAAACAAGATTGAAAACGTAGAAAAAGCAACCGTTACTTCAACCCTTACAGATTCCACCAAAAAATCTGAAATAATAACGCAAACAACCGATTCACTTTCTTTGGTTAAAGCACAAGGTCAGTTGGGCGTTTTTGCTTATTCCGCAACACTTCCATCAGCGCAAGAAGACGGTGAAACTGTATTGGAAAACGATTTGCTTAAATTGGTTATTTCAAATAAAGGAGGTCAAATTAAGGAAGCTTTGTTAAAAAATTATGTGACTTACGATTCTTTGCCTTTGTATATGATCAAAGACAACAACGCCACTTTTAACATCAACTTTGGAACTTCCGATAACAGAACATTGAACTCAAAAGACTTGTTTTTTGAGCCAACACTTACCAAATCTGGAGGAAATCAAGTGCTTTCCATGAAATTAAAAGTTTCTGAAGGCAACTTTTTAGAATACCGTTACACAATGAAACCAACCGAGTATATGGTTGATTTCACAGTTCGTTCCCAAGGATTAAGTGCATCATTGGACGCAAATAAACCAGTTACATTGGATTATAGTTTAGAAGCTTTCAGAAAAGAGAAAAGCATCAGCTATGAGAACCAACAAACTGAAATGTATTATGAAAAGGAAGATGAAAATGTCGATTACCTGTCAATCAGTGGTGAAGATGATGCCGAAGAAACGGATGTGAATTGGGTTGCTTACAAACAACATTTTTTTTCCACAATTCTAATTTCTGAGCAAGCTTTTTCAACTGCCAAATTAGCATCAAAAACACTTTCAATTGATGAAGATGTAGATACTACATTCACAAAGGCCTTTCACTTAAAAGCGCCGTTGGCATTACAGGCAGGTGAATTAAATTACAATATGAATTGGTACATCGGACCAAATGATTACCAAATTCTAAAAAAATACGACCGTAATATAAAAGAAATTGTAAATCTTGGATGGGGAATTTTCGGTTATTTAAACCGTTGGATTTTTATACCTGTATTTAACTTTTTACAATTATTTATTGGAAATTACGGTTTAATCATTATCCTGTTAACCATTGTGGTTCGAATTATCATGTCTCCTTTGGTATACAAATCTTACGTTTCCAGTGCTAAAATGAAGGTGTTAAAACCCGAAATGGAAGACATTAATAAACGTTTACCTGGAAAAGAAAATGCGATGAAACGTCAACAAGAAACGATGGCACTACAAAGCAAAGCAGGCGTAAGTCCGCTTGCAGGCTGTATTCCAGCATTGTTACAAATGCCTGTTTTCTTTGCTTTATTCCGTTTTTTCCCATCGAATATTGATTTACGCCAAAAAGGATTTTTATGGGCAGATGACTTATCGGCATACGACTCGGTATTTGAACTTCCATTCAGAATTCCAATGTACGGATCTCATATTAGTTTATTTCCAATTTTGGCTTCACTTGCCATATTCTTTTATATGAAAATGAGCCAAGATCAGCAAATGGGTATGCAACAACCACAGCAGGAAGGAATGCCCGATATGCAAAAAATGATGAAAATGATGATGTATCTTTCACCAGTGATGATGTTGGTTTTCTTTAATATGTATGCGAGCAGTTTAAGTTTGTACTATTTTGTTTCCAATTTATTAACCATCGTTATTATGTTGGTTATTAAACACTATATTATTGACGAGGACAAAATTCATGCAAAAATTCAGGAAAATAAATTGAAACCAAAAAAAGAAGGTAAGTTTCGTCAACGGTTAAATCAGGCAATGTCTCAAGCACAAGAGCAACAGGCGCAACAAAAGAAAAAAAATAAAAAATAATCATTTTAAATAAAAAGCCCTGCTTAAAATTTATTTAGGGCTTTTTATTTATATTCACCAAAATTAAAAAACCCCTAACCCCAATGTCATTATTAATAAGCAACTATATAATTCTGAAACAACACAATCTTTTAATAGAATCTCATTCCGGTAATTTAGATTTGGATTCCTATATTAATTTTGTAACTAAAACAACACTTGATCCATTATTTTCTAAAAACATGAACTATTACATAGATTTAAGCAATGTAGTTGTCACTGCTTCAATAGATGATATTAGAAAATACAATGATTTCACAGAAGAAAACTTTAAAAGTGAGATAAAAAGAAAGGTCGCATTGGTAACCAATTCTCCAAACCAAATGGTTTTTGCGACCTTATTTAAAAATAGCAATACGCAAAAATTAAAAGAAATTAAAGTTTTTTCAACAAATGAAAGCGCATTCGAATGGCTTAACTGCAGCCTTAATAAAAATGAATTTCTTACTATTTTTAGAAGTCTCAAAAAAGATTCATTTAATTAAATGCAAGCAATTTAAAATATAATAAATGTCAGGCCTGGTAAGTACTTATAAAATATTAAAGGAATACAACCTTATTGTAGAATATCATACAGGTATTTTAGATGCTGATTCATTTATAGCTTTTAAGAAGAAAATAGCTTTAGATCCTTTATTTGCACCAAATTTACATTTCTTCGTACATTTAAAAAAGGTTACTTTCACTAAAAATTTGGAAGATGTTGATAAATACGTTAGGTTTTTAGATGCCAATTCCAAGGTTTATGGAAACCGACGTGTTGCACTCATCACAAACACACCAAATCAAGTGGTTTCTACCACCATGTTTAAAATGATGCAACAAAACAAATCGCAGTCGGTTGAAGTCTTTTCAACAAATGAAAGCGCCTTGGAGTGGTTAAACAGCAGGCTTGATAAAGATGAAATTCTTGGTGTTTTAGCCTCGTTGATGCTTGCCTAAACAAGATCTTTTATAGGTTAAAAATAAAAGAAATCTTAAATTAAAATCATCATTTGGGCGTTCCCCGCCGGCCGGCGGGTCGGGTTTTTCACTGCAATCTTTTTTACTTCGCCGAAAAGGCAAATCAAAAAAGTATTTCCGTTTCACCCCCTAACGCAAATCACAACAAAAAATCAATTTCTGCTTAAATTAATAGCTTTTCTTAATTTATAGAATTTAGCTCCTATTGTTCAAAAAAGCCAATACATTTTTTTCAATCCTGTCCAATATATTGCTCACATCCGATTTTACAAATGTTTCACCGGTGATTTTTTCATACAATTCAATATATCGGTCTGAAATTTCATTTATTTTTTCGTCGGTCATTTCCGGAATTTGTTGTCCTTCCAATCCCTGAAAACCGTTTGCAATTAACCACTGGCGCACAAACTCTTTCGACAGTTGCTTTTGGTCTTCACCTTTATTTTGTCTGTCTTGGTAACCATCGGCATAAAAATAACGAGAAGAATCGGGTGTGTGAATTTCATCAATCAGCACAATTTTTCCATCTTTTGTTTTACCGAATTCGTATTTGGTATCCACCAAAATTAAACCGCGTTTTGCAGCAATTTCACTTCCGCGTTGAAACAGCGCCTTGGTATATTTTTCCAAAATTTCATAATCATCTTTTAAAACAATTCCTTTTGAAATAATATCCTCTCTTGAAATATCTTCATCATGATGCCCACCGTCAGCTTTTGTGGAAGGCGTAATCATGGGCTCAGGAAACTTATCGTTTTCTTTCATTCCTTCAGGCATCGCAACGCCGCACAAAACACGTTTTCCCAATTTATATTCCCGTGCCGCGTGACCCGATAAATAACCGCGAATCACCATTTCAACTTTAAAAGGCGTGCATAAATGACCAACCGCCACATTTGGATCGGGAATGGCAACAATCCAATTTGGCACAATATCTTTGGTGGCTTCCATCATTTTAGCGGCAATCTGATTTAAAATCTGACCTTTAAAAGGAATTTGTTTTGGCATCACCACATCAAAAGCCGAAAGTCTGTCGGATGCAATCATCACCAAAATTTCATCATTGATATTGTAAACTTCTCGCACTTTTCCTCTGTAAAACGATTTTTGGTTTGGAAAGTTAAATTCGGTGTTGTTAATGGTATTGCTCATTGCTTTGTGTATTTGATTAATTGTGTAATGGTTTAAACATTAATTAATATTAGGAAAAACTGTTAGCTTTTAACTTTTTTAAAACCCAACGCGCCAGCTGTCTCTATCGCTAAAAATGTTCACTGAACATTTTCTTAACGCTCTGTCCCCCCTTCGGGGGTTAGAGGGCTTTTTATTCCTCTCTCGTATCAAGATTTTTATACGCCAAAATAATATCTTTTACCAATCGGTGCCTGATAATATCTTTATCGTCAAAATGCACAAATGCAATGCCTTCAATGCCTTTTAGCGTAAGCATGGCTTCTTTTAAACCCGATATTTGACGTTTTGGCAAATCCACTTGTCCGGGATCGCCATTGATAATAAACTTTGCATTTTTACCCATCCGTGTCAAAAACATTTTCATTTGGTTGTGGGTGGTGTTTTGCGCTTCATCCAAAATTACAAAAGCATTGTCTAACGTTCGTCCGCGCATAAATGCCAGTGGCGCAATTTGGATCACTTCTTTTTCCAAATAAGAATCCAGTCTTTCATACGGAATCATATCTCTTAAAGCATCATACAAAGGCTGCATATACGGATCTAATTTTTCTTTTAAATCGCCGGGCAAAAAACCTAAATTTTCGCCAGATTCCACTGCGGGCCGGGTTAAAATAATTCTTCTTACTTCCTTTTCTTTCAATGCTTTAACCGCCAAAGCAACTGCTGTATATGTTTTTCCGGTTCCTGCCGGGCCAACGGCAAAAAGCATGTCGTTTTTTCCCATTTTTTCAACCATAATGCGTTGGTTTGGCGTTTGGGCTTTAATAAGCCTTCCGCTTACGCCGTGAACTAAAACGCCATCTGCTTCAATCGAACTTTTATGCTCGTTGCCGTTGGTGGTCAAAAGCCGTTCAATGGTGTTTTCGTCAAGTTTATTATATCTTTTAAAATAAGAAATAATCATTTCTAACCGTTTCTCAAATTCATCTAAAATTTCCGGTTCGCCATAAACTTTAAGTTCTGTGCCTCTGGCAACAATCTTAAGTTTTGGAAAATATTTTTGTAAGAGTTCTATATTGGAATTTTTATTGCCAAATAAGTCGTTTGGATGAATGTCTGTTAATACAATAATACGTTCGTTCAAATGATTAATGTGTTAAGTCTTATTAAAAAAATAGTCTTTCAGTCAACAAATAATTGATTAGATTTGCATAGCCAAATGTAGTAAATATCAAATAACAATTATTAAATTGTTACAAATAAGTTTTAAACATTTTATTAAAAATTTGCTTTAAATTTCATCAAAAATTTCGTCTGAATAATCTATGTCAATCATTACTTTAACCACCGATTTTGGAATTAAAGACCACTTTGTTGGAGCGGTAAAAGGCACTATTTACAGCGAATTGCCAGATGCTAAAATTGTAGATATTTCCCACCAAATTTCACCTTTTAACATTACCGAAACAGCGTATGTTTTAAGAAATGCCTACAAAAAATTTCCCGACGGAAGCATTCATATTGTTGGGGTTGATGCCGAATTGAACTCAGAAAACAAACACATCGCCATAGCGCTCGACAACCATTATTTTATTTGTCCGGATAACGGCGTTATTTCCTTGTTGGCTTCAGAAATCACACCCGAAAAAATTGTTGAAATAAACATTCATGAATATATAGAAAGCAGTTTTCCGGTATTGGACGTTTTTGTAAAAGTTGCCTGTCATATTGCACGCGGCGGAAAACTGGAAGTTATTGGCAGAATTATTCCTGAATTTAAAAAAATCAGTGAACTGCAGCCAACAGTTTCAGGAGATAACAATACCATTTCGGGCAATATTATTTATGTGGACAATTATGGAAATTCCATAAGCAACATCAGCGAAAAACTGTTCAGTCAAGTAGGAAAAGGACGCGATTTTGAAGTGATTGCCAACAGATATACATTCCCAAAAATTTATAAAAAATACAGTGATATCGTTGATTTCTCCTTACCCAAAGAACAACGCCAAAAAGACGGAACCAGATTGGCTTTGTTTAATTCGGCCAACTTTTTAGAAATCGCCATGTACAGAAGCAACATTACTACTGTGGGTGGCGCTGTTTCACTTTTAGGTTTAAATTACCGGGCTCCAATAACCATTAAATTTAGCTAAAAAATATGTTTATACGCATTGTAAAAATGAATTTTAAAGAATCAAACATCGCGTTATTTCTTGAAAATTTTAATCAAAATAAAGAAAAAATAAGAAATTTTAAAGGATGCAGTTTGTTGGAATTGTACAGAGACAAAAACGATTCCAACACGTTTTTTACCTATAGTTACTGGGAATCGGAAGCCGATTTGGAAGCCTACAGAAATTCCGAACTTTTTAAAGTGGTTTGGGGAAAAGCAAAAGCACTGTTCAACAACAAAGCAGAAGCTTGGAGCGTTGATAAAGTTCAATCATTGACATGATTAATTAAAAAATTGAAATATTCAATTAAACTAATAAACGATTAAACAGTTAAACATTTTTAATGAAATCCATTTTAATAAAAGAGCTCAATTCCTTTTTCTCCTCGCCAATCGGTTATTTGGTTATTGGGGTTTATTTGGTCATTAACGGATTGTTTTTGTGGGTTTTTAAAGGAGAATTTAACATTTTGCACGCAGGTTTTGCCGATTTAAACAGCTACTTTTTTTTGGCGCCGTGGATTTTCATCTTTTTAATTCCGGCCATTACGATGCGCAGTTTTTCTGAAGAAATAAACACGGGAACCATAGAAATTATCAAAACCAAACCCATCACCAACTGGGAAATCATTTTAGGGAAATATTTAGGCGCGTTGATTTTAGTGATTTTGGCTATAATACCAACCTTAATATATGCTTACAGCGTTTATCAATTGGGAAATCCGGTTGGAAATATTGAATTTGGAACCACTTTTGGCTCTTTTGTCGGATTGCTTTTTTTGGCAAGTGCATACACTGCCATTGGTGTTTTTTCATCCACAATTTCTAAAAATCAAATCGTTTCGTTCATTATTGCGGTTATTATTTCTTTCTTTTTATTTTACGGATTTGAAGCCATTTCCACGTTGAATTTAGTTGGAAATTTTGATTTCGCCCTTAAAAGTTTAGGAATGAGCGAACATTTTAACAGCATCAGCAAAGGCGTTATTGACACACGCGATTTAATTTATTTTATTTCCGTGACTTCGATCTTTTTAATTTTCACCCATTTTAGAATCCAGCATGAAAAATAAGTATTCTAAAATATCGGTCATTTTAATAAGTTTGATTTTATTGAATTTTATAGGCTCAAAAGTTTATAAAAGATTCGATTTTACGCAAGACAAACGTTACACACTTTCCAAAGCCACTGAAAAAATTGTTGAGAATGTTAAGGATCTTGTTGTTGTTACCGTTTATTTAAATGGCGATTTCCCTGCTGAATTTAAACGGCTCCAAACAGAAACCATATTGCATTTGGAAGAACTGAAAGCCCTTAATAAAAATATTCAATTTCGGTTTGTGGATCCTGCAGAAATTGCACAAAATTTAATTGAAAGCGGACTTGAGCCAAGCAGGTTACAAATTCAGGAAAATGGAAAATTATCTGAAATTGTGATCTTTCCGTGGGCAGTTGTTTCCCATAAAAACAAAACTGAAAATGTGTCGCTTTTAAATGATGTGTTTTCAAATTCACAAAACCAACAATTGGAAAGCTCTATTCAAAATTTAGAATTCGCCTTTGCCAATGCCATTCATAAAATCACTTCAGAAAAATCGAAGAAAATAGCTGTTTTAAGAGGAAATGGTGAACTCAGTGATATTTATTTGGCCGATTTTTTGCGAAAATTGGGCGAATATTACTTTTTGGCACCTTTTACGCTAGACAGTGTGGCTGTACAACCGCAAAAAACCTTGTTGCAAATTTCAACATTTGACCTGGCCATCATCGCCAAACCAACCGAAAAATTTACGGAAGCAGAAAAATTTACGATGGACCAATTTGTGATGAATGGCGGTAAAACATTGTGGTTAATAGACAATGTGCAGGCAGAATTGGACAGTTTAATGCAAACCGGCGAAACGTTGGCGTACCCCAGAGATTTAGGGTTAACCGATTTGTTTTTTAATTATGGCATTAGAATCAATCCCGATTTAATTGCCGATTTATACAGTTCAGAAATTCCTTTGGCAACAGGAAATATTGGAAACCAAACGCAATTTAACCAATTTTTATGGGAATATTTTCCTTTGGTGAATTCTTTAAATAACCATCCAATAAACAACAATATTGAAGCGGTAAACCTAAAATTCGCCAACAGTATTGATACCCTAAAAAACAACATTCAAAAAACGGTCTTGCTTCAAAGTTCCCCGCTTTCAAAATCGATAGGAACGCCAGCCATCATTTCCTTGAGAACCATTACCCAAAAACCAAATCAGGAAGATTATCGCAAAGGAAATAAAACGATTTCCGTGTTGCTGGAAGGAAAATTTAAATCGGCTTATTTTGGCAGAATAAAACCTTTTGAAATTTCAGAGCCAAAAGAAAACGGAACAGAAAATAAAATGGTGGTCATTGCCGACGGCGACATAATAGCCAACGAAATTGCGAAAGGAAGTCCGCTTGAATTAGGACTTAATAAATGGACCAATCAGCGTTACGGCAACAAAGAATTTTTACTGAATACCGTAAATTATTTCCTTGATGATTCCGGCCTGATTAACATTCGTTCAAAAACGGTTAAAATCGACTTTCTTAACAAAGAAAAAGCATTTGAAGAATCGGGTAAATGGCAATTGATAAACATTCTTTTCCCATTAATCATTCTTGCATTATTCGGATTCATTTTCAACTATTTCAGAAGAAAAAAATACCAATAAATTTTCGCTGATCACTTCTTAAAAAATTGTTAAAATTAAAAAAAACGTGTTTTTAGGGCGCTGTAAAATGCTATATTTGATACTTAACTTAAACTATTACTATGATGCTTAAAAAATTATTTATGCTAATTGTTATTGTTGGAATCTCTTCAGCAATAAACGCTCAGATTAAAACACCACAACCAAGTCCGGCTGCAAAAATGGAACAAGTTGTCGGTTTAACCGATGTTAAGGTTGAATATTCTCGCCCTGCGATGAAAGGCAGAACAATTTTCGGGAATTTGGTTCCTTTTGGAGAAGTTTGGAGAACCGGCGCAAACGCAAACACCAAAATTACTTTCAGCGATGACGTAACCATCGGCGGAAAAGAATTAAAAAAAGGAACTTATGCCATTTACACCATTCCAAATCAATCATCTTGGGACGTTATTTTTTACAGCGATGCCACCAATTGGGGAAATCCGGCAAAGTGGGATGAAAGCAAAGTTGCGTTAAAAACCACTGTTGAAGTAACGCCAATGCCTAAAAAAATTGAGACATTTACATTGTCGTTTGACGATTTAAGCAATAATTCAGGGGTATTGGGAATCAGCTGGGAAAATACTTATGTAGGTGTTAAATTTGATGTTCCAACAGATAAAACAACCCTTAAAAGTATAGAAACTGCTATGGCAGGCCCATCAAAAAATGATTATTTTCAAGCAGCAACCTATTACCATACTGAAGGAAAAGATTTAAAACAAGCGTTGGAATGGATGAAAAAAGCAACTGCCGGAGATGATCCTGCATTTTGGTATTTACGAAGAATGAGTTTGATTCAAGCAGATTTGGGCGACAAAGCCGGAGCAATTGCAACCGCAAAACGATCATTGGCAGGTGCTGAAAAAGCAGGAAATGCCGATTATGTAAAAATGAACAAAGAATCTATTGCCGAATGGTCTAAAAAATAATGATGAAAAAATTTAAACTATTATTTTTGTTATTGCTGGTGACCTCCATAACCTTTGCTCAAAAAAGCCCAAGAAAACAATCAAACGGCAAGGTTGGCGATGTTGCAATTACTATTGATTATGGCGCACCAAGCGTAAAAGAAAGAACAATCTGGGGTGAATTGGTAAAATTTGATGGAGTTTGGAGAGCCGGAGCCAATGAAAATACCACTTTTTCTTTTGATAAAGACGTTAAAATTGGAAACACCATTGTTAAAGCAGGAAAATACGGTTTTTTTATTATTCCAAGTGAAAACAAGGAATGGACTGTAATCCTGAACAGCAAAAATGATGCTTGGGGATCTAATGGGTACAATAAGGATTTAGACGTTTTAAGAATGAATGTGAAACCTGATTATATGGATACCAACCAGGAAGAACTTGATTATGCCGTTGGTGAAAAAGAAATCATCATAAAATGGGCAAAAGTTAAAATCGTGATTCCGGTTCAATAAAAAATTTTGAAAGAATATTTAAAAAGCCTGTCTGAAAATTAATTTTCAGACAGGCTTTTTTTTTAAATAGTCTTAAGTTCTCTTTTTGAAAATCCCTGAAGCAATATCGCAATACCCATTACCAGGAAGCAACCAAATAAATTCAGCCATAAATACGGCATCCAATCATAAATGTAGCCAACAATCACAATGATTTGCGTAATTAATGCCGCCACAAAAACCGCATTGCTTTTTACGTATTTCACAAAAAATGCCAGTAAAAAGATGCCCAAAATATTTCCGTAAAAAATAGAGCCTATAATATTGACCAGCTGAATTAAATTATCGAATAAATTGGCAAAACAGGCAAATGTAATCGCCAATATTCCCCAGAGCAGCGTAAACCATTTTGAAACTTTTACATAATGTCGGTCGTCTTTTACGGTCTTTTCATTTCTTTTATACAAATCGATTACCGTGGTGCTCGCCAAGGCGTTGAGTTCTGAAGCGGTGCTGGACATAGCCGCTGATAAAATCACGGCCAACAACAAACCAATTAATCCACGCGGTAAATTGTTCAGAATAAAATGAATAAAAACATAATCTTTATCGTTGGTCTCAACCAATTTACTTGCTTTTTTAATGATTTCTTTGGCTTGTTCCCTGTTTTCCAATTCCAATAAATTGAGCTGCTGAATTTCCTTTACCGATTTTTCAAGCTGAAGTGTATTATTTTCATCTTCCAGAGAAATTCCGTAATTTAAATTTGCGACTGATTTTTGCGCTTCGATTTCCAAATGTTTATTTTCCAGCGATTTATATTCCTCTGAATATATAGAGTTTTTAACTGCGTTATCGGCTGCCGGATTAAAATTTAAAGGCGAACTGTTGAATTGGTAAAAAACAAAAACCATCACGCCCACCAATAAAATGAAAAATTGCATCGGCACCTTCAACAATCCGTTAAAAATAAGTCCGAGCTGCATTTCCTTCATCGATTTTCCCGATAAATAACGTTGCACCTGACTTTGGTCGGTTCCGAAATAGGAAAGTGCCAAAAAGCTTCCGCCGATAATGCCGCTCCAAAAAGTATAGCGATTTTCGAAATTAAAAGAGAAATCCAGCACCTCCATTTTACCGCTGGCACCGGCAATTTTCAGGGCTTTGGAAAATGTTATATCGGCTGGCAAATAACTCACTATTAAATAAAATGCCACAAACATTCCGAAAAAAATCACCGCCATTTGTTGTTTTTGTGTAACACTTACCGCTTTTGTTCCGCCTGTTACCGTATAAATAATCACCAGAACGCCAATAATAATGTTTAAAGTATTTAAATCCCATCCCAAAACAGCCGACAAAATAATGGCTGGCGCAAAAATGGTGATTCCGGCAGCCAAACCACGCTGGATCAAAAACAAAATGGCGGCTATGGTTCGGGTTTTTAAATCGAAACGGGTTTCCAAATATTCATAAGCGGTAAAAACATTTAATCGGTGGTAAATTGGAATGAAAACCAAACAAATTATAACCATCGCAATAGGCAATCCGAAATAAAATTGCACAAAACCCATGCCGCTGTGAAAAGCCTGGCCGGGCGTTGATAAGAAAGTAATGGCGCTGGCCTGTGTTGCCATTACAGACAAAGCTATGGTCCATCCTTTCGCTTCATTTCCGCCTTTGATATAATCGGTCACATTTTTGCTTCCCTGTGTTTTCCAAGCGCCATATAAAACGATAAATCCTAACGTGCCGATAAGCACCAGCCAGTCCAGCCACTGCATATCAGGAGAAATTTTTCATGATAACATAAAACAGCACAATATAAACCGCATTGGCAATTAAAACGAGGGTATATTCCCTTTTCCAGACGTATTTTTGTTTTTCCATTTTAGTTTTTTAAAGGTTTTTCTGACTTATTTTTTCCGATTGACAGCATATTTGCGAACAATTTATAGGCACCGGAAACGCCGTCTGGCAGTTCCCTGAAAAAACTCAATCCGGTATAAATAAAGTTTCCTTTGCCATATTTGGCAACCAACAAACTTCCTTTGCTTTCGGGTTCATTTTTATCGTTCATGCTTAAAATGGCTTCAAATTTCGGGTCCCATTCACTTGGGAAATACAAACCACGCTCCTGTACCCAGCCTTCAAAATCCTTGTTTGTAATTTTATTCGGGTAATTCAGCAGTTCGTGGGCCGGAATGACCATTCTGACTTCCGCATCTTCTTCTGTAACCCTATTGTTGGATAATTTTAAAGGAAAAGGCGCTGGCGAATCAACTTTTAAACGCGAATTGGTGTTGTATTGCACTATTAAAGTTCCGCCGTTTTCCACATAACTGTGCAAGAATTTCTGATAAAATTTTGCCCGGTCATTGGTGTTATACGCCCTGATTCCCAACACAATGGCGTCAAAATTTACCAATTTATCAGGCGTAATATCATCTTCATTTAACTCAACTACCGTATAGCCCATTTGACGCAAAGCGGTTGGAACGGCATCTCCGGCGCCCTGAATATAGCCTATTTTTTGTCCCTTTTTCTCAATGGTTAACCGAACTAATTTTGCTTCTGAAGGCATCATAACCGATTGAAACGGAATGTGACCGTAATTAATTTCAACCAATTCATCGGTATATTTTTTGTCTCCAATTTGAACAACCGGATTGATAAATACTTCGGATGCCTTGGAAGGTGGTTTAATCACAAATTCGAAATTTTGCTCTTCCCCTTTTTCCTTTAAACTGAATGAAAAACTTTTTGGGGAAACATTCCAAAATTCAGGAACATCCAAAGCAACATTTCCGTTTAAATTTTCCTTGATGGCTTTTACCTTAACGCTGATTTTTTGAGCATCTTCATTGGCAAAAATGTAGACTTTTTCTCCGAATGAAGCTGAAACTTCGGGAAGAATTTCAAAAGGTTTGTACACTTCGCCTTTTACGGGATCATTGTATTTAAAAATCACATTTTTGGCAAAAGGAATTGTAAATCCGTTAAAATTCACCTTAAAATTGGCCACGATAATTCTTGGTGTTTCGGGCAAGCCGATTAAATTTTGGTCGGAAACCCGGTACATTCCGATACTTCCTTTTTCCCGAAGCCAATATGGTGAAGTTTGTTTAATTTCCGAAGGAATTTCAACGGATAAAGAAAGTGAATTCGCCCTATTTTGTTTTAAGACAATCACAGAATCCATCTTTGCATTTAATGGCGAAATCTCAACCGATTCCAACGAAATAGCAACATCGCTCCTGTTCACCGCTTCAATTTTTAGGGTGTTTTTTGAATTTGCGGTTGTAGAAGCGTTATTGGCCACAGCTTCCAAATACAATCCGGCGCAAGCCGCAATAATTTCCTTAATTTCTTCCGATTTTAATTGTTTCCAATGTTCATCTTTCAGTTGCTGAATTAATTTATAGGCTTCAATTAAATTGGGAATGCTGGCGGCCGGATTTTTAAAATTATAATCCGCCACCACTTTTTGTAAAATTTTACCGATTTCTTTTCCGCCTTCCACACGATTCCAAGAAGTATCTATGCCATCAAAAACATTTTTATTTGTTGGAAATTCTCCTTTCAAAAACTCCAGATATTCCTTTTCTGTACCTCGCGAGCCGGTGCTTCCAAAACCTTGGGATTCGTGTTTGCTTCTGCTTAATGAAGCTATTTCGCTGTTAGACAAACCTTTGCTTGGGTAATAAGTGCCAATTTCCAAAGTCAGTAAATTGGTTTTGTCTGCCTTATTAAAGTTTTCCTCATTTCCGTAAAACCACCAGTAAGTGTTAAAAAACAACCGTTTTGGTTGCCAAACGGCATCGTTTTGCAAATGTGTTTTGTAGGTTTTATCTGATGCCAAATCAAATGCTTCCAACCCTAACATGGCTGAAGCCGTATGATGTCCGTGCGTTGTTCCGGGAGTTTTATGGTTAAATCTGTTGATAATGACATCGGGTTTTAATTTTCTGATGGTGGCCACCACATCGTTTAAAACCGCTTCTTTATTCCACATATTTAGCGTTTCATCGGGATGTTTTGAATAGCCAAAATCGTTGGCGCGCGTAAAAAATTGCTCGCCGCCGTCCACTTTTCTTGCCGCCAATAATTCCTGCGTTCTTATTACACCAAGCAATTCGCTGAGCTCAGGTCCGATTAAATTTTGTCCGCCATCGCCTCTTGTGATGCTTAAATAAGCGGTTCGTGCTTTAACATCGTTGGCAAAATAAGAGATTAGACGGGTATTTTCATCATCAGGATGTGCTGCGATGTACAAAACCGTTCCTAAAAAATTAAGTTTTTGAATGGATTCGTAGATTTCTCCAGAAGTAGGCTTTTTGGGTGCTTGCGCAAAAGTGATGGTGATGCAAAAAAGTGCAAGGAATAAAACGGAAACTATTTTTTTCATCTGTTTAAATTTTATTTTTTAGCGGTAACAGATGCTGTTCGCCATTAATAATTTCATTATGTATCAAAATTTGATAGGCTCGTTTCATTAAAATTTGATTTTTTAGCAGAAATCAAATATAAAATTAAATTTTAGACTGCACTTTTTTTTATGAAGGTATTAACATTTTGCAATGTTAAAAGTTGTTGCCAATAATAATAAAATTCGATTTTCAAAATAAAAATTCTTTAATAATTTGGAAAATGTTATCTATTTAGGTAACTTTGTTGAAAATTTAACGACTATTTTATTGAATAATTATAAACGTGAGGTAGGAATTTATAAAGATTACTTTACTGATTTCTACAAAAAACAGCCTTTAGTTGTAAGAAAAAAGATAGATTGGACTATTCTATTAATTCAAACAATGAAAATTGTTCCTGAAAAATATCTGAAACATCTTACTAACACTGATGGACTTTGGGAAATAAGAATTTCTGCAGGAAATGGAATTTTTAGAATATTCTGTTTCTTCGATGATGGAAATCTTATAATTTTATTAACCGGATTTCAGAAAAAAACGCAAAAAACGCCGAAAAATGAAATCAACAGAGCAGAAAAGCTAAAAACCGAGTATTATGAAAACAAATAAAAATATTAAATCATTCGATGCACATCTTACCGAAAATTATGGTAATGTTGGATCTGAAACTAGAGATAAATTTGAAGAAGAGTTTGAAACTTTTAAAATTGGAGTTTTAATCCAGGAAGCTCGAAAAAGACAACATTTGACTCAAGAAGAACTTGCCGATAAGGTTGGGACTACTAAAAATTATATTTCAAGAATTGAAAATAATGCAAGTGACATTAGACTTTCCACACTTATGAGAATTATAAAAGATGGGCTAGGCGGAAATTTGAAATTATCATTGGATATTTAGATTATAAATTACTACTGGCAACAGCTCATAAAATTTATGCTTAAATTGTGCTAGTACAAAGCGACAAACATTCAATAAAAATATGGCGAAGGCGGAAAAATCTCCGATATTTTACGTCGCACAAATCTAATAAAATCACAATATGTTATATGTTTTACGTTATTAATTGTTAATTGAAGTTGCGTTAGGGATTGAGCCCTTCGACTACGCTCAGGGTAAACTTATTGTTTGAGCTCTTTTTTTGTTGCTTTTCACAACCAAAAAAAGCGAGCCGCGAAAGCCCGACCCGCCAGCCGGCGGGGAACGCCCTAAAGCATCTTTTACAACTTAAAACTGCCGCATATTTTATATTGACAACGTGTTGATAAAAAATCTTTTTATAACAACATATTTAGAATATATTTGTAACTCATTCCATTAAAATAATCATCAATGAAATTTATAGTATCAAGTGGTCAATTATTAAAACAACTCCAAGTTTTGGGAGGCGTTATCAACAGCAACAACACGTTGCCAATTTTAGATAATTTCTTGTTCGAATTAAAAGAAAACGAATTAAAAATATCGGCTTCGGATTTGGAAACAATCATGAGCACTGTTATTGAAGTGGAATCGGAATCTGAAGGATCTGTAGCAATATCAGCACGTTTGTTGCTGGATACCCTAAAAACATTTCCAAACCAGCCTTTGACTTTCAAGACTGAGGAAAACAGCACCATTGAAATTAGCTCGAGCCACGGTAAATATGATATGGCTTATTTTGACGGCAATGAATTCCCGAAAGCGGTTACGCTGGAGTCGCCAAGCAGCACCACAATTCCGGGAGAAATTTTGGCTACAGCTATTTCTAAAACAATATTTGCCGCAGGAAACGATGATTTAAGACCTGTGATGAGCGGTGTGTTTTTTCAGTTTAATGCAAATAATTTAACTTTTGTGGCCACAGACGCCCACAAATTGGTTAAATATTCACGAACTGATGTTACCGCAAACCAACCTGCGGAATTCATTATGCCAAAAAAACCGTTGAACTTATTGAAGGGAATTTTAGCCGGTTCAAACAGCGATGTTACCATTGAATATAACGATTCAAATGCGAAATTTATATTTGACAATGTGGTGTTGGTTTGCCGTTTGATAGACGGAAAATACCCGAATTATGAAGCTGTTATCCCAAAAGAAAATCCGAATAAACTGATTGTTGACCGAGGCACTTTTTTAAACTCGGTAAAACGTGTGTCTATTTTCTCAAGCAAAACAACACACCAAATTCGTTTGAAAATGGCCGGAACAGAATTAAATATTTCTGCGGAAGACATTGATTACTCAAACAAAGCTGAAGAGCGTTTGGCTTGCGATTACCAGGGTGATGATATGCAAATTGGATTCAATTCCCGTTTTTTAACCGAAATGTTGAGCAATTTAAACTCCAATGATGTGTTGATTGAAATGTCGATGCCAAACAGAGCCGGAATATTAACGCCAGCAGATGGCATTGAAGAAGGCGAATTTATTACCATGTTGGTGATGCCTGTAATGTTGAATAACTAGTAACATTCTTAATAGAACATATAAAAATCCGCTTTTAGCGGATTTTTTTTGTATTATTGTTTTAAATCCCTTTTATGAATTTTTTAGCCCATTTATATCTTTCCAAAGACAACAAAAATATTTTAATAGGGAATTTTATTGCCGATGCGGTGAAAGGCAAAAAGCACGAAAATTATCCGAAAGAAATTCAGGCAGGGATTTTACTGCACAGGCAAATAGACTATTTTACAGACACACATCCTATCGCCAGAAAAAGCAAAAGACGCTTGCATGAACGTTACGACCATTATGACGGTGTGATTATTGATATTTTATATGATCATTTTTTGGCCAAGAACTGGTTGAATTATTCAGAAATTCCTTTGGAGATTTACGCCAAAAATGTCTATTCATTTTTTCAGGAAAATATTGGAATATTGCCTCCAGAAATGCAAAGATTGCTTCCTTATATGATTGATTATAACTGGCTGGTTGGTTATGCTTCAATTGCAGGAATAGAAAAAACCTTGGCAGGAATGAACAAACGCACCAAAGGCATTTCAAAAATGGATTTGGCGACGGAAGATTTAATAAAACATTATGATGAATTTGAGCTGGATTTCACGGCTTTTTTCAATGATTTGATTGCATTTACTGATGAAAAAACCAAAGAATTATTATTAAAATGAAAAAAACTATCACACTTATCGCCTTTATTTTTCTATTTGCACAATGCAAAGTAAAAACAATAGAAACTACAGAAACCAATAAAAACACCGGATTAATTGCCGACAGCGCAATGGTGGTGAGCGCCCGCGAAGAAGCCTCAAAAATTGGCGTGGCCATTATGAAAAAAGGCGGAAATGCTTTTGACGCGATGATTGCCACAGAATTGGCTTTGGCAGTTGCCTATCCTTTTGCCGGGAATATTGGCGGCGGCGGATTTATGGTGTATAGAACCCACGACGGCAAAACCGGTGCCTTGGATTACCGGGAAAAAGCACCACTTGCCGCTTCTAAAAATATGTATTTGGATGAAAATGGCGATATCATACAAGGCAAAAGTTTGTTTGGTGCGATGGCTGTTGGCGTTCCAGGAACGGTGGACGGATTGTTTAAAGTTTACGAAAAATTTGGCAGCTTGCCTTTTTCAGAATTGATTCAGCCTTCGATAGATTTGGCCAATAAAGGCGTCGTGGTTACCAAAAAACAAGCGGAAAGACTGGCTGTATCCCGGCATTTTTTTGGGGAAGTGAATAGTACCAAAATAATGCTGGACAATGATTGGAAAGAAGGCGATACCATTAAATATGTGATGCTGGCAAAAACTTTGGAGAGAATCAGGGATTTGGGACGAGACGGGTTTTATAAAGGCGAAACTGCTGAAATGTTGGTGAATTATGTCCAGAAATTGGGCGGTATTATCACGAAAAAAGATTTGGAAATCTACGAAGCAAAATGGAGAACTCCAATTGAGTTTAATTACAAAGACTTGAAAATTATTTCCATGTCACCGCCATCAAGCGGCGGAATTTGCAACGCACAAATTTTTAAGGCGATTGAACCCTTTGATATTGCTTCTTTCGGCCATAATTCCTTAAAATCGATTCAATTGCTCACGGAAGCTGAAAGAAGGGCGTATGCCGACAGGTCGTTTTATTTAGGCGATCCCGATTTTGTGAAAATTCCGATTGACACTTTAATCTCATCAAAATATGTAAAAAACAGGATGGCCAATTTTTCATGGGAAAAGGCAACACTTTCTTCAACTTTACAGCACGGGAAAATTACCGGTTATGAAAGTGACGAGACCACGCATTATTCCATTGTTGACAAATATGGAAACTCTATTTCTGCAACCACCACTTTAAACGGTGCTTATGGTTCCAAAGTGTTTGTTTCTGAAGGCGGTTTCTTTTTGAATAATGAAATGGACGATTTCAGCTCAAAAACTGGAACCCCAAATATGTTTGGATTGGTTGGCGGTGATG
>Ga0209347_1001943_pt1 | contig 29588 bp, 18 predicted proteins | sample AutmiccommuBRH23_FD_187382 | JGI IMG/M metagenome (GOLD analysis project Ga0209347, IMG submission 187382) | Deep subsurface microbial communities from Mt. Terri, Switzerland - Autotrophic microbial communities BRH/23 (SPAdes) (version 2) | ecosystem: Environmental > Aquatic > Deep subsurface >...
CATTAGGAGGTAAAAAGATGATACTGACGAAAAAACCCATTCAATATCTGGCTATGACCGCATTGGCGTCTGCCCTCTCGGCTGGGCCCACACTGGCCATGGCCGACACAAAAAGCGCTAAAAAACAGGACACCATGCGCGACTGGGCAGAGATGCGTGCAGAGGCGGTTCCCGCCGACGAGATTCTCGCAGGCGACATCAGGAACAGGTTTAATCAAGTGGGGCGGACGGAGGATCTGATCCTCAACACGGAAGGCACAGCCGTTCAGTATGTGCTTTTTGAAGTACCCTATCCCTACAGCTTTTATGCCACTGAGGACGGCTTTGTCAATTACTCTGCGGTGGATCTTGACGATGACTATTCCGGCGGCGTGAACCTGGTCATCAAGGATGCCGATGTCGGTCTGCCCCGCGATCAGCTGACCCTCACCAGAGGCGAGGCACGCAATCGCCTGGTAAGCCGTCTGATTGGCAGCGATGTTAAATTCTCTGATGGTGCAGTGCGAGAGGTGGATGACATTCTTGTCCATCCCCAAACCGGCAAGGTCACCCATTACGTGGTGGAAATGAATCCGCAAGCACTGATTGATGAAGACCTGCGTACCGTGCGGGCATCAAAAGTCACGATCAAGGACGATGGCTCTCTCGCGGTCGACATGAAAGCCGCCGATGTCGACAAGTCGCAGGATTACGATCCGCAGCTTTTATAAGCTGACCCAGGGCCTGCTAACCGGCCCAGAGCAGTGGCGATGGTGGGTGGCCCTGTCGCCTCTGCTTTCACCTGGCTACCAACAAACCATGTGGAGGATCTGATGAAAACACCAATGCGTTTTTTGCTTTTTTTCCCCGTCGCCCTGTTTTGCTTGCCAGCACTTGCGCAGAACCCCTATCTGGCGCCAGACGACACCTGGATAACGCTTACCGGCACGGTTGACTCCATCTCACCCAACCAGTTCGAACTCGACTATGGCCCAAGCACCGTGACGGTGGAAATGGATGATGGCGACCGGGACGCCGACGCCTACAAGCTGCTGAAAGGCGACGAGGTGGTGGTCAACGGGCGGATCGATGACAACTTTTATGAAATGACTACCATTGAAGCCAGCAGTGTCTATGTGAAGAACATCGGCACCACCTTTTACGCCAGTGCTGTGGACGAAGAAGATCCGGTCAGCTATTACCTGTATGACGTCACTCCCTTGATGGGCCAGACATTGATAACAGGAACTGTCAGCAATGTCGACGTGGCGGAGGAGGAGTTTACCCTCAACACCGGCGCCCGCCTGATGACAGTCGAAGTCGATGATATGCCCTACAATCCCGTCGACGGCGAGGGTTACCAGAAAGTGGAAGCAGGCGATGTGGTGAGAGTCCAGGGAGAGGTGGACATCGATCTGTTCGAAGGTAAAGTCTTTGAAGCGGATAGCATCACCACGCTGGTGCACAATATTCCCTGAGTGATTCCCGGCTGAAAGATCAACAGCCCCTTCGCAGCGGAAGGGGCTTTTTTTGCCTGTTTCATAATCCAGCCAACACTTCTGGCGCTGGCGAATTCACGATGATTGCCGACAACGCGACACCAATGTTTGCGGGTTGCAGGGCGTGAGGTAAATGCCCTTGCGCGTTCGACATCATAGGGATCTTGCATCCAGCAAATGCACACTGAACCAACCCGAAGGGTCAAGCCAGGTCTGCCTGGGTTTGAAACCCGCATCTGCCGCCAGGGCCTGAAAGCCCTCGACGGTATATTTGTAGGAGTTTTCGGTGTGAATCCGCTCACCGGCGCGCAGGGACAAGGTTTCGCTGGCGAGGCTGACGGTTTGCTGACAACAGCTTTCCAGGTGCATTTCTACCCGGCTTGCCGTTTCATTGAAGAACGCCAGGTGGCGGAAATTGTCGGTGCTGAAATCTCCGTCGGCAAGGCGATTGATATGCTCCAGGACATTGAGATTGAAGCGTGCGGTGATGCCGTCCCCGTCGTTGTAGGCGGCATTGAGGGTTGCCGTGTCCTTGCGCAGATCGACACCAATCAGCAGTGAACCCTGTTTGCCGCAGGCCTTGTGCAGTTGCGCCAGGAAAAGCCGTGCCTGCGCAGGCTCAAAATTGCCGATGGTGGAACCGGGAAAAAACAGCAGGCGCCGACCTGCGGGCACCTCCGGCGGCACCTCGATACCGTCGCTGTAGTCGGTGCATACGGCGTGCACTTCGAGCCAGGGATATTCCTCCACCAGTTTGCGGGAGGCCGTCAGCAGGTGGGTTTCGGTGATTTCCACAGGCACATAGGCGCAGGGCTTCAGGTCATTGAGCAGCAGGCCGACCTTCTCACTGCTGCCACTGCCAGGTTCGATCAGCACCCGCTCGGTACCCACGGCGCGGGCTATCTCTGCGCCGTGGGTACTGAAGATCTGGCGTTCGAGGCGGGTGGGGTAATACTCCGGTGTCAGAGTGATGCGGTCGAATAGCGCGGCACCCGTGGCGTCGTAGAAAAACTTGGGGGCAATGGCGCGAGGTGTTTGCCTGAGCCCCTGTAAAAGCTCTCCCAGTACGTCCTCCTGCGCCTGTGGCTGTTGATAAAAGAACAGGCGCGGTGACAGCGCCAGTGCGTGCGATGGCTCAGTGAAGGTGCGTACTGTATCCATGGTGCTTTCCCTCTATTTCCAGGTCTTCTTCTTGACGGCTTGTCATTGTCGACGTGTGTTTGTGGACAGATGGTCAGTTATCGGGATCGCGCCAAACGCAACCCGGAAAATTGCCAGCGGTCAGCGGGATAGAAAAAATTGCGATAGGTGGCGCGTATATGCGCCCGATCACTGACGCAGGAGCCACCGCGCAGCACCATCTGGTTGCACATGAATTTGCCGTTGTATTCGCCGATGGCGCCTGCTGCCGGTGCATAGCCGGGATAGGGTGAGTAACTGCTGGAAGTCCACTCCCAGACATCGCCAAACAGCTGCGCCAGCGGACTGCTGCTGACCGCCACGTCAGGATGGCATTGCCCTGTGTCAATAAAATTACCCGCTACAACCTGGCTTTTGGCGGCGTGTTCCCACTCCGCTTCTGTGGGCAGTCGCGCCCATGCCCAGCGGGCATAGGCATCGGCCTCGTAATAGCTCAGGTGACAGGCTGTCTGGTTGGCCACCAGGGGCACTTGGCCCGCCAGGGTAAAATGGCGCCAGCCGTTGTCGCTGCGCTGCCAATAGAGGGGGGCGGTGAGCCGTTCCCGCTGCACCAGATCCCAACCATCGGCCAGCCACAGTTCGGGACGCTGGTAGCCGCCGTCCGCCATAAAGGCCAGCACATCGCTGTTGCTCACCGGCCTCCACGCCAGGCAGAACGGTTCGAGATACTGGCGGTGACGGGGCGTCTCGTTGTCGAAACAAAAGCCCTGACCTTCGGCCCCCACCTCCACCACACCGCCCTCAAAGGCAACCCAGGGATCTTCCGGTTCGGCCTGGGTCACTTCCGCTGGCCGCCTGGATGCACGGTAGGCCGGTTGTAGCGGATTGACGTGGAAGCTGTACTTGAGATCGGTCAGCAGCAATTCCTGGTGTTGCTGCTCATGGTGAAGACCAAGCTCGATGGTTTCCAGGATGTTCCTGCCAAGGGTCTGGCTGGACTCGAGCAGGGTCAGGATGCGCTCGTCAATGGCGCGCCGGTATTCCATCACCTCGCTGACCGAGGGGCGTGACAGCAAGCCGCGCTGCGGTCGGCTGAACGGCGTGCCGATACCGTTGTAATAGGAGTTGAAAAGATGCTCGAAAGCCGGGTGCCAGCGCTGGTAATTGTGGATATATGGCACCAGTACAAAGGTTTCGAAAAACCAGGTGGTATGGGCCAGATGCCATTTGGGCGGGCTGGTGCTGGCCATGGCCTGCAGACCATAATCCTCCAGCTCCAGGGGCTCACAGAGGGCGATGGAATTGGCCCTGACACGCTGGAATTGTGCGGCAATTGTGGCCGGGGTCAGCCCTGTGGCGGCGGTGTATGAATCCCCGTCATCAACGGCCGGTGCAATGGGCTTTGCGGTTACTGAATTGCCGTTAACGCGCGCATCGATATCAAGCAACTCATTATCAAGCGGCTCTCTGTGAAGAGGCTCTGCAATGATCCCGTCGACAAAGGGTTCCTGTGTTTTCATGACGAGTGCCTCCAGGGAATGGTCTCCATGGCCAGCTGGCCACTGATAGCAACGCTGTCGCCGTTGAGTTGCGCCTCGATAGTGCCACCCCGCAGAGAACGCTGTTGCAGTACCAGTTGTGGCTGTCGCCAGTAATCTGCCAGCACCACACAGGCGGAGCCTGTCACACTGTCTTCGGGGTTGCCGTATTGGGGGGCAAAATAGCGCAGGCTTACCCGGTAAGCGCCATCGCTCAGCGGGTTGCTTGCGGTGGCAATGATGGCCCGCCGGGTGCAGTGTGAAATCTGTGCCAGATCCGGTTGCAAAGTCGCGATGTCGAAGCCGTCGGGCCAGCGCAGGATCCAGTAACCGTTATCCGGCCCGGCCAGGGCGCTGGCACAGGGCGGGTGATCGAACCAGGTAGGGGGAATTGGCTCCTCTGCCGGTTGTGTGGCAATGCGCGGGCAGTGTAGCCACAGACTGCCATCGGCACTGTCACTGACCCGGTAGGATTGTGTGGCAGATTGCACAGCACCGGCAGTCCAGTGGCAGTGCCGCCAGGCGTAGGCACTGGCCAGCAAGCCGTGGCCGCAAAATTCGATGGGTATGCCCGCGTGATAACAGCGAACCTGTAGCCTGTTTCCATCCAGCCAGGTCCAGCAACAGGCCTCGGCATCCATTTCCATGGCCCACATGGCGTGCAGTTCATCCTGCCGTGGCGGCCCCTTCGCCAGACACACCAGGGCCCGTGTGCCCGCTGCGCATTTATCGGCAAACACAGTGATTCTCAACGGTAGATAACCGGAGGCAATGGTCTGCTGATGATGGAGCATGGATTTGCAGTTCATTATTGTATCCCCGATCCTTCAGAATGCTTCACGACCCCCCGCTCAAGCCATGCGCAACCTCAAGCCATGCGCAATAACTCAGGCCGTGATGTGTAGACAGGGGCGCTCAGGCTGAGTTCCTTGCTGTGCAGCTTTGAAGTAGCCCTGGATTTTTTTGCCATAAAGGGAATCTGACCAGATATATCGCCTCCAAAGAGAGTACTGAATTGCGAATTCACTGATCGGAGGATTTATGTCTGACATCAAACATACCGCAGATCATTGTGTGGCAGTTGTTGTTGCCAATGATTTTGAAGACAGCGAATTGACCGTGCCGGTCGATAGCCTTGTTGCTGCCGGCTTTCGCTGTGAATTCGTCGGCACCGAATCGGGGCAACACCTGACTGGCAAAAAAGGTCACAGAATAGTCACAGACAAAAACGCACAGAGCGTGAACAGCGCCGATTACTGCGCCCTGCTGATTCCCGGTGGTTACTCGCCGGATCAGTTGCGCATCAACAAGCCTGTGGTGAACCTGGTCGCGGATTTTTGCGCCACAGGAAAACCCGTGGCGGCCATCTGTCACGGCCCGCAGTTATTGATCGAAGCCGCTGTGGTCAAGGATCGCCGCATGACATCCTGGCCCTCGGTGCGCACTGACCTGGTCAATGCTGGCGCCCACTGGGTCGATGAGGCCGTAGTCCGGGACGGAAATCTGATCACGTCGCGCAAACCGGCAGATCTGCAGCCTTTCTGCAAAACCCTGATTGCGCAGCTTGAAGCCACTGGCTGAGTTTATCCCTGGTTGGAATATGGTCGGATTTGGAACTAGTCTTTTCTCTGTGTGTCGAGGATAAGTAACCAACGCTATCGCGATGAATGGCTGCATAAAGCCTGCTGCAGCCTTCGACAGAAAATGTCTGGGGAGGAATCCTTATCAACAATAGCGGAAAAAAATCAGCGCATAAAACCAAATCAACCGGTAAACCCATCGTGGTTATTACCGGGGCGGGTGGCAATATCGGCACAGCCCTGACAAAAAAGCTCAGGGCTGACTATCAGGTTGTGGGCCTGGATTTGGAGCCCGATAAATGCGATATCGTCGCTGATCTCACCTCGGCGGATTCGCTGCGTCTGGCATTTAATGAATTGCGTCGCGAGCATGGCGACCACATTGCGGCGGTTATTCACCTGGCCGCCTATTTTGACTTCACTGGCGTTAAATCGCCCTTGTATGAAAAAGTTAATGTCGAGGGTACCAGGCGCCTGCTTGATGCACTCGAACCTTTTCAGGTTGAGCGTTTTATCTATTCGGGCACCATGCTGGTTCACAAGCCGGTCTCACCGGGGGAGTACGTGACGGAAAGCACTCCCCTGGCTCCCGGCTGGGCCTACCCGGAGTCAAAGGCCAAAACGGAAGAGGTGATTCGGCAGTACGGCGAGCGCATTCCCTACACCTTGCTGCACCTGGCGGGCCTCTACGACGAAGCCAGCGCCGTCCCTACACTGACTCACCAGATTGCCCGCATCTATGAACGCGACATGAAAGCCCACCTGTACTCCGGCGATCTGGATGCCGGCCAGGCGTTTATTCATCTGGAAGACATGCTGGAGGTTTTCAAACGCTGTGTCGACAGGCGCGGCGAGATGCCACCTGACTGTACCCTGCTGGCCGGGGAGTCCGCGGTGATGAGCTACAAAGAGCTGCAGGACAGGCTGGGGTATCTGCTTCACGGCGAGGAGCAATGGAGCACCTTTGTCCTGCCGGAGTCTGTTGCCAAGGCGGGAGCCTGGGTTCAGGAAAAGGCCGAGCCGGTAGTGCCCGACGTGCTGGACCACGGTGAAAAGCCGTTTATCAAGCCTTTTATGATCGACCTCTCTTCCGACCACTATGCCCTGGATATCAGCAGCGCCAAACAGCTGCTCGACTGGAAGCCCCGCCATTTTATAGGCGATGAACTGCCCGCCATGGTGGAGCACCTCAAAAAGGATCCGGTTGCCTGGTATCAGCGCAACGGGATCAGTCCACCGGACTGGATACTCGATGCAGAGGAAAAAACCGACAAGCCGGAGAACCTGCGGCGTCGCCACGAAAAATGGTATCGCGACGAGCACGCCCGCAACCTGTGGGGGCATATGTTCAATATCGGCCTCGGCTTTTGGCTGATCATGTCCGTTGTGCGTCTCGACTATCAATCCACAGCCATGGTTTACAGCGACATCCTCGCCGGTTGTGCGATTGTTGTGCTGGCCTTTTTATCTCTGTCCTGGCGCTTGCCCGCAGCGCGCTGGGCCACCGCCGCGGTGGGTATCTGGGTCATGTCAGCGCCCCTGCTGTTGTGGGCACCGCAGCCCTCGGCCTATCTCAACGGCACCCTGGTGGGATGCCTGGTGGTCGGCTTTTCGGTATTGCTGCGGCCTGCCCCCGGGGTGTCGCCGCTGGCGGCCATGACCGGGCCGATTATTCCCCCCGGCTGGCAGTACTCGCCATCCAGTTGGTTCCAGCGCTTGCCTATTATTGTTTTGGCATTTATCGGATTTTTTATTTCCAGCTATATGGCCGCCTACCAACTCGGCCATGTGGACGGCTTGTGGGAGCCATTTTTTGCCGGGGCATTGCCGGGTGATGGCAAGAACGGTAGCGAGGAAATCACCACGTCGTCGATTTCCGAGGCATGGCCTGTGCCCGATGCCGGTGTCGGCGCACTGGTGTATTTACTGGAAATCCTTGTCGGTGTTGCCGGTTCCGAGCGGCGCTGGCGAACCATGCCCTGGCTGACGGTCCTGTTCGGTATTCTCATCGTGCCATTGGGGGCGGTGTCTATTACCTTCATTATTATCCAGCCGATCCTGCTCGATACCTGGTGCACCCTGTGCCTGATTGCCGCTACTGCCATGCTCTTGCAGATTCCTTTTTCCGTTGACGAGCTGGTGGCCACCGGTCAGTTTCTGCTGCGCCGCAAGCGTCAGGGCCACTCCCTGCTGCGGGCCTTTATCTTTGGTGACACCGATGAAGGCAGCGTACAAAAAAGCGCTGCCGATAGTTTTGAGATATCCCCGTTAAAAGCGGCCAGGCAAATCTTCAGTGGCGGTGTCAGGTGGTCATGGTGGTTGATCGGCTGTATTGTCACAGGTGGTGTGCTGATGCTGAGTCGAATTTTGTTCGGCGTGGAGGGTGCGCTGGCCGATGCCCATCACCTGATAGGAGCACTGCTAATTACCTTGTCGGTAACTGCTCTGGCGGAGGTGGCGCGCCCCCTGCGGCTGGTGAACATCTTCCTGGGTGTGGCACTGCTGATCTGCGCCTTTGTTCTCGAGGCCGAGTTGGTGGCCCTGGTGGCAACCCTGGCGCTTGCGGTGCTGATCCTGGTGTGCAGCATTCCGCGCGGGCCAGTGAAGGGTTCATACGGCAACTGGAACCGGATTATCGTCTGATACGACGCGTCTGATGCACGCTACGCAAGGTGTTCTGCAATGCTGCCTGTTGCATTCCCCATCACTCGCGGCCTTCAGCGTACTGTTGTGAGGCTGTTCCACAACATCCATTCCTAAAAATTCTGGAACTAAATGCCTTCGTAAAAAACCAAGTAGTTCGCAACAGATAAATTTATTGCCCAAGCAATATCTTTATCGTGGGTTGCGCCATCAACTGCTCGCCATGATTTGAACAAGCAGCAAAAAACAGCAACTGTTCTTTGTTATTTCATTTGTGGCGTTGTCTATTAACCATTAGCAGGCTGTTGAAAAACCCCTGATATGGGATAATACACAGAACAAATTTCGATGAGCAATAACTATGCGCGGCGAAGTGACTCTCCAGACATCCATGTTCAGCTATGTTGACCTGGAATCCCGCATTCCGACGCATCACCCTATCCGTCAAATGCGGAAAGTCATTGATAAGGCCTTACTGCAGCTCGAACCTTTCTTTGATGGCATGTATTCCCAGACAGGTCGTCCCTCTATCCCACCCGAGCAACTGCTGCGTGCCCTGTTGCTACAGATATTCTTCACCATCCGCTCTGAACGACAACTGATGGAGCGCCTGGATTACGATCTGATGTTCCGCTGGTTTGTCGGCTTGGGTATGGATGATCCTGTGTGGAACCATTCGGTATTCTCCAAGAACCGAGATCGCTTGATGCAACACGACATTGATGAACTGTTTTTTGATGCGATCAAAAAGCAGGCCTATGCGAAGCAACTGATGTCGCGGGATCATTTCACTGTGGATGGTACCTTGCTCGAAGCCTGCGCCTCAATGAAGTCCTTTAAACTGAAAGACAGCGACAAAGATGATGACAGCGATGACTCAGGAGATAACTTTCACGGTCAGCGGCGCAGCAATGACACCCATGCCTCCACCACTGATCCAGAGGCACTGCTATTCCGCAAAGGCCCGGGCAAAGAATCGCGACTGTGCCATATGGGCCATTTACTGACAGAGAATCGCCATGGTTTGATCGTAGAAGCAGAAGTGACTCCGGCAGGAACAAGCCAGGAATGGGATGCAGGGGTAGCCATGTTGGCCTTTCAAGGCAAACGTTCGGGCAGAACAGTGGGTGCGGATAAAGGTTATGACACGGGAGACTTTGTTGATCAGTGTCGAGCGCTGAACATTACGCCGCATGTAGCGGCAAAAAAGAAGCACAGTCAGATTGATGGCCGGACCACCAGTACCGCAGGCTACGGGATCAGTCAGATAAAGCGCAAGCGGATAGAACAATGCTTTGGCTGGATGAAAGATATCGGGCTGATGAGAAAACTGCGGCATTGCGGGCAACAAAAAGTCGCCTGGATCTTTCGATTGACGGCCGCAGCTTACAATATTGTGCGATTGAGAGGATTGCTGGCGTAAAGGGAGAAAAATGCAGGGAAGTGGGCATATCCCTTACCCGAAGCACATCCTGTGCGACCATCATGCTTGAAAAGCTTCCCTGCAACGTGTTCATCCAGAACACGAAAAGAGTGTAGCGAAGAGTTAATGAAATGCAAATTCTTTTTCTTATCGAGAGAGAATTTGGGGTTTTTCAACAGCCTGCTAATCAGCACAGAGCAATAATCAGATTTCGACAGACATAATCAAAAGGATGACAACATGAAACGATTTTCGAAAAGAACAACAGGCCTGGTGGCTCTGGGCGCGACGCTTGCGCTTGGTGTCAGCATGGCGGCAATGGCAGCGCAAGCGAAACGCCCTGATCCCAATCCTGTTGTGAAGACCACCGAGGGTCAACTGCAGGGGCATATTAACAAGGGCACCTACGAATTTTTGGGTATCCACTATGGCGCCCCGACCGGTGGCGAAGCGCGCTTCCTGCCACCGGGCAAACCCGCCAAATGGCAGGGTGTACGCGAAGCGGCCACCAAGGGCGACCAATGCCCGCAGCCACAGGTGAACATGCCGCCGGAAATGGCTTCGGTACTGTCATTTTCAGATCAGCCCCTGAGTGAAGACTGCCTGGTGCTTGATCTGTGGACCCCCGGCGTCAAAGACAAAGGCAAGCGACCGGTGATGGTGTGGTTGCATGGTGGCGGATTCTATCTGGGCAGTGGCGGAGACAAGTACTATCACGGCAGCAACCTGGCACGGGGCAATGACGTGGTAGTGGTGACGATTAACCATCGCCTTAACACCTTTGGTTTTTTCCCGCTTGGCCCTGAGGCCGGTCCCGAGTACAAGCACTCCGGCAATGTGGGCATGATGGATATTGTTCGCGCCCTGGAATGGGTTCATGACAATATCAGCCAGTTTGGCGGCGATCCCAATAACGTAACTGTGTTTGGCCAGTCCGGGGGCGCAGGCAAGGTCAGCACCTTGCTGGCCATGCCGTCGGCGAAAGGGCTGTTCCATCGCGGCATCATGCAAAGTGGCGGCGGCGTCAGCTCGCGAGCTGAAGCGGATGCCCTCGCAGTGGGCCAGAATATCTACAAGCAACTGGGGGTAAAGCCGGGCGACGTCAAGGCCCTGCAGCAATTGCCCATGGAAACACTGGTCAAAGCGGCGGGCAAAATGGGTCTGCTGCCTTTTGGTCCCTACATGGATGGTGAAGTGGTTGCCTATCACCCCTTCGAACCGGTGGCATCGCAGATCCAGAACAAGGTGCCGATCATGGTGGGTTACACCAAGGATGAAGCCACCAATATTTTTCTCACCGATCCCACCTGGGACAAGATGACCGATGAGGATCTGAAAAAGCGCGTGAGTGCTGTTGTGCCCGCTGACAAGGTGGATGAGGCGATAGCGCTCTATCGCTCCAAGGCACCCAATGACAAGCCTATGCATTTGTGGACCAGCATCGTTACCGACCAGATGTTTGCCAGCAGTACCATCATGGTGGCACAGCGCAAGATAGCCCAGAATGCAGCACCTGTGTACATGTACAAGGTGGACTGGGAAACCCCGGTGCTGGGCGGCAAGCTGCGCTCACCCCACGCTGTGGAAATGCCTTTTGTCTTTGATACGGTGTATACCGCAGAAGGTCTGGTAGGCAATGGTGAGTCACAGGAAAACATGGCCAAGGCCATGAGCCAGTCCTTTGCCGCCTTCGCCCGCAATGGCGACCCCAATACCCTGGGATTGCCCGAGTGGCCTGCCTATACCCTGGAAAAAAGGGAAACCCTGATTTTTGATGACAATATCAAGGTTCTTGCCAACCCTTCTGCGGATATACGCGAATTCTGGGAAGCTATACGCAGGGGTAAAACACCGGGCGGCTCCGCCATCAAGGATGCATTTGACAGCAAAAAATTCGAATAAGTAACCCCGTCAACCTGGAAGCGGCCAGGGCAATCCTGGCCGCTTTTTATCTGTTTATCCCAGACAACTCCGTTATTCTCATATTCTTCCTGCAGGATATCTTTTATTCCTGGCGCAATCGACCTGTGGCAGTAAACTTTACCGGTCGAGCACTATTGACCTCACATATCGATTTGCCTGTTAATGCGCCAGAAGTATCATGGTGATAATACCCGTGGGAAACGTCCTGGATACCTGCCTGGAATTGCCCGATGCAAAAAAATGCGAAGACAGAAGAGCCGTTGAGCCAGGCGCTTGATGGAATCTCGCAGATCAAATTCAGCACCATCAGTGAGTTGCTGGTTTCAGGGAAACTCAGCGAAGACTATCGAAACCCTGATCATCGGCAGTTCTATATCATTACCAAGGGCAGCGGCGTTGTTGTCCTTGATAATGAGGCGTTCAGGATTCGCGCTGGTACGGTGATCGTGATCCCTTCAAATTGCCGCTATCAGTTCCACTTTAAACCGGGAGCAGATGGCATGGTTTTTTCCGGTACGGAACTGTTTATGCGCACCCGCGTCGCTCAGGCGCTGTTTACTACCGCGTCCACTTTTGCCGAACCCTATTACAAACCCCATGCCTACAATGTGCTCGAGGGTCCGGGGCAGCGCAAGAAGCGGGGCAAAATATTTGCCGAGATAGGCCTTGCCGCCAAGCGATTGGGGCTTGGTTGTGACGCCTCGGTTATGTCCTATGTCCTTGTTTTACTTGCCGAGGACAGCATGATCAACCGATTTGCATCCGGTTGGGAGACAACCCCCAGGGTTGAATCATCGGAGGCGGGTTTGCTGTATCAGTACCAGATTCTGGTTGAAAGGCATTTCAGGGAGCATCTGCCAATGCAGGATTATTACCGTATGCTGCGTGTCAACCGCAACAAATTGCTGCAAACCTGCAAAAATATATCCGGATTCACCCCCCTGGAATTGTTACACAACAGGGTGATACTTGAAGCAAAGCGCGAGCTGCTGAGTACGCCCAAAACGATCAATGAAATTACCTATAACCTGGGCTTTGCCGACTGCGGTTATTTCAGCCGGTTTTTCAAGAATCGCACTGGTCTGTCACCTGCCCACTTCAGAAGTTTAAGTCTAAAAACCACACCTGGTGGCATGGCGAGGAAATAAGCATTCCTGGTTTTCTGCAAGCATTATTGCAGGGTATGAGCGTGCCAGAAAATTCGAGCAGCCTCTGCGGCGGTTATCCTGCTACCCCCTGTCACACCCTATTTCATTCGCCGAATCTGTTTCAGCCATCTTCAGCCGATGTGCAAAATGTACATAGGATCCTGAGAATTATCCATAGAAGCCCCCGTGGCCACCCTTTAGATTCCCATCCGATCCGCAATGCGATTTCGGGTCGCTGCTGTGGTGATCGCCGTCAGTCAACCACTCTCTGAACAGGCATCAGTCGCGAGTCTGAATGAAAAATTATAACGATGACTTTGCTGTCATGAGGCTTTTATGGAACACACAAATAACCAGAAAATTGTCAATAAACTGGCTGTTGCCATCGCTCTGTCAATGCCCTGGATGTCAGTCATTGCCCAGGTCAATTCTGCAACCCAGGATCTCAAACTCGAAGAAATTACCGTGGTCGCTCGCCGCGTTGAGGAAAATTTGCAGTCTGTGCCCATGAGTGTCACCCGCATTGGTGGTGAGGCCCTGGAAATCCGCAATATTGCCAGTGGAACAGACCTCCAGAAGCTGGTGCCCACCCTCAGTGTTGGTGTCAGCATTGTCGGTGCGGAGCAGCAATATTCACTGAGGGGTGTGCGCTCCGGCGTTATTACCTATTTCAACGAGGTGCCCATCAACAGCGCAGCAGTGGATCAACAGTTGTGGGATCTGGAATCGGTGCAGGCCCTGGCTGGCCCTCAGGGTACTTTGTTCGGGCGCAACAGCACTGGTGGTGCAATGCTGTTCTATCCGAAAAAGCCCGATGATAATCTGGCTGGCTCTCTACAGATTGGTGCTGGCAGCTATGGGCTGAAGGAGGTGACAGGTATTCTCAATGTGCCAGTCAATGACATGCTGAAGCTGCGGCTTGGTGCCAAAAATCGCGAGAGGGATGGTCTGGTCAAGAATTTATCCGGGCCGGATATGCAAAGTGAGGACAGGCAGGCCTACAAATTCTCTGCGCTGTTCACCCCGCTGGATACGGTGTCGAATTATTCGGTGCTTTCCTATTCCGAACGCGATGAGAGTCCCTATGCCCAGATCAGCCAGTCTGATGGCGTAGCTGGTTGTCCGGCTAATTTTGTCAGCTGTTTATACACCGATTTCCTGACCGGCGTTAACCGTTATGACCTGGAGCTGAAACGCCAGGCCGAGCGCGGTGTTCGCCGTGTCGACTCTCCCTATGACTCAGTCCAGAAGGGCACAGAACTTCAGTTCAGCAATATCCTAGCGGTCGATATAGGGCAGACAACGGCAAAATATATCGCCGGTTATTCACACAGTAATAACCGCCATTTCCAGAACCAGCTGTCGATTCCCCTGCCGGTTATTGTCGGTGACAACGTCACCAAGAGAGAGGAAATCAGCCATGAGCTGCAACTCTCCGGCCATGCTTTCGCGGATCGATTGCAGTGGGTCACAGGTGTCTACTATCTCGATCAGGAAATCAAAAGCATACGATTCTTTCAGCTGTTCAATCCTGCCGGAATTCCCTATTCCAAGGCCGGATCGGTCTCTGCTGGCGGTGATCTTGGTATCGATTCACTGGCTTATTATGCCCAGGGTACCTGGAGTTTTACCGATCAGCTCAATCTGACCCTCGGGCTGCGGCGCACCAATGACAAGCCCTGGGAAGATGCCACTGCAGGTGATCCGGCATTTGTTTGCGCCCTGTCACCCAGTTTGCCCAGCGTGGATCTTGATGCCTGTGTCAACAGGCTGAGAGCGGAGACCAACGCCACCACCTATAACCTGTCAATGGATTATGCTGTCAGTGATGATGTGCTGCTGTATGCCACTCACAGGAAGGGTTATAACGCTGGCGGCTTTAATCCCGATATTACCGAGGTCGATTTACAGGTTGTTGATCCCGAATATATCCGTGACTATGAAATTGGCATGAAGGCCGACTGGCAGATTGGCGCTGTGCCTGTGCGTACCAACCTGTCAGGTTATTACGCCAGCTATGAAGATATTCAGCGCGTCACCACCCTGTTTTACAACGGCAGGGTGTCAACCGGACGTTTTAATGCCGCAGAGGCAACCCTCTACGGAGGACAGCTGCAACTGCTTGCCCGCCTCACGCCGCAACTGGATTTATCCATTTCCTATGGTTACCTCCATACTCAGTATGACAGCTTCGAGAACGAACTGATTGGCGATCGTACCGGCAACGTCTTTGGCCAGGCGCCGCAGGATACCTTTGATATATCCCTCACCTACAGGCAGCCCATGCCAACGGGTGAGTTGTGGCTCAATGCCGGTTATGGCTATATCAGCGAAGTCACTTTTGCCGATGAAAATATCAATCTTCCCGGCAGCACTCAGGATGGCTACGGATTGGTTGATCTGCGCGCCGATTGGCGCGATATCGGCAACATGGGTTTTGATGTGGGTGTGTATGTGAAAAATGCCACGGATAAAACCTATGCCTATAACGCCAACGATCGTTCGACACCTTTCGGGTTTATTTCCAATGTCTACCGAGATCCCAGAACGGTCGGCATAGAGTTGAAATACTCCTTTGGCCAGTGATCGCGGCAACCCGTCCAATCCAGCGCGCCGCAGGTTTATGGCGGGCATGGGGTTGACTGTTGCCGCAGGTAGTACCACCACTTTATTCAGCATGGCGCAGGCGGCGCCGAGGAATCCAGAAATGACTCTAGATGTAAATTACACGCCCGTGGATACAGCGTTCGGAAAACCCTTTATCGACGTTGACGAAATGCGTCAACAGCCGCGCCCTCATCGCTATGTGCATGGCGGATTTGAGGACACCAAAACAAAATTCTCTTTCTACTTTCCACCTGCTGATCAATACAACGGGCGCTTTATGCACTGGATTGAAGGAGGCATGGCAGGTAACGAACGCTCCACACAGGTGCCGCAGGATAGGCCATCTGAGGATGCTGCGGGCTGGGACTTTCTCTACGACATTGCATTTGATGATCTCAATGCCTACCTGCTGGAAAGCAACCAGGGCCACGAGCAGTTTTCCATGGATACCGGAAAGGTGCATATAGAAAAGTGGCAGGCCAGCGCCGAATCGGCGCGTTTTTCCCGCCATATTGCCCGCCAGGTTTACGGTGCAGCGCCCCACCATGGCTATGTGGGTGGTATTGGCGGCGGACCCAATACCCAGCAATTGCTGGAAAATGCCCCGGATATTTACGATGGTGGCGTGCCGCAAATTTCACCATCCGGTGAAACCTCGCCCTGGTCGGCAGTGGTGCGTGCGCAGTTTTTTATTGGTGCAGAAAAAATGAAGCGGGTGGTTGATGCGCTTGAGCCAGGCGGCAGTGGCGACCCATATGCAGGGTTGGATGCCACCCAGCGCGAGGCGCTGTCTGATATGTACCGTGCGGGCTGGCCGCGGGGGGCGGAAAAACAGCTGCGGCACATGAAACATGCGATTTTGGTCATGCAACGCTTCGAGATGATAGACCCCGGCTATTTTACGGATTTCTGGACCAAGCCCGGTTATGCGGGCAATGATCACTACGAAAAACTCAAGCCGTACATAGTGCAGCGCAAGGCAATCGTGCAGAGCGTTTTACCCATACGGGTGGCGATGGAGAAGGCGACGTTCGACTGGTACACCACCATGGACCCGGAAACGCCTTTCGCCGTGACCCTGGATGTCGATGAACCCGATCGTTTGTTTGGCTGCGATATGCGCATTGCCTCGGGCGCCGCAGCAGGTCGCGAATTTGTGATTTACAGCAACCACAATGGCCTGTCCGGGGCACCCGAGCGTACGCCTGAGATGATGCGTGGCGTGCAACCCGGTGATGAAGTGGAATTGGACAACCGCAAATTTATTGCCTACATGCATCACTTTTTGCATACCGGCAAAGCCAGTGACTGGTATCAGGAAAAGACCGGGCAATCCACCAGTCTGGTCGGGCGTGCTTTCTCCACAGACGGAAAACCCTTGTATCCGCAGCGCGATGTGGTGCCCATGATGGCGCAGAGAAAGGGCGAGTTTGAGGGCAAAATGATCTGCATTAATTCCACCAAGGATATCTGGGGTTGGCCGGTGATGTGTGATTATGTGGAGGTGTATGGCGCGCGCTATGGCGAGTCACTGCCTGAGCGTTTCCGGTTTTACTGGGCCGATGGCGGCTCCATCGCGCCGCCGAAAACGGCTGCCGGTTTCAGTTTTGGCCATGAAAATCTCGATGTCTGGGAAGCGCGACTGATCGATTTTCAGTATTCGATGGGCCGTCAGGCCTGGCGCTACCTCAAGGAGTGGGTGGAAGATGGCATCCCGCCACCGCCCAGTACGGTGTTCCATTTCAGCAAGGACAACGCCCTGGTATTCCCGCCCCATGCAGCTGACCGCAAGGGGATTCAGCCGGTGGTGCATGTGACGGTAAACGGTGGCAAGCGCATTGATATCAAAGCCGGTGAAACAGTGTATTTTGATGGCGTGATCGAGACGCCGGCGGGCGTGGGCACGGTGGTTTCCGCCGAGTGGGATTTCGAAGAGCGCGGTGATTATTCTTTCGCCAATCCCGAAGCCGACGGCTCAGCCACATTGCTGAGGGTAAAGGCCCAGCATACCTACACACAGCCAGGGGTTTATTTTGTTGCTCTGCGCGGTGGCCTGCATCGCGATGGTAATGGTGGGGTGGGTGCAGTCACACACCATCTTGATCGGGTGCGTGTTGTGGTGAGTTAAAGGGTGCCAGGCGGATCACAAGTCAGGTCTGGCGCGGGATATTCTTCAGGACGCCATGGAGGGCACTGTGATAATGATCTGCTGCTTGTAATAGATGCCAGTCTCCTATGAGTGCTGGCAGCAGCTGCCCCCAGTTCCTTGTATCAGATTCAGTGTTTCAGCAATCCACCTTGCCCACTCGCGGTGAGCAGCTGTGCCGTTGCGCATGAGCGGGGCCGTGACGCAGTGGTGGAGGGGGCAAGTGTGTTCGCTTTGAGCGATGTCTTGCTCTGGGCTGCGTCTAGGTTTTGTGGCACTATTGCCTTCACGATAAGACAAGAGACTTACCATGCTGCCTACCGACAACAATACCGTTAAATCCATCCTCCAAACTTGGCTGGTCACGAAAATGGCCACCCCGGATCTCAAAGTCACTGCCATGAAGGACCGCTCCGGTGCGGGTTTTTCCGCCGAGACTTTCTATATTGATGTGGAATTCTCCCAGGATGGCGAACTCCAGCAGCGCAGCCTGGTGGTGCGCTGCCAGAACCAGGCCAGCGACTTTTTTGTCGCCGCCAGTATCGACTTTCCCTACAAGGTGATGGAGGCGGTAGCTGCCAACAGCAGTGTGCCGGTGCCTAACCTGATTGGCCTTGAGCTGGATGACAGTATTCTCGGCCTGCCGTTTCTGGTGATGGAGAAAATGGATGGCCGGGTTGTTCAGCAAAGCCCCAATTACAACCGCGCTGGCTGGCTCAGTGAGATGACGCCCGAGCAGCGTCGCCAGGTATGGTTCAATGGCATCGACCAGATGGCAGCGGTCAACCGGCTCGACTGGCAACAGGGGTTTACTTTCCTCGCTGATCCAAAATACGGCAAGCCCGGTATCGAAGGGTATCTGGGCTGGGTGCGCGAGTGGTACGAATGGGCCCGTGGTGAGCCGATTCCGCTCATGGAGCGGGCCTATGCGAAACTGATGTCAGAGCGCCCCGACAACGCGCCGGTGAGCGTGCTGTGGGGAGACCCCAGCCCCAGCAATATCCTCTTTGCCAATGACGACAGCTGTGAGGTGACCGTGGTGCTTGACTGGGAGCTGGCCAATCTCGGCCCGGCCGAAGTGGATCTGGCCTGGTGGCTGTTCTTCGACGACCTGTTCAGCCACGGCATGGGCCTGCCACGCCTTGAGGGGCTGCCCAACCGCGAGGAAACCATCGCCCACTACGAAAGCAAACTGGGCCGCAAGGTAGACAAACTGGATTATTACGACCTGCTGGCCACTTTCCGTATGGCCATCGTCGGCATGCGCGCCGTGGATCGCCAGATCGAGCGTGGGACCATTCCAGCGACCTCCACAGCCCGCACCAACCAGCCCATCATGTGCCTGCTGGCCAAGTGCATGGGGGAGCCGATTCCTGAGTTGGGTGAGGATTATGCGGCGTTTGCGAAGGTGATTGGTCTTGCTTAAAAACTGAGTTTCACGTAACACGTAACACGTTTCACGCAAGCAAAAAAAGGGCGCCTGTGGCGCCCTTTTTTTAACCTGCAATTGACGTATCTTTAACAAACATGAAGCCATCTGCATGATTACGTTGCCTGCTTTTACGTGTTACGTGTTACGTGCAACGTGAAACTCAAGAAACTACGTGCAATTCAGGCATCAATGCCCAGTTCGGCCAGCAGCGGCCCACGCAAATCATCCTTGCGGATCTTGGTGGCAGACATCGGCCACTCGGTGACAAAGCGCACATAGCGCGGCACCTTGAAGCCCGCCAGATTGTCCTTGCAGAACTTGATGATCTCCTCTTCCGTGGCGCTGATGCCGGGGCGCAGCTCAACAAAGGCCGCCGGTACTTCCTGCAATTTCTGATCGGGCACACCTACCACTGCCGCCAGCTTGACCGCCGGGTGGGTAGTGAGGAAGGCCTCAACCTCCACCGCAGCAACGTTCTCACCGCCCACTTTCAGGGTGTCCTTGAGGCGCCCGTGGAAGTAGATATAGCCGTTCTCATCCATGGAGCAGAGGTCGCCGGTATTGAACCAGTGGTCGGCATCAAAGGAAGCGGCGGTCTTGGCCGGGTCTTTCCAGTAGCCGTCGATCACATAGTCACCGCGCATCCACAGCAGGCCGCGCTGGCGGGGCGGCAGGGGATCGCCGGTTTCGGGGTCGCGGATCTCGGCTTCGAGGCCCTCCATCGGCAGGCCGCTGGTACCGCAGCGGATCGCCTGGTCATCGGTGTAGAGCGGCATAACCGGCACACCCGAGCACTCGGTAATCCCGTAACAGGACAGGATGCGGGCGTGGGGCAGCACCTTTTCCATCATCATCAGGGTTTCCGGTGGCCCAACACAGAGCAGGGCGCGCAGCCCGCCAAACTGAGAGGCATCGAATTTGGGGTGGGTCAGCATCTGTTGCCAGATCAGGTCGTAGGCGGGCCAGGCGACAGTGATCTTTTCATCCACCAGTTGCTGCAGGGTCTGGTCGGCGCTGAAATGCAGCTGTGAAACAAAGGTGGCGCTCTTGTGGAAGGCGGCAGTCATCGGCAGCAGGCTACTGGCGTGGAACATCGGCAGTGCATTCCACAGGCGATCGCCGGCGACCAGGCCGAGACGGTCAGCGATGGCGAGGGAAATCCCGGCAATCTGCGCCTGGCTGAGGGGGCAACCCTTGGGCATGGCGGTGGTGCCGGAGGTGTACAGCATCAAAACCGGCTGCTCGCCACTGATGCCGGCAGTCAGGTTCGACAGCTGTTCCTGGCTGACATCGCGGCCATAGACCTCAAACTGTTCCTGACTGAACATGCCCGCCGCAGTGCTGTTGCCCAGCAGGACCACATGGGTGAGGGCGTCGGATACGGCAGTGGTTGGTGTCTCGCCGGGATAGGCCTCGGCCAGCTCGGGCAGCGCCTGGTGGATGCGCTCGGCGTAGTTCACCTGCTCGTCAGAGATGTCGTTGGTGACCAGCACTTTCATACCGGAATCTTTTATTACATGGGCCAGTTCACGGGCCCGGAAGCGATTGTTGATGGGCACGAACAGGGCACCGATGCTGGCTGAGGCAAACAGCAGGGTGACATTTTCGGCGCAGTTGGGCATTAGTACACCGACCACATCTCCAGACCTCACGCCGAGGCCGATCAGGGAGCAGGCGGCAGCGCTGACACGGTCCTGAAACTGGCGATAGGTGAGTCTGATGTTGGGGAATATCAGCGCTTCGGTGTCGGGACTGCGCTCAACGGCACTACCCAGTACCTGCGGTAGCGTCAGCTGTTGCATTGCCATCTGGCCTCCAGAATTATGAATTTTGTGGGACATTGATCGAAAAGAGAATCTATAGCAGGTTCAGTAGCGAGTAAAGGTACCAATCCACAGGCCAGGGGTTCACCTATCCAAAAGCTGTTCACTATCCGCGGGGTGTGGATTGGAGCGGGTAGTTGCGCGGCGCGCAGCTGTCACAACGGTATACGGTCGTGCCAATCTTTCGATAGGTGTGACCCTCGAATACGGGGGGCAATATGCCATGACCGGATCGCTCTTCACCTTTAATTTCAGTCAGGCATTGTGATACCGCCATTCAGCACAGCGCCTTTTTTGCAGGCATTCGGCAACGATTGCTGATTCAGGAAGACATCATCCGCCCTGATTTTCAACACTTCTGGAGGTTACCTTGGCTCAAGCATTTATCTACGATCATGTTCGCACGCCCCGTGGGCGCGGTCGTCCCGACGGCTCACTCCACGAGGTATCTTCAGTGCTGCTCGCGGCCCAGACACTCCAGGCCCTGGCCACACGCAGCAATCTTGATACTGCCCTGATCGATGATGTCATTCTCGGTTGTGCCCAGCCGGTGGGCGAGCAGGGCGGCAATATCGCCCGCGGCGCCGTGTTGCAGGCCGGTTATGCCCAGACTGTCGCTGGCCAGCAGGTGCACCGCTTTTGCGCCTCCGCCCTCGAAGCCATGAACAATGCCGCCATGCAGGTTATGACCGGCGCTGCCGATGCGGCCATCGGCGGTGGTGTGGAGTCCATGTCCCGCACCCTGATGGGTTCCGATACCGGTGCCTGGGCAGCCGATCCGTGGATTGCCTACCACAATTACTACGCCCCCCAGGGCATTGGTGCCGACCTGATCGCCACCCGCAAGGGCTTCAGCCGCGAAGACGTTGACGCCTACGCCCTGGAATCCCAGAAGCGTGCCGCCAAGGCCTGGGACGAAGGCCGTTTTTCCCGCTCCATCGTGCCGGTGGTTGACTCCCTCGGCCAGGTGTTGCTCGACCACGACGAGTATCGCCGCCCCGATACCACTGCCGAATCCCTCGCCAGCCTCAAGCCCGCTTTCACCACCTTTGGCAAGGACTACGGCTTTGATGCCGTCGCTATGCAGCGCTACCCGGCTGTGCTGGAAGTCAACCACGTCCACACCGCAGGCAATTCCAGCGGTATCGTTGACGGCGCCGCCGTGGTGCTGGTGGGTGGTGAAGCTTTTGGCAACGCTGCCGGTCTCAAGCCGCGCGCCAAAATCCGCGCTTTCACCTCCATCGGCAGCGAGCAGACCATCATGCTCGACGGTCCCGTCGCCTGTGTGCAGAAGCTGCTCAAGCGCGCCGGTATGCAGATGTCCGACATCGACCTGGTGGAAATCAACGAGGCCTTCGCCTCGGTCGTCATGAACTTCATGAGCGAGATGAAAGTCGACCACAGCAAGGTCAATGTCAACGGCGGCGCCATCGCTCTCGGCCATCCCCTCGGCGCCACTGGCGCGATGATCACCGGCATTCTCCTTGATGAACTGGAGCGCCGCGATCTCAACACCGGCCTGATCACCCTCTGCGCAGGCAACGGCCTCGCCACTGCCACCATCATTGAGCGCGTGTGAGCCCGAGCGGCTCGCACCCCAGACAAATACGGGAATTTGCACCATGACCAACCAGATCAAATATGAAGTTCAGGACGGCATCGCCCTTATCACCCTGGATGACCCCGGCCGCCCCATGAACGTGGTATCCCCCGAATGGCTCGACGAGATGAACGCCGCCATCGACAAGATTGCCGCCGATGACAGTGTGAAGGGCGCCATCATCACCTCCGGCAAGGCGGCCTTTATGGCCGGTGCCGATCTCAAGGGCATCCTTGAACGCATGGAAAACAACTTGAGCGTGGCAGAGGCGCTGGCCTTCAGCCACCAGGCCACCGGCATGCACCGCAAGCTCGAAACCTGCGGCAAGCCCTTTGTGGCTGCCATCAATGGCCTCGCCCTGGGCGGCGGCTACGAGCTGTGCCTGGCGTGCCACTACCAGATCGTCGCCGACGACCCCAAAATCAAGCTCGGCCTGCCGGAAGTCACCGTGGGCCTGCTGGCCGGTTCCGGCGGCACCCAGCGCCTGCCGCGCCTGATCGGCATCGACAAGTCTGTGCCGATGATCGTTGAAGGCAAGACTGTCGGCCCCGCCGAGGCCCTCAAACTCGGCATGGTCAACGAAGTCGTCCCGGCTGATCAGTTGCTTGCCGCTGCCCGCAAGGCCATCGAAGCCGGTATCGACCCGGTGCGCGCCTGGGACAAGAAAGGCTATCGGGTGAAGGAAGGCCAGGGCCTGCTCAACCCCATGCAGGGCTTCAGCTATTCAGTGCTGGCCGGCAAGATTGCCGCCAAAACCTGGCACAACTACCCGGCCCCCATCGTCAACCTCGATGCCATTTTCGAAGGCATGCTGATGCCTTTCGACAAGGCCCTGAGTGTGGAGAGCAAGCTGTTCGCGCGGCTGATGACCAGCCCCGAGGCGCGCAATATCATCCGCACCAGCTTTGTGAACAAGGGCCTGGCGGACAAGCTGGTGCGACGCCCTGAAGGCATTCCCAAGGTTTCCTACAAAAAAATCGGTGTGCTCGGCGCAGGCCTGATGGGTTCCGGTATTGCCCATGTGGCCGCCAAGGTGGGCATCGATGTAGTGCTGCTCGACAGCAAGATCGAGTTCGCCGAAAAGGGTAAGAACTACAGCGAGAAGATCGTCAAGAAAGGCCTCGACCGGGGCACCATGACCCAGGATAAAGCCGACGCCCTGCTGGCGAAGATTACGCCCACCGTTGACTACGCCGACCTGGATGGTTGCGATATTGTCATCGAAGCAGTATTCGAGGATATCGAAATCAAGGCCGACGTGACCCGCAAGGCCGAAGCCGTGCTGCCTGCCACCGCCATCTACGCCAGCAATACCTCGACCCTGCCCATTTCCGACCTGGCCAAAGCCTCCGTGCGCCCCGACCGTTTTATAGGCCTGCACTTCTTCTCGCCGGTGGAGCGCATGCCCCTGATCGAAGTGATCAGCGGCAAGGACACCAGCCAGGAGACCCTGGCCCAGGCGCTCGACCTGGTGGGTCAGCTGCGCATGACGCCGGTGCTGGTCAACGATTCCCGCGGCTTTTACACCAGCCGGGTATTCCAGACCTTTATCCACGAAGGCATGAAGCTGCTCGAAGAGGGCGTTGACCCCGGTATTATCGAAAACGCTGGCAAGATCGCCGGTATGCCCATCGGTCCCCTCGAGCTGACCGACGCCCTCACCATCGAGCTGCCGTGGAAAATCGTCAAGCAGTCCATCGCCGCCGAAGGCGACAAGTACACACTGCCCTGCGCCTATAACGTCATGAAAACCATGGTGGAAGATGAGAAGCGCATTGGCCGTCGTGGCGACGGCGGCTTCTACGATTATCCGGCTGAGGGCGGCAAAAAAATCTGGCCGGGTCTGGCCAAACTTTACCCCGTAGCTCCAGCCGCCGAGCAGCCCGACGTGAAGGATATTGTGCGGCGCTACCTGCATATCCAGGCCCTGGAAACCGCCCGCTGCTTCGAAGAGAACGTGCTGACTCACGCCGCTGATGGCGACCTTGGTTCACTGCTGGGCTGGGGCTTCCCCGGCTATACCGGCGGCACCCTGTCCTATATCGACACGGTGGGTATCCAGCAGTTTGTGGCGGACTGTGAAGCCATGGCGCAAAAACACGGCCCGCGCTTCAAGCCGTCAGCCTGGTTGAAAGACCGCGCTGCGCGCAATGTTTCTTTCCACGGGCCTAATGCCGGTTAATGCATGCCGGTTAATGCATGCCGGTTAATGCCTGCTGGTTAATCTGCGCTGGTTAATGTCGGCAACCCAATTCTTGTAAATGAAGGAAAGGCAATCATGTTCAAGAGAAATTTTACCGAAGAACAGCAAATGTTCCGCGACGCCTACCGCAAGTTCCTGGCCCAGGAAATTGTGCCCAACATGGAAACCTGGCGGGAAAAAGGCATTGTTGACCGCGAAGCCTTCCGCAAGGCCGGTGACCAGGGCTTTTTGATGGTCTGGCCCGATGAGGAATACGGCGCCATTGGCGACAAGGATTTCCGCTACGAGCAGATCATTATTGAAGAGTTGGCCTACGCCCGCTGCAACGATTTTTATGCGCCTCTGCACAGCCGCCTGGTAGGCCCGTACCTGGGTAACTTTGGCAGCAAGGAACAGCTCGACCGCTTTATGCCCGGCTGCGTGTCCGGTGAGACCATTCTTGCTGTGGCGATGACCGAGCCCGATGCGGGCAGCGACCTGGCCGGCATGCGTGCCACCGCCAAAAAGGTCGGCGATCACTGGGTGCTGAACGGCGCCAAGACCTATATCTCCAATGGCATCAATTGCGATCTGGTGGTGGTGGCGGCAAAAACCGATCCCGAGAACAATCCCCACAGTCTCGGCCTGTTCCTGGTAGAGCGCGACATGCCCGGCTTTGAGCGCGGCGCGCGCCTGCACAAGATGGGCATGAAGGCGCAGGATACGGCGGAACTGTTCTTCAATGACGTCAAGGTGCCTGCCGCCAATGTGCTGGGTGACCCCACCAAGGGTTTTTACTACCTGATGGAAGGCCTGGCAGAGGAGCGCCTGATTGCCGCCTGCATGGCCCTGAGTGCGGCACAGATGTCTTTCGACCTGACCCTGGAGTTCGTCCAGGCGCGGCGGGTGTTTGGCAAATCCCTGGCGGCGTTCCAGAACACCCAGTTCAAGCTGGCGGAACTGCGCACCGAGCTGGATATCCAGCAGTGCTTTATCGACCGTTGTGTTGAGGCAGCCAATTCCGGTGAGCTGACGACTGTTATGGCCTCCAAGGCAAAACTGGCCACCGCCGACCTGCAAATGAGAGCCGCAGACCTGGGCGTGCAACTGCACGGCGGTGCCGGTTACATGGACGAATACCCCATCTCCCGCCAGTTCACCGATGCGCGCATTTCCTCCATTTATGCAGGCACATCGGAGATCATGAAGATCATTATCAGCCGTGATTTGCTCTCCGCTGACTATGTCCCCTTCAATACCCGCAATTTCTGATTGCTGAGGAATACCCGGCCCGGCTCCCGCCCGACTCTGTTGGCGCCGGGTATTCACTCCTCTGGACGCCCACTGCCCGCCTGCGGTGCGGTGGACAATCCCCGCCTTTGCTTATATCGTTAAGCCTCCTCCATGCAGGGCAGTTCCGCCCGATGGTCCCGGTTGTCATTTTCGCTGCTCTCTGGTCGTGGTTCGTGCCTTCAGGTTCGTACTCTCAGGACATTGTATGGAGCAGCGGTCTGTAACGAGTCGCAATGTCGTACCAACTGCTGAAAACAAGACTGTCCCCCCCCGTTGAAGCAGGCCGACTGTTATCCCGTACACGACTGGTCGAACTCGCCGCGCAGGTGTCCCGCCACAAGCTCAGTGTGGTGCAGGCCCCCGCCGGATTTGGCAAAACCAGTCTGCTGTCCCAGTGGTGCCAGGTATTGCACGATGAGGGCCAGCCTGTTGGCTGGGTCACCATCGACTCCTCGGGGCTGGACCCCATCGACCTACTGGCCTATGTGGCCGCTGCGCTGGGCCGCGCTCTGCCGGATTCGGCCGGGTCGTTCAACGCTTTGGTGGAAAGCCGCCGTCACCAAACCCCCGAAGGCATGACAACGGCCCTGGTCAACCTGCTGGCGGAAATTTCCAGGCCGGTGATCCTGTTTATCGACGATCTGCATTTTTTGCCCGATGAGTCAGTCAGCTTGCTGGGCCGCTTCCTTGAGTTGGCGCCCCGCCAGTTGAGTGTGATCATTGCTTCACGCACTCACACCAATCTGGGCCTCGCCACTGCCCGGGCACGCGGCCAGCTGCTCGAAATCAACATGGATCAGTTGCGCTTCACCGCTGACGAGACCCGCGCCTATATGGCCGAAAGCGGTTGGCAGAATCTGGCCGCGGATGACCTCGGCCTGCTGGAAACCCGCACCGACGGCTGGATCACTGGCATCAAGCTGGCCAGCCTGGCGCTGCGCCACAGCGGCGATTCCAGCAGCCTGCTGCGGGATTATTCCGGAAGTCACCAGGATGTCTCCGATTATTTTGCCGAGCAGGTGCTCTCCATCCAGAGCGACAGGGTGCAGAATTTCCTGCTCAAAACCGCCGTGCTGGACCGCTTCAGCGCCAGCCTCTGCGACTATGTGCTGGAGATTCGCCAGTCCCGCGCAGTACTGGATGAAATCGAGCACAGCGGACTGTTCCTGGTGGGCCTCGACAATGAGCGCCAGTGGTATCGCTATCACCCGCTGTTCCGGGATTTTCTGCGACGGCGCTTGCAGGACAGCGGTTTTGAAAGCTCGGCGGCACTGTTGCTGCGGGCCGCCGACTGGTTCCGCCAGAAAGAGCAGCTGGTGGAGGCCATCGAATGTGCACTCGACGCGGGGTATCCGGGGCGGGCAGCGGAAATCCTCGAAACCTGCTCCCAGGACTGGACCTACAAGGGCCGTATCCGCCTGGTGATGAAGTTCGTCGAGCGCATCCCTCTGCAGGAACTGCAGCAGTACCCCACCATCCTGCTGACCTGGGCCTGGCACCTGATGCGCCACCTGCGTTTCGAACAGGCCCAGGAGCTGCTGGTGTCGGTACGCCGCCGCATGGAGGACTGGGAAAATATCAGCACCATCCCGGCGGTGGATCTCGATCAGTTGCGCCACCAGCTGCTACACCGGGAGATCACCCTGGCGGCCTCCCTCGATGACCCCATCACGGTCGAGCAAAAATGCCAGGAATTGCTCGGCCATGCCCACCATGATTTGCATCCCTACCTGCTGGGTTCGGTCTATGCCCAGCTGCTTTACTCCCAGCGTGAACAGTTCCGCTTTGAGGATATCGAGACCCTGGCCGCCAAGGCCAAAGGCGTGCTGCAACGTTCCGGCTATGACTTTGCCATGATCGCCGCCCTGGCGGTGATCGGCACCTCGCAGTTCGCCATGGGGCGCGCCGATGCCGCCATCCAGACCCTGGAGGAGGCGATGGCCACCGCTGTGCGCTATGGCAGCGAGCGCTCATCGCTGATGGCCCTGCCAGGCCTGCCACTGGCCGCGATCCTCTACGAGCGCAACCGGGTTGACGCGGCGGATGAGTTGCTGTCCCTTCATTCTGCTAATGCGACGGATTGGGGCATGGTGGATCAGTTCGTCGCCGTGAGCATCACTCACGCGCGCCTGCTGGTGGTTCAGGGCGAGGAGGACGAAGCCCTGCTGGTACTCGACGACGCCATGGCCATGGCCCTTGACCGCAACCTGGAACGCCTGCGGCTTGCGGTTGTGCATGAGCAACTGCGTATCCTGTCGCGCTCGTCCACCGGCTCCACCAGCCGCATCCTGCACCTCGCCCGCGCCAGCGGTCTGCCCGAATCCCGCGATGCGGTGCTGCCCAAGATCACCCGCCTCAGTGCCGACGAGCTGCGCGCCATGGCCTGGGTAAGGGTGGCCATGGTCAATGACCAGGTGCAGGACGCCGCCCATGTGGCGCGCAACTGGCGCAGCTTTTGCGAGGGCAGGGGAGCGCTGTTGTCCTGTGTGCGCTGGAGCATCCTGCTGGCGGAGGCGCTGTTGCTCTCCGAAGGTTCCCGCGCCGCCCAGCGGGTACTGCGCGAGGCGATGACCATGGCGGCCCCGATGGGGGTGATGCGCAGCTTTATCGACGAGGGCGCGCCCATCCGCACCCTGCTGGAGCAGTGCTGTCAGGCGGAATCAGAAGCCACCAGCGCGGCCGACAAATTTGCTGTCAAGTTGCTGGAAGCCTTTGGCGGCACGGTGCCGAGCAGCGCGACCGCGCGTGTGGATGCCCAGGAAGGTATCTACGGCAGTCTGACGGATCGCGAGCTGGAGGTGTTACAGCAGGTCAGCATTGGCATGCGCAACCGTGAGGTGGCAGACCGCCTGGGCATGACCGAGGGTTCTATCAAATGGTATATGCAGCAGATCTTCGACAAGCTGGGAACCCGCAGCCGCCTGCAGGCGGTGGAGCGCGCGCGGCGGCTGGGGTTTATTCCCTAGAGCTTTGAGTTGCACGTAACACGTACCCAATGCACTCGCTTTGCTCGCGGGGCAGGCTCTTTCACGTTGCACGTAAGACCAACGCGAGATTTAACTTTTTACCCTGCACTCTTTTGCATGGGGGCCGCTGGAAGCTCAACTCCGGGCTTTTACGTGAAACGTGTAACGTGCAACGTGAAACTCAAGTCACTCAGACTGGAGGCCGCTCATTGCGCGGATAAGCCTTCATAAACGCCTGCGCCACCCGGAACATCTTCGCCTCACTGCCGGGGCGTCCAATGATCTGCATGCCCACCGGCAGCCCGTCGACAAAGCCCGCGGGCACGTTGAAGGCCGGGAAGCCAAGCCAGTTGAACATCATCACGTGACTGACATAGTTGCCGGCGAAAGTCCCGTGGGGGAAGTTGCCATCGTTGGTGGTCCAGCGTGAGTTCCACACGTCGACCTTGGGAGCCAGCAACTGGGCAGTGGGGGCGAGTATCACATCGTGGGTCTTGAACACTTCCATAAAATGATCGTAGTTGCGTCCCCGCACTGCCACTGAGGCCAGGTAATCCTCTTCGGAGGGCATTTCACCCCGGCCACGGCCGCCGCTGCCGAAAGCCTGGTTCATCATCATGAAACCGCCAAAGAAGTCATCCCACTGCTCATCGATAACATCCACTT
>Ga0209347_1001944_pt1 | contig 29588 bp, 29 predicted proteins | sample AutmiccommuBRH23_FD_187382 | JGI IMG/M metagenome (GOLD analysis project Ga0209347, IMG submission 187382) | Deep subsurface microbial communities from Mt. Terri, Switzerland - Autotrophic microbial communities BRH/23 (SPAdes) (version 2) | ecosystem: Environmental > Aquatic > Deep subsurface >...
CCCAGCGCCAAGCTGGAATACGGGCTCAAAAGCCCAAGAAGACATCGGCGTCGGCAGGCGACCCGAACCCATTTTCACGCCTACGAGGCGTCACCACTAGGGCACAGCAAGCTGGAATGCCATTTCGGCGGGGAGTGCGGTGGAGCCCGGGGGCTCAGCTCAGGAATCGCCGCGCAGCGCCCGCTTGATGCGCAGCTGCGCCGCCGCGACGTTCCTGACGGCTTCGTCGACGTGGGTCACGAATTCGCTGCTGGAGTTGTTGGTCGATCCCGCCATCGTCGCGAGACACATATGTGCCGCCGTGTGCGCGTCCTCGGTGGCGGCGGTCAGTTCGCTGGTCAGATCGGGGTCCGGTGACGGCAGATGCGCCGGCAGGTCCACCGCCGCCACCTCGTGCAGGTTCTCGCACGCCGTCTGCAATCCCCGCCGGTCGAAACTGTCCAGTGCATTCTGCGTGTCTTCGAGGACGTTCTCCATCTCCGTCACGTGAGCGCCCGCCACGGCGGCCCACTCGTCGATGGCGCTCTGGTCTGCGTTCGACGGAGTCGAACTGGCGGAACGCCTTTCGTCGAGCGTCACTGCAAGGACGATCCCCCCGCCGATGACGGCGATCGCGACGAGGATGCCGATGCCGGCGATCGCCCATCTCGTTCTGCTCCAGTACCGGCGTTCCTGCTCATCGGCCGTGGCGTCGATCGGCGCTCCGCACTCGTTGCAGAACTCCCAGCCCGCGGGGTTCGGGTGGCCCTCCGGGCACTCGGCCATCAGCGTGCGCCCGGAAGGCGACCCTGCTGATGGGCGCGTTCGGTCACCGTGTCGCTCGTCATGTCATCCATCGTGCCCCCTGCGGTCCCCGGGACACAGGGTCCAGCGGACCGGCGGGTGTAGGACCTTTGGCCTCTGTGCCGCACAGGCTCATCCCAAGAGCAACCGGGTCGCATGCTTGAGCACGTCGGCGCGGGTGCTGCCGGGGTGTTCGGCTGCCACGAAGTGGTTGCCGATCGCGAGCGCGAAGGCGAGCATGCCGCGTGCCTCGACCTCGTCTGGGTCGGTGCAGTACTGCGAGATCAGCTCGCGCAGGTAGCCCATGCGGTGGTTGTCGACGCGGCGCAGCCGGGTCGCGACGGCTCCGTCGCGGCGGGCCCAATCGCGGACCGCGAGATCGACGGGCAGGAGGTCCGCGGAGAACGTCAACATGCCCGCGAGTGCGACCTTCCGGCGCGGATCGCCGCCCTCCCGGTCGACGCGATCACGCACGTCGTCGGTGCTCCTGCGCTCCCACGTGTCGAGGAGCGCATCGAGGAAGGCGGGCCGGCTCTGGAACTGGTGATAGAACCCGCCCCGCGTCACCCCCAGGGTCTGGGCGAGGACGTCGACGCGCACCGCGTCCGGACCGCCCGCCGCGAGCGCGGCCAGCCCGGCCTCGATCCAGTCTTCACGTGATGTGCGCGTGGATGCAGGCATTCGTACTTCCTAGTTGACAACCGACGAAAACGAACCATACAGTACTGTATGAATCATTTCCCGGAACCACCCTCGCCCTCCTCCCCCACCGGTGAGCAAATGCGAACAGGTCACGCCGCCAACGACTTCCAGGGGCGTGCCTGCCAGATCGCCGTGCCTGCGGGTCTACGTGAGCTGAGCACCCTGCCGCGCGTCGACTATGCCGACGCCTTTCGCGTCGACACCGGCGCACATCCCGACTGGACGGCGCGGGACTGGGCCAGGGGCGTCCTCGAGGAGGCCCCGGTGACCACCAGGGCCCGGCTGCTCACCGGCTGGTCGGCACTCGGCCTGAGATCGACCGGGTCCGCCGATGCGGTGCTGGGCTGGGCAATACGTCGTTCGACCGCAGAACACGTACTCCTCGGCAGGGATTCGCGCATCGGAATGCCTGGCGAGCTGCTGTTCTCACTGAGCCCGCAGGGGCTGGTCTTCGCCACCTTCGTTCACCACCGGTTCTGGGCGACCCGCGTGATATGGGCGGGGGTCGAAGACACCCATGTGAGCACCGTGCTCGAACTGCTCGGGCGGGCGGCCCGCGGTGCAGCCCGCAGCGACGTTAAAGGTTGGTAAATAACATAGTTCATCTTCCGACCGGGTTTTGTAGAGTGGGGCCTGCGGCGTACACCCCGCCGCCCGTCGGGGAGCAATGGCGCCGGCCGCGGTTGGCTACGAGAACAGGCGGTCTTGATGAGCAGAATCGGTCGTTGGTTGGCAGGCACGGCGTCGATCGTGGTGGCGCTGGCGGGCTCACCCGTCATCGCCGCCCCCGCGGACGCGGCTCCCTGTCCTGATGTCGAGGTGGTCTTCGCACGGGGCACGTTCGAGCCGCCCGGCGTCGGCGCCACCGGACAGGCGTTCGTGGATTCCCTGCGAGCAAAGACGAATGGTAAGTCGGTCGACGTCTATGCCGTGAATTACCCTGCGTCGCTTGACTTTGCCACGGCTGCGACCGGGGTCATCGACGCGAGCAATCGCGTCATCGAGATGTCGCAGAAGTGCCCCGACACCAAGATCGTGCTCGGTGGCTACTCGCAGGGTGCGGCGGTGGCGGCCTACATCACCGAGGACGCCATCCCCGAGGGCTACACCCCACCGCCCGGCATGAACGGGCCGATGCCGCCGTCGGTGGCCGATCACGTCGCGGCGGTTGCGTTGCTCGGCAAGCCCTCGAGTGGGTTCCTTCAGTTGATCTACACCGGCGCCCCGCCGATCAGCGTCGGTCCCCGCTACGCCGGGAAGACCCTCGACCTGTGCATCCCCGAGGACCCCGTCTGCTCGCCGACCGGCGGGGACAACGGAGCCCACGGGGCCTACACGATCCGGGGACTCACCGACCAGGCCGCCGAGTTCGTGGTGAGCAAGCTGCCGGGCGGTGGCTCCGCGCGGTCCATCGAACAGGTGGCCGCACCCCGGTAGAGGACCACTCGGCGCGCCGAGGTTGACACCCGTCAACAGTGTGATCGGGCTCACCGCTAGGTTTCGTCCCGTGGCTCGCACTGCAGACCTCGTCGAACGTCCCGCCGACCTCACCGCCGAGTGGCTGTCCGCTGTTCTCGGCGGCAGCGTCGTCGCCGGTTTCACGTCCGAGCGCATCGGGACCGGTCAGATGAGCGAGTGCTACCGCATCTCGCTCACCTACGCCGCCGGTGCGGCGCCCGGACCGGAGTCGGTGGTGCTCAAGGTGGCCGCCACCGACCCCAGCAGCAGGCAGACCGGACTGGCGCTCGGACTCTACGAGCGGGAGGTCCGGTTCTACACCGATATCGCGCCGGGCCTGTCCGGGCCGGTGCCGCCGTGCCACCACGCCGCCTACGACCCCGAGACCGGTGCCTTCGATCTGCTGCTCGGCGACGCCGCTCCCGCCACCGTCGGCGACGAGATCCGCGGGGCCACGGTCGACGAGGCCGCGCGCTGGCGGTGGCCCAACTCGGCCGGGTGCACGGAACGCTGCTCGGTGACGCCGCACTGGCAGGCGCCGAGTGGCTCAACCGCGAGTCGCCACTGAATCAGGCGCTGGTCGCCCAGCTGTGGGCCGGGTTCTCCGACCGCTACGGCGAGACGATCGCCCCGGCGCACCGTGTGGTGTGCGAGCGACTGGTGGCCGCGTTCGACGCCCAACTCGCCGCCGAGGCATCCGCCGATCGCGTGCACGGGCTGATCCACGGCGACTACCGGCTCGACAACATGCTGTTCGGCCGCCCCGGTGCCGACCGGCCGCTGACCGTGGTGGACTGGCAGACCGTCACCTGGGGCCCGGCGTTCACCGACCTCGCCTACTTCCTCGGCTGCGCCCTGCCCGCCGAGACGCGCCGCGACCACTACGACACCCTGCTGCGCGCCTACCATCAGGCGCTCGGTGAGCAGACGCCGATCGATCTCGACACGGTGCGTGACGGCGTGCGCCGGCAGAGCTTCTTCGGCGTGATGATGGCGATCGTCTCGTCCATGCTCGTCGAACGCACCGACCGCGGCGATCTGACGTTCATGACGATGCTGCAAAGGCACTGCGACCACGTGCTCGACACGGACGCACTGGCGGTTCTGCCGGAGGCCTCGATGACCGAACCGTTGCGCCCGGCCGCCGAGGACGAGGGCCCGCACGCACCCGGCGGGGAGGAGCTGTGGAACGAGAGCTGGTACTTCGATTTCGCCGACGACCGCCAGGGCGTCGGCGGGTGGGTCCGGCTCGGGTTGGTGCCCAATCAGAACACCGCCTGGATCAACGCCCTGGTGTGCGGCCCGGACATGCCGACGGTGGCGATCGTCGACTTCGCGGCCCCACTGCCCGACAATCCCGCCGCCCTGCTGCGGGGCGAGCCGGGCAGGCCGACGGAGCTGACGATGGACCTCACCTGGACCACCGCGGGCACTCCGTACCAGTACCGCATCACCCCCCGGTACGAAATCGCCTGCACTGTGTCGGGATCGGTGATCTCCGACGGCAGGCAGTTCCGTCTCGACGCGGTCGCCGGACAACGCGACCATTCCTGGGGCGTGCGCGACTGGTGGAGCATGGACTGGGTGTGGAACGCCCTGCACCTCGACGACGGCACCCACATCCACGGCGTGGACATCCGCATCCCCGGCGCACCGCCGATGAGTGTCGGCTACCTGCAGCCGGCGGGCGCGCCGCTCGCCGAGCTGACGGAAGTGAGCGCGAAGGCCGTCTTCGCCGACAACGGCTTACCGGTCGCGACGACGCTGACCCTGCAGCCCGGCGACGTCACGGTCGAGGTCGACGTCCGCGGTCACGCACCGGTGCAGCTGACCGCCGCGGACGGCCGGGTCAGTCAGTTCCCCCGCGCCTGGGCGGCGATCACCACCGGGGACGGACGCACCGGCATCGGCTGGTTGGAGTGGAACCGCAACGCGCGCTGACCGCGGCCAGGGCGTCGGAGCCGGCCCCCGCCCCACGTTCGATGTTTAGTTCGCGACGGCCAGGGCATCACGGTAGGTCTAGGGGTGACATCCCGGAGTGACCCCAGTGTGGAGTCGTACCCACACCTCGAAGGAGTGGTAGACATGGCTGTCCAAAAGTCCAGCACATCGGCGAAGGTGCTTTACCGTCCGATCGGGCTGATCAGCTCGATCCTCGGCGGGTTGGTCGCCGGAATGATCTTCAAGCAGGTGTGGAAGCACGCCGCACCGGGCGAGAAGTCCGATCCGCCAAAGCCTTTGGAGACCGAGTACCCGTTCAAGGAGATCCTCGTCGCGGCCGCCATCCAGGGTGCGATCTATTCGGTGGTGAAGACGATCATCGACCGCCAAGGGGCCCGGATGTTCGAGAGGGCGACCGGCGAATGGCCGGGTAGCTGACCCGCACCCCACGGACCCGCGTCGATGGGCGCTTCTGACCTGTTCAGAAGCGCCCATCGCCGGAAGGGTCGTCGGATCACTTGGACGAGCGTGCCCGACGGGTGCCCTTCTTGACCAACCCGCGCTTGCGCGGGGCCGACTTCGTGGCAGCAGACTTCGACGGCGGCACCTGCGAGGCCATCACCGCATCGGCCCGCTCCCACACCCGATGCAGCCCCAACGCGCTGACCAACTCTGCGCTGAAGGCATTGTCCGCATCGCTGCTGACGAGCACGCCCGGGGCGCCGCGGTCGATGCCCGCAGCGTCGAGGAGCGAGACGCCGTCGCCCCACGCGCCCAGCGCCTTGCAGTGCCTGAAGAGCTCCTGCAGCATCACCACGAGCTTGATGTCGGCGGTGGGTGTCGTGCCCGCCGCGATGACTGCCGCGTCGAACTCGATCGAGCGCGCCGTCGCGTAGGTGCGGTTCACCACCACCGAGCGGCGCCCCGACTTCAAGGTGCCGCCCACGGGCGCGGTGACCAGCACCTCGACCCCCGGCTTGTCCATGGCCTTCGTCAGCGTCGCGATGCTCGCGAGATCGGAGCCGGCGTCGGCGATCACCGCGACCTTGCGACCCGCGACCGGGCCCGGCGTGGTGACGATCTGGGACAGGGCTGCCGACGTGACGACGTCTTCGGGTGGATTGCCCTGCGGCGCAGGCAGTCCCAGACCTTCGGCGACCTGGCGGCAGAGGTCGGTGTCGACGTTGGCGAGCACCTCCAGTTCGCGTTCCTTGATGGCCTTCTCGTAGCACTTGCCCAGCTCGAACGTGAACGCGTCGATGATGTGCACCTGCTCGACCTTGGTGAGGCTGCGGTAGAACATCGCGGGTTGGCTGAAGTGGTCGTCGAACGAGACGGGTTGAGCTCGTTCGACCGCGCCGTCGACGGGCCGCGGAGTGGGGACGTACCCACCTTCGTCGGCGGTGGCCACCAGTGGTTCGCCGCCGTCGATGCTGTTGCGCAGATACGGTGCCTGGCCGGTGTGGACGGCGGTCTGATGCATGCCGTCGCGGAGCATGTCGTTCACCGGGCAGTGCGGCCGGTTGATGGGCAGTTGGGTGAAGTTCGGCCCGCCCAGCCGTGTCAACTGGGTGTCGAGGTAGGAGAACAGCCTCGCCTGCATCAGCGGGTCGTTGGTGACCTCGATGCCGGGAACCAGGTTTCCGGTGTGGAACGCCACCTGCTCGGTCTCGGCGAAGTAGTTCGTCGGATTGCGGTCCAGGGACAGCTTGCCGATCAGCTGGACCGGCGCCAGTTCCTCGGGGACCAGCTTGGTCGGGTCGAGCAGGTCGATTCCCTCGAAGGTCTCGGTGCCGTCGTCGGGCATCACCTGGACGCCGAGTTCGTACTCGAGCGGCGCGCCCGCCTCGATGCCGTCGGCCATGTCGCGGCGGTGGAAGTCCGGATCCACACCAGCGGTGATCTGCGCTTCCTCCCACACCAGCGAGTGCACGCCGGCGATGGGCTTCCAGTGGAATTTCACCAGGCTGGTCTGCCCCTTGGCGTTGACCAGCCGGAAGGTGTGCACGCCAAAGCCTTCCATCGTCCGGAACGAGCGCGGGATGCCGCGGTCGCTCATGTTCCAGAAGACGTGGTGGGTCGCCTCGGGGTGCAGTGACACGAAATCCCAGAACGTGTCGTGCGCCGACTGAGCCTGCGGTATCTCGCGGTCGGGATGCGGTTTCCCGGCGTGGATGATGTCGGGGAACTTGATGCCGTCCTGAATGAAGAACACCGGCATGTTGTTGCCGACGAGGTCGAAGTTGCCCTCGTCGGTGTAGAACTTCACCGCGAAACCCCTTGTGTCCCGCACGGTGTCTGCCGAGCCGCGCGAGCCGAGCACGGTGGAGAACCGGCAGAACACCTCGGTCTGCTTGCCCTTGCCGGCCAGGAAGCCGGCCTTGGTGATCTTGGAGGCGTTGCCGTAGGCCTCGAACGTGCCGTGCGCGGCGGCGCCGCGGGCGTGCACCACTCTCTCCGGAATGCGCTCATGGTCGAAGTGGGTGATCTTCTCACGGAGGTGGAAGTCCTCCATCAGCGTCGGTCCACGGCTGCCGGCCTTGAGCGAGTGATCGGTGTCCGGCAGCCTCAGGCCTTGCGCCGTGGTCAGGAAACGTCCGGTTTGCGCACGCGAATCTGATTGTCCTGCACCACCTTCCGGCGCACCCGCAGGGCCGACAGCGGACGGGGCGTTCTGGTCTCGATTACGTGAAGGGGGCATCAGCGCTCCAAGCGTTTTAACGGTTCGGTGGTGGCCGCCATGTCGGGCCATGAAGCGACGCGGGTTCTGCACGCCGGATCCTTGTGATACCCGTTGGCGGACCTGCCAAACGCCGACCACACGCCGACTGGCCTCGGCGATCCGCCGAGCCAGGTCGTCGATCCGTGGGGCTCGCGTCAGGCGGCGTTGCCGCGCAGCGCGTCGCGCGCTCGGTCCAGCAGCGAGGCGAACGGCCCCACGGCGAAGTTGGCGAACGCCGACTCCACTCCGGCGTGCGGATGAGTGGGAGCGATCCGTTCGGCCACCGCCACCGCCGAGGCCATCTTCGCCAGCTCCGCGTCGTCGAGCTGTTCGGTGAGCAACGTGAACTCCTCGGCCTCTTCGCGTTCGGCATGCTCAAGCACGGCCGCCTGGAGGTGAATCAGCGCCTTGCTGAAGTCGGCTGTGCCGCAGGGAATCTTCTCCAGCTCACTCAACGCGACCTTGGCATCGTGCTCCTCGGTGAGACGGGCGTCGGTGATCTGCTCACCGCCGTCGATCTTGCGCCGCACCCGCGGGTGCACCATCATTTCCTCGGCCGTCTCGTGCACGGCGAGAAGCGTCCGCAGCCGGGTGAAGGCCTCCTGCTGGTCTTCGGCGTTCTTCGCATCAAGGGTTTCGACGAACAGTGCCTTGATCGTCTCGTGCTGTTCCTTCAGGTAGGTGACGACGTCACCTGAGCTGTTGACGGGTTTCCGAGCCACGATGGACTACCTCCGTGATTGAGCTGATTGGGGTGCGCGAGGGGCTGTGCGCTGACTCCTGATCTACCCGCGGTGGGCCGCGCAGAAACTCTGTCGGCGTCCCGAAGGCCTGTGGTCCGTGCGACAAATGTGGGCATCCTGGGCCGGTGGACACCCTCGAGTACGCGCCGCTGCGCTTCGCCGACGTCTTCGGCCGCCCCTCCGATCCGACGGTGTTGCTGTGGCACGGCACCCAGACCGATGCCCGCGACACCGTCCGACCCCTGGCCGAACTGCTCGCCCGGCGGGGCCTCGGCGTCGTGGCACCCGACTGGAATTCACACGCCGACGACGGCGGGCGCGAGGATCTGCTTCGCTCCGTCGGCTTCGCGCGCACCTGGTCCGACAGCCCCGACGGACTCGCGCTTGTCGGTTGGTCACTGGGGGCGGTCGCGGCCGCGGGCCTGACCATCCAGGCCGCCCGGTACGGCGTGGTGCTGTCCCACACGGTGTGCCTGGCGGGTGCCTTCATGGTGCGTGACCCCATCTCCGGTGACGACCTGACCGAGAGCCTGGCCGCAGCCGAGGTGGGAGCTCCGTTCACCCTGCTGCACGGCCTGGCCGACGACGTCGTACCCGCAGCAGCCAGCCGAGCGTTCGCGGCCGAACTCGAGAAGCTCGGCTGGCCGGTCCGGGTCATCGAACTGGAGACCGATCATGGCGCCATCGCCGGGGCCAGGTACGACGCGACCGCTGACCGCTACCTCCCGGCGCAGGATCCGCAGACACACCGCGTCGCCGTCAACGTCGCAGACCACATCGCCACCGCGCTCGGACGTTGACGGACGAGGCCACAATGGCAGTCATGGTGATACCCGATGTCGGCACGGTGCGCAGGCGCATCGGCCAGGCGGTGTTCGGCATGGTCGCCGGGCCCGAAGGTCCGGACAACCGGGCGCGGATACACGACACCCCGGGACCCCGGTGGTTCGCCGACGATCGACCCATCCGGCGGGTACACGCCGACGCGTCGATGTTCGTCGGGGGCCTGCGCGCGCTGCTGCTCCAGTCACTGCATCCGCTGGCCATGGCGGGGGTCGCCGAGCACTCGGACTACCGGGGCGACCCGTGGGGACGGCTGGCTCGCACCAGCACGTTCCTGGCGGAGACCACCTTCGGCACGGCCACCGACGCGCAGCGCGCCGTCGACCGGGTGCGCGGCATCCACCGACGGGTGCGCGGGACATCTCCCGATGGCCAGGCCTACCACGCGACCGATCCGCATCTGCTGGAGTGGGTGCACATCGCGGAGATCGACAGCTTTCTGCGCGCCCACCAGCTCTACGGGGCCGAGCCGCTGGATCAGCGGGGACGCGACGACTACGTCGCGGACACGGCCCGGGTGGCGATGGCGTTGGGTGTCCCCGACCCGCCGCGTACCGAACGCGAACTCGGCGACCGCATCAAGGCGTACCGCCCCGAGTTGAAGAGCACCGCCGCCGCCCGGGAAGCGGCGCGGTTCCTGCTGCTGACCCCACCGTTGCCCCTGCTCGCCCGGGCCCCCTACGCGGTGCTGGCCACCACATCGGTCGCGATGCTGCCGTCGTGGGCGCGGGAACCGCTGTGGCTGCCGTACTTCCCGCCCGTGGAGGCCACGGTGGTGCGCGGGTCGGGGCGGCTATTGGTCGGGGGTATCCGGTGGGCTTTGGCCCCGGGCCGATCGGACTCGGCCGCACGCCGCTGACCTGCGTCTCGGGTCCTGGGCGACCCCGAGCCTCACAGGGGCGTGACGGCGGCGGTGATGACTTTGTGACGCGATCCTGTCGACGAGTTCACATCGACGTCATGGCCCCGGGTGACGCTGGTCCGGATAGAAATCGCTGCTGGGGCCGCCGACGTCGCCGGTCCCAGCAGTTCCGGTCAGAGGCTATGAAGCCGGCCGCCGCCCGAACTCGAGGAGAAGCGACGTCATGTCCTATGTGGACCCGCCGCAGTTCGTCACCAAGATGATCGACGCCGGCGAGAACAAGGTGTTCATGTCGACCAGGGACACCGTGATCCGCGCCTACATGGCCGGAGCGATTCTCGCGCTGGCCGCCGCGTTCGCCGTCACGATCACCGTGCAGACCGGGAACGCCCTGCTCGGCGCGGTCCTGTTCCCGGTCGGCTTCTGTCTGCTCTACCTGATGGGATTCGACCTCCTCACCGGGGTCTTCACCCTGGTCCCCCTCGCGCTGCTCGACAAGCGGCGCGGCGTCACCCTCGGCTCGTTGCTCCGCAACTGGGGCCTGGTCTTCGTCGGCAATTTCCTCGGGGCGTTGACCGTCGCGGTGATGATCGCCATCACACTGACCTATGCATTCACGGTGGATCCGAACGAGGTGGGTCAAAAACTCGGTGAGATCGGCACCAGCCGGACGGTCGGCTACGCCGATCACGGTGCCGCCGGGATGCTGACGCTCTTCATCCGCGGCGTGCTGTGCAACTGGATGGTCTCCACCGGCGTTGTCGCGGCGATGATGTCGACGTCGGTCTCTGGCAAGGTCATCACGATGTGGATGCCGATCATGCTGTTCTTCTACATGGGCTTCGAGCATTCCGTCGTGAACATGTTCCTGTTCCCGTCGGGTCTCATGCTCGGCGGCGACTTCTCGATCGCCGACTACTTCATCTGGAATGAGATCCCCACTGTGGTAGGAAATCTCGTCGGTGGCCTCGCGTTCGTCGGCCTGACGCTGTACGCGACGCATGCCCGCACCGGCGGGGAACGCAACCGCCCGGCTGATCCGGCCGATTTCGACATCCCGGTCCCGGCGAACGCATGACGCGCGACGACCTCACCGCCGAGATCGTCGCCGGCCGCCTGGCCAAGGGCCTGACCTGGCAGCAGCTCGCCGACGCCATCGACAAGCCGGTCGTGTGGACGATCTCGGCGCTGCTGGGTCAGCACCCCATTCCGGTGGACGCGGGCAAGGTGCTGGTCGACCTGCTCGGCCTCGACGAGTCAGCGGTTCCCGTGCTGGCCGCGGTGCCGATGCGGGGCGGGCTGCCCTCCGCGGTCCCCACCGATCCGACGATCTACCGCTTCTACGAAGCACTTCAGGTCTACGGCGGTGCGATCAAGGAACTCATCCACGAGGAGTTCGGCGACGGCATCATGAGCGCGATCAACTTCAGCGTCGACGTCGCGCGCAAACCTCACCCCGACGGGGACCGAGTGGTGGTCACGTTCGACGGCAAATTCCTGCCCTACGCGTGGACCGCCGCCGACGGCTAGCACCACGTACACCGCACGCAGGCCCTCCGGTGCCCACGCTGTGCGACCGGTCGGGCAGGATTGCTGCCGATGTCCTCTTCGCTCGGCGACGTGCTCGCCACCCTGCAACTCGACCGCGGCGGACCCCGCCGCTTCGCCGGCACGCAGCTTCCGGCCCCGGCCAACCACATCCTGGGCGGGCACATCTCCGCTCAGGCTCTGCTCGAAGGTGGGCGTTGACTGAGTCCGCTGCCGACGACGACCGGGAGTCGTACATCGTTGCCAGTCTCGTCGAGGCCTTCGCCGACCTGATGTCTGCGGACCCGGACGCGTTCCGGACCAAGTTCCGCACGATGGCGGCCGACCCGTTCGCGTTCTTCCGCGGCAGCGCCTGCCTCTTCTACGCCGACGGGGCCGGCCGCGAGGACAAGTGGGCGGATGAGCGCACCAGCCGGGTCTGGATTCAGGGGGACCTCCACGCGGAACTTCGGAACGTACATGGACGGCGCGGGGGTGCTGATCTTCGACGTCAACGACTTTGACGAAGCGTACGTCGGGCACTTCACCTGGGATCTGAAGCGCATCGCCGCGAGCATCGCCCTGCTGTGTTGGCAGAAGGCACTCTCCAACGAACAGATCTCCACCCTGATCGAGACGTTCGTGCGTGCGTACGTCAAGCAGGTTCGATGCTTCGTCGAGGCCGACGATGACACCACCTTTTCCCTGAACCTGACGACGGCCCGCGGTGCCGTGCTGTCCGCGTTGCGGTTGGCCCGGCTTTCCATGCGCGCCGAAATGCTCGAGCGCATCACCGTCATCGATGACTGGGACCGTCGCTTTCGGCATGTGCCCGGCGTCGCGGCGCTGGATGACGCCGAACGCGAGAAGGTCATCGCCGCGTTCGACAAATACCTGGAGACAATCCCGCAGACCAAGCGGTTCCGCGGAATCGCCTATGCCGTCAAGGATGTCATCCGCAAGAGCGGCTTCGGTATCGGCAGTGCCGGTCTGCCCGCGTACACGGTGCTCATCGAAGGCTTCAACCAGGCCCTGGACAACGACGTGGTGCTGTCGATGAAGCAGGGCAACGTCGCCGCACCAAGCCGGGTGGTCGATGACGACGAAGTGCACAAGTACTTCACGCACCAGGGGCACCGGACCGCGGTGTCCCAGCGCGCCCTGCAGGCGCATGCCGACCCGTTGCTCGGCTACACCGATATCGACGGTGTGGGCTTCGTGGTAAGCGGATTGTCACCCTACGAAGCCGATTTGGACTGGAGTGAGCTCACCGAACCGGATGAAATGGCCGAGGTCATCGAGCAACTCGGTCAGGCGGTGGCCAAAGTGCACTGTGACAGCGACTCCGACAGCGACCAGTCGCTGGTCGACTTTCAGACCGAGGAGGCCATCGTCGAGGTGATCGGTGACGACGAAGACGATTTCGTCGCCGACATGTGCGCATTCGGAGTGGAGTACGCCGTCGTCGTTCGCGACGACCACAGGCACTTCGTCGAGGCGTTCCGCGAAGGCCGCATCCCCGGCGTCACCGCGACCTGAGTGCGCGAACCCGCTGCCCCTTGGAATCCCTTGCCGATCAGCCGTTCTCGATGTGGTGGAACCCGGTGGCAGCGCGACCCGGCGGCCCAGGTTCGAAAGAATCGGGCCACCGCTTCCGAATCGTTCACGATGTGGTGAAAGCGCCGCGGCTGCGGTCGACGGGCGTGCGGCCCCGAAACGTGTTGCGGTAGGCGCTCGGGGTCACGCCCATCGTGGCCGCAAACAGTTGACGCATCGCGGTGCCACTGCCCAGACCGGAGGCTGCTGCGACGCGGTCCACGGACAGGTCGGTTTGTTCGAGCAGTTCGCGGGCGCGGTGCACACGCTGTTCGGATAGCCACTGCATTGGAGACAGTCCGGTCTCTTGTCGGAACCGGCGGGTGAAGGTCCGTTTGCTCACCGCGCTGACGGCGGCCAGATCGTCGAGGGTGATGGCGCGGTCGAGGCGCTCTGTTGCCCATGCTCGGACATCGCTGGTGCAAGCGGCGCTGGGTTCAGGGACCAGGCGAGGGATGTACTGCGCCTGACCACCGTCACGGTGAGGTGGCGTGACGGTGCCGCGGGCAACCTCATTTGCGACCGTCGAACCGAAATCGGACCGGATCATTTGCAAGCACAAGTCCAGACCAGATGCGTCCCCGGCCGATGTCAGGACGTTGTCGCAGTCGGTGAACAGCACATTCGGATCGAGTTCGATATCTGGGAACAAGCGCCTGAAGTCATCGGCGGATTTCCAGTGAGTCGTCGCTCGCCGACCCTCCAGAAATCCGGCGGCAGCGAGCGCGAAGGCCCCGGTGCAGATCGAGGCGATGCGGGACCCGGGGCGCACAAGTGAGAAAGCGTCGGCCAGGCGCGGGCTCAACACCCCCTGCGTCGGGGGTGCATCGTCGTCGCGGCAGGCGGGGACGATCACCGTATCGGTGTCTGCCAAACATTCCGGGCCGTTGGGGACAATGATGGTGAAGTCGGTATCGGTGCGGACCTCCCCTGGTGTGAGGGTGGCGGTCACCACTTCGTAGAGGCGCGCCCCGCGTGCGGACCGCGCCTGCCCGAACAGGCGGTGCGGTATCCCCACCTCCAGCGAGTTCAGCCCGTCACGAACGAACACCACGACGCGGTGAAGACCACGGCGAGACTCCATGGCTCGATCCTTGCATGTATTGTCTCGCGGGCCTCTGGTGCGGTGCTTCGCCATTGCCCATCCTTGGTCCCATGCCAACCACCGACGTGCAACCATTCGAAGCCCACGCAGCTGACGCTGACCTCGATGATCTGCGCGCGCGATTGGCCGCCACGCGACTGCCGGAAGCCGAGACGGTCTACCGCGCCTCACCCGACCCTCGCCGATGGGATCAAGGCGTCCCTCTCGCCGACCTCGTCGATGTTGTCGATTACTGGCGCACCGGGTACGACTGGCGGTCGTTCGAAGCCCGCCTCAACCGGTTCGGCCAGTTCCGCACCACCATTGATGATCTGGGGATCCACTTCCTGCACCACCGATCCGTGCGCGCAGATGCAACTCCCCTGATCTTGACGCACGGCTGGCCGGGCAGCATCGCAGAGTTCATCGATGTCGTGGATGAGCTGGCAGATCCGCAAGATGCGGACGCGCCGGCCTTCCACGTTGTGGTCCCGTCGCTACCGGGCTTTGGTTACAGCGACACACCTGCCACCACCGGGTGGGGAATCGAAAAGATCGCGGCCGCATGGGTGGAACTGATGGGAAGGCTCGGCTACCGCAAGTTCGTCGCCCACGGAGGTGACTGGGGAGGTGTGGTCACCACGGTCCTCGGCGGCAGGTTCCCGGCGCATGTTCTGGGCATCCACTCAACGGTCGCGCAGGCGCCGCCCGGGTTGACAACAAATGGTCTGACGACGGCCGAGCGCACATGGGTCGAGGAGACCCGCGATTTCTGGAGCCTCCGCGCGGCGTACGCGAAGCAGCAGGCAACCCGCCCGCAGACCATCGGCTACTCGCTCGTCGACTCACCGGCCGGGCTTCTTGCCTGGATCCTTGACAAGTTCGCCGAGTGGACAGATACCGAAGGCAGCCCGTTCGAGACGATTTCCAGAGATCGCATTCTTGACGACGTCACGCTGTATTGGCTTACGCGGACCGGCGCATCGGCGGCCCGAATCTACTTCGAAAGCCACGCTTCACTCGACCCCGACCTTCGGGTCGACGTCCCGTCGGCAATCACCCAGTACACCCGCGACATCGAGAAGTATCCCCGCACCTGGGCGCAGGAGCGGTTCCGGCAGATAGTCCGATGGAGGTCGCCCGAAACCGGGGGACATTTCCCGTTGCTGGAGGTTCCGAAATCCGGACTCCGCCTCACCGCGGCCGCCACTGCCGACGAAGCCGGCCCCCTCCCATAGGGGGCCGGCTCGATGACCTCGGTAGCTGTTGCTTGCTGGAGCCGCACCTATCCGGAGAAACCTGAGAGATGAACCTGGGAAGCGCGGGAGCCGATACTCGGGCGGGGTAGAAAGGGACTGCCCAGCCGCTCACAGCCATGGTCGCAGGCGCGGCTCGATTGGGGCGGCCACACCGGCAATGGTGGATGGGACCTACGGTCACATGGTGGACTACAGCGACTACCGGGCACACGACGCGACCGGGCTGGCGAAGCTCGTCGCCGACAAAGAAGTGTCCGCAGCCGAGCTGCTGGCGGTGGCGCGAGCGCGGGCGGCCGCGGTGAACCCCCGGATCAACGCGATCGTCGGCGATGTGCCCGCGTCGCCCGATGCGGCCGGTACCGGTCCGTTCGCGGGTGTGCCGTTCCTGATCAAGGACCTGGCGCAGGACTACGCCGGGCTGCCGACCTCTGGTGGTTCGCGCGCCCTGATGTCGACGCCCGCCGCCGAGCATGCGACGGTCGTCAGGCGCTGGATCGACGCCGGGCTGGTCATCTTCGGCAAGACGAACACCCCGGAGTTCGGGGCCAAGGGGATCACCGAGCCGGTCGCCTGGGGCCCGGCGCGCAATCCCTGGGACCTGAGCCGGACGCCGGGCGGATCGTCGGGTGGGTCGGCGGCGGCCGTCGCGGCGGGCATCGTGCCGTGCGCGGGGGCGAATGACGGTGGCGGATCGATCCGTATCCCGGCGGCGTGCTGCGGTCTGGTCGGGTTGAAACCGGGACGCGGGCTGACGCCGTCCGGACCGCTGACCGGTGAGTCCATGCACGGGTCGGCCGTGCAGGGTGTCGTGTCACGAACGGTCCGCGACACCGCAGCGATGCTCGACGTCATCAGCGGCGGTGAACCGTGGGGACCATACGCGCCGGCGCTGCCCGAGTCCCCGTTCGCGTCGTGCGTGGGCGCCGATCCGGGCAGGTTGCGCATCGGCGTGCGGGTGCCGACCGCGATCACCCCGGTGCCGCACGCCGAGGCGTACGCGGCCGTCGAGGCCGCCATGCAGACGTTGACCGACCTCGGGCACCACGTCGAAGAGTTGCCGCGGGCGCCGTTCGACGACGCCGCACTCGCCCGCGAGTTCCTGCTGACGTGGTTCGTGTACACCGCGTGGGAACTCGCCGATGCCAAACGCCTCACCGGCGCCGGCGACGAGTCGTTCGAGCGCGACACGCTCATCCTGGCCGCCATCGGCCGGGCGACCAGCAGCGTGGACTATGTGGACGCCGTCCAGCGCCGTCACGAACACACCCGCCGGCTGACCACGTTCTTCGAGTCCTACGACCTGCTCCTGACACCCACCCTGGCGACCCCGCCGCCGAAGATCGGCGCGTTCGACCTGCCGGTGGTGCTGCAGCGCGCCTCGGATCTGCTGCTCAAGACCCGCACCGCCCACCTGCTGCGCTTCACCAAGATCGTCGACGACATGGTGGACAAGAACCTCGGCTGGGTGCCTTACACCCAGTTGGCCAATCTCACTGGTCGCCCGGCGATTTCGCTGCCGCTGCACTGGACCGAAGACGGACTACCGCTGGGTGTCCAGTTCGTCGCGCCACTGGCCGGGGAGTCGCTGCTGATCCGCCTGGCCGCCCAATTGGAGCAAGCGACGCCGGGGGCGGATCGCGTCGCACCGGTGTAGCGCTCTTCGGACGCAGCGGAACAGGTGATCACCGGTGTCCGCTCAGCCGGTTCGCGTCAAGCGGGCGGGGTCGAGATCCAGGCGGCGCAACAGCTGCGCGTTGAGCGCGACGACGATCGTGGAGATCGACATGAGCACCGCAGCGGCTGCGGGCGGCATCACCACCCCGGCGAACGCGAGCACGCCGGCAGCCAACGGGACCGCGATCACGTTGTATCCCGTGGCCCACACCAGGTTCTGCCACATCTTCCGATAGCTGGCGCGCGAAAGCTCGATGATCGACAACACCGCCCGCGGATCGTTGGCCGCCAGCACCACCCCGGCCGACTCGATCGCGACATCGGTTCCCGCACCGATCGCCACGCCGACCTCGGCCCGGGCCAGGGCGGGCGCATCGTTTACCCCGTCGCCGACCATCGCCACCCGGTGCCCGCGACTCTGCAATTCGGCGACCTTCGCGTCCTTGTGCTCGGGCAGGACTTCGGCGAACACCTCGTCGATACCCAGGTCTGCGGCGACCGCGTCGGCGACCTGCCGGGCGTCACCGGTGATCATGGCGACCTTGACCCCGCGGGCGTGCAGGGCGTCGATCGCCTGACGGGATTCCTCGCGCACCGCATCCTCGAGCGCCACCGCGCCGAGCACCCGGTCGTCGCGGGCGATGTGCAGCACCGACGCACCGCGCTGCACCCACCCCCGGGTCACCGTGCTGACCTCGTCGGGCACCGACAGGCGCAGATCGGACAGCATCGCCGGCCCACCGACCGACACGTCGGCGCCGTCGACGCGGGCCCGCACCCCGCGACCCGGCAGTGACTGGAAGTCGGTGGCGGTCAGCCGCTCGGTGGACGGCACGCGCGACTCCGCGGCAGCAACGATCGCCCGTGCCACGGGATGCTCGCTGTCGGACTCGACTGCCGCGGCCACCGCCAGCAGCTGGTCCTCGCTGATCCCGCTGGTGGCGGCGACACCGGTCACCTGATGGCGTCCCTGCGTCAAAGTTCCGGTCTTGTCGAAGAGGACCACGTCGACGCTGCGCATGCGTTCCAGCGACAGCCGGTCCTTGATGAGGACCCCTGCCCTGGCGGCGCGCTCCGTGGAGATCGCGATGACCAGTGGGATCGCCAGCCCGAGGGCGTGGGGGCAGGCGATGACGAGCACGGTGACGGTCCGCACCACCGCGTTGTCGAGGTTGCCGACCAGCGCCCACACCACGAAGGTGATGACGGCTGCGCCTGCCGCGAAGTAGAACAGGAAGGCCGCGGCCTTGTCGGCGAGCGCCTGGGCCCGCGACGAGGACGCCTGAGCGTCGGCGACCATGCGCTGGATCCCGGCAAGGGCGGTGTCCTCTCCGACGGCGGTGATCCGCACGCGCAGCGCGCTGTCGGTGGCGATGGTGCCTGCCACCACCGTGTCGCCCACCTGTCTGGTCACCGGCTTCGACTCACCGGTGATCATCGACTCGTCCACCTCGGAGCGGCCATCGGTCACCGTGCCGTCGGCCGGCACCCGGGCGCCGGCACGCACCAACACCAGGTCGCCGAACGCCAACTCGGACAGGGGAACTTCGTCGACTCCGTCGTCAGTGATCTTCTCCGCGCTGTCGGGCAGCATCGCCGCCAGCGCGTCGAGCGCCCCGGACGCCGATCCCAGTGCGCGCATCTCGAGCCAGTGCCCCAGCAGCATGATGACGATCAGCAGCGCCAGTTCCCACCAGAAATCCAGGTTGAATCCGCCGACACCAAGGGTGGTGACCCAGGAAGCGACGAACGCGACGCTGATCGCCATACCGATCAGCAACATCATCCCGGGCCGGCGGGACTTGAGTTCGGCCCAGCCGCCGGTCAGGAACGGCATGCCGCCGTAAAGGAAGATGACCGTGCCCAGAATCGGCGGGATCCACATGGCGCCGGGGAAATCGGGCATGGTGTAGCCGACGAGGTCGGCGACCATGTGGCTGAACACCACCACCGGTATCGACAGGATCAGGCTGACCCAGAACTTCCGGCGGAACATCTCCCCGTGCGGCCCATGGCCGGCATGCCGATCACGACCCGAGTGCGCGGCGTGGGGCTCGGGTCCTGTGTGGGGCTCGCCGGCCGCAACGCTGCGCGACGGCGTGTCGTGTCCGTGATCCTGTTGGGGCATCGGGATTCCTGACTATTAGCTCGCGGTGGGACTGCGTCGGCGCAATCGGCCCAGCGGCATTTCCGTGACCGTCGGAAAGAGCCGTTGGCTCAGGACTTTTCGCACGACGCCGCTCAGCTCAGAAGTCGGTCGGCCACGGCGAGCACTCGGCGCGTCATGTGGTCAAGCGCGTTGTTGGTGTCCTCGCTGAGCTCGTTCTGGTTGCCGGGGCCGGTGACGTGGCTGACGCCGTACGGGTTGCCGTCGGCGAACTTGACGGGATCGGTGTATCCGGGCGGCACCAGGATCCCGCCGAAGTGCATCAGCGATACGTAGAGGTTGATCAAGGTGGATTCCTGTCCGCCGTGCAGCGTCTGCGACGAGGTGAACGCCGCGTAGACCTTGTCGGCGAGCTTGCCCTTCGCCCACAGCCCACCGAGCGAATCCATGAAGGCCTGGAAGGACGCCGTGGTGTTGCCGAACCGGGTCGGCGAGCCGAATATCACCGCGTCAGCCCACACGATGTCGTCCCCGGTCGCGGCCGGATCATCCTTCGTCGCTTCGTAGTTGGCCGACCAGGCGGGATTCTCCGCGAACGATGCCGGGTCGCGGGTCTCCTGGACGTGGCGGAGGCGGACCTCGGCACCGGCTGCTTCCGCCGTCTGCCCGATGCGCTGGGCCATCGCGGCGCCGTGACCGGTAGCCGAGTAGTAGATGATCGACAGCTTGACCATGTGTATCTCCTGCCCAGATCCTGCGGTTCTACGACCGGCGAGCTGCCCGTCCAACGCGACGTCTCGCCGGTGTCGTCAAGAGTCCAGTTAACACGTCTGCCGCCGACAACACTATGGGGTCGACCACGGCGCCGGGGCGCAGCACCGGGCTTGGACCGTACCCCGGGCAACTAAGGTCCAGCCATGAGCCTCGTCACCTATGAGCTGGACGACCACGTCGCCACCATCACGCTGAATCGCCCCGAGTCGCGCAACGCGATCAACGGCGCGATGCGCACCGACCTCAACGCGGCCTGGGATCGGTTCCGCGACGACGAGGACGCCTGGGTGGGCATCCTGACCGCCAACGGCGACGTCTTCTGCGCCGGCGGCGATCTGAAGGACGGTGCCGGTTCGGTGGGCACGTTCGGCGGAACCTTCTGGGAGAAGCCCACGATCAACTCCTTCGAGAGCGGGATGGAGCTGTTCAAGCCCACCATCGCCGCCGTGCACGGTCCGTGCATCGGCTACGGGCTGACCGGGTTGCTGTTCTGCGACTTCGTCATCGCCAGCACCGCGGCCAGCTTCCGCTTCCCGGAGGTGACGCTCGGGGTACCCACGATCGTCGGGGCGATCCGCCTCCCCGACCGGGTGGGGTGGGCCAATGCGATGGAACTGCTGTTGACCGGCGAGCCGATGAGCGCCGAGCGCGCCAAGGAGGTCGGACTGATCTGGAGGCTCGTCGACCCCGACGACCTACAGGCCGAGGCCCGGGCGTGGGCCAAGACCCTGACCAAGGCGGCGCCGCTGGCCCAGCGGGCGACCAAGGAGGTCGCGTGGCGCACCGCGAACATGGGCTGGATCGAGTCGGTCCGCTTCGGCGAGACGATGCGCAAGGTGGCGGGCGCAACCGAAGATGTCGCCGAAGGCCTGCAGGCGTGGCGCGAACGGCGCCCGCCGCAGTGGCGGGCGCGTTAGGCACAGCGGCCTTCGCGTTCGGACCCTCGACGGTCAGGCGGGCGCGAACAGGCGCGGCTCCAGCCACGCGCCGTTCCTGGACCGGCGCAAGGCCTTCGCGGTCGCCAGGACCGCGAGGTCGGCCAGGGGCTCGACGATGATGACCGTCAGGTACGCGGCGCCGAACAGCGCGACACTGCTCACCGTCTGGCCGGTGAAACCTTCCCCGTAGAACGCCCAGAAGGCCACCCAGGACACGATGCCGGCCTGATAGGTCGCCGAAAGACCCAGTGCCTGACGGTAGTTGAGGTCCACATAGGCGGTGCGTGGCGCAACGGTCCTGCGGGCGACGTACTGCAGGGCGAACAGCGGCACCAGCAATGTGGTGATGTTCATGCCGTACTGCGGGAGGTCGAACGGTGCGACGAGCACACCCTGGATGAGCAGACCCAGCGCGAGTCCGAACGCCGCGGGCGCCGCCCCGAACAGGAGGAACAGCGTCGATCCGAGGATGAGGTGAACTTCGGAGACGCCGACGGGGTAATGGGGCAGCACCTGGAAGAACCCGAACACCATCGCTGTGGTCGCGACGCTGCCGAGCACCAGCGACGCCGCGCCGCGCTCCTTGACGTGCTTCCAGGCCGAGCTCAATGCGTAGGCGCCGACGCCTCCGGCGGTGAGGTAACTCAGGGCGATCTTCGCCCCGTCGACGATTCCGGGCTCTATGTGCATCGGGGTTCCTTTCTTCGGTGAGGGCAGCTGGTTGGGGTGCGTGCTCAGTGGCTGTCGTCGGCGACGGCGTGGTCACCGTCGTCGGTGATCAGCGGTGCGGTGAGGATCTCTCGCTGATCGACGACGTGCTCGAGCGCTGCGACCCAGTGGTCGTAGTACTGCCACTCACCACGCGACGATTCCGGGGACGCTTCCCAGCCGCCGATCGTGTCGATCAGACTCTGCTGGAATTCACTCCACGGGTAATGGCCGAACTCCGACAGCGCCAGCGCCAGACCGAAAGCCCGGCGCTGCCAATCGTGGTCGAACGACGGGGCGGCCTGATCAGTGGTGCAGGTCTCATGGAGTGCTGTCATGACGACTGCCCCGCCAGTGCGACACCGATCATCGACTCGGTGGTGACCAGATCCATCAGCTGTTCATCGGTGAAATCCTCGGTGCCGGAAGGCCGCTCGGGAATCACGAACCACCGCGAGTGCCCGCTGGAATCCCACACCTTGATCTCGGTCTCCTCGGCCAGCTCGACGCCCACCTCGGCGAGAACCGTGCGGGGCTCCCGTGCCGCGCGGGACCGGAACACCGGATCCTTGTACCAGTACGGCGGCAGCCCCAGTACCGGCCAGGGGAAACACGAGCACAGCGTGCAGATGACGAGGTTGTGCACGCCCGGCACGTTGGCGACCGCCTGCAGGTGTTCGCCCTCGGCGCCGGCCATACCCTCGGGGAGTTCCAGCTCGGCGATCGCCGCCGGGGTGTCGACGACCACGCGAGCGGCGAAGTCGGGATCCTTCCACGCCTTGACGACGATCTTCTTGCCGTTCAGCGGTGTCATCTCGGACTCGAAGTAGGACAGCACCTTGTCGACGGTCTGGCCGGTGATGACCCCCTTCTCGATCAACAGATGCTCCAGGGCCGCAACCCTTTCGGCGCTGGTCTGCTCCCGATCGGACGGGTAGGCAAACTGGTCGGTCACTTGTCCTCCTCGACGGGTTCCAGATAGGCCTCGAACAACTCGGCGTAAAAGCTGTTGGCACCGGGTTCGGCGCGCGTGCCCCAGAGTTCGTCCGGGGTGAACTCGGCGATGTAGATCGGCATCGGGTCGCCGATACCGTCGCCGGTGTGGACGAAATAGGCGTAGTCGCCCTCGAAGATGCGGGTCACCGTGCCGATGCGCGTCCGTAGGGCCCCGGGCAGGCGGGTGTGGGCGCCGGCCGGGACATTGGTGATGCGGACCTGCTGTCCGACCGCGAACTTCGGGTGCGCGACGTCCCGGCGGGGGCTGTCGCCGCGGCGCAGATAATCGATGACCTGATCGTCGATCGCCACGGCGTCCGTCTCAGCGGACTGCGGTGGGGATGCGCCGAGCAGGGCGCTGATCTCGTCCTCGGACACGTAGCCCTTGTCGATGAAGAACTGCGTGATCCCCCCGAGCCACTTCTCGTAGTAGCGAAACTTGAAGTAGTCGAACGGGTTCATCCCCTCGGCGCCGGTGCGCAGGTCCGCCCACGTCCACTCGTCCCGGAACTTCGTCGGCACCTCGGCGATCGGGTACTGGGGCAGCGCCGAACCGAGATGGTTGCTCAGACCCATCATGGCGACGTGGATGCCGAAGATCCGCTTCTCCCACTCTTCGACGAACACCCGCTTCTCGAGATTCAGCGGCTGGGGTAAGCCTTCGAGTCCACCCAGGTAATGCTGCAATTTCATGCCGTCGCACCTTCCGTGTCAGGACGGCCGGCCGAAGCTGCCGGCTCCGTTCTTGTCATCACGTTGGCCAGATACTCCGAGACGATCCCGAACGTCGCCCCCAACACGCAGGCCACCGCCGCCACCAGCCCGGGGTGGGAGATGCTCGTCGCCGTGACCAACTGGCCCGTCCCTGCCACGGTCGAGACCGTCGATGCGAAGCCCACCACCACCGCAGGTGTGGTGGAGAGCATTCCGATCCAGGAGGCCTGCACCATCAGTGCGCTGCCGACACCGACTGCGATGGCGGTGAGGGTGAGCCCGCCGCCGAGGAGGTGGGCGGCATACAGGCTTCCGCAGGCGATGGCCACTCCCGCCAGATTCGACAGCACCGAGCGGACCCAGCCGGCAGGCCCGCCGCCGACGAAGAAGAAGGATGCCCAGGCCAGGAAGACAACCCAGATCGGAACGGTGATCACGGTGGCGGTGAATGCCACCGCCACCCCGCCGAGCACACCGATGCTCAGCGTCAGCGCAGACCGTGAATCCATGCAGCTCCACCTTGCTCTATCGACAGATCCGAAAACGACGCCCGGCGCCCTGCTGGGCGCCAGGTGATGTGAACAACGTTGAGGCCGCTGTGTTTCCACGCGGTAACCCAGGCTTTTCGGCTGATCGCCGACATGGACATCTGTTGCGCAGAACAGGACATCGCGCCGTCAGTCTCGCCGTCGGCGGCCCTGCGGCGTGACGGCCGCTCTGAACCGGGGACGACCGTCACGGACACGTCGTACGCAAATGCGGACATCGGCGCGCACGTGGTTGCGGCCTAACCCAGGCTGGGTCAATGAGTCTCGCGGGCATCGGCCGACCCCGGCGCATCGCGATGCTCGTGTTCGACGGCGTCCGCACCCTGGACGTCACCGGTCCCTTGGAAGTCTTCGACGTTGCCCAGGCGCTGGGGTGCGCGTACTCCGTGGGGCTCTACTCGACGGCGGACTCGGCCTCGGTGTGGTGCTCTTCGGGGCTGTCCCTGAGCGCCGCACCCGCCTCGGAACTGGCGGCGCACGTCGACACCCTGTTGGTGCCGGGTGGTGACTGCCTGGTCGCCGACGGCGTGCCCCATCATCTGCAACGGGTGATCCGCGCTCACGCAGCGGACGCCCGCCGGATCGCGTCCGTCTGTGCCGGGTCGTTCGCGCTCGCTTCCGCGGGCTTGCTGAACGGCAAGCGCGCAACAACCCACTGGCGACACCTGGACGCGTTCGCCGCCCGGCATCCCTCGACGATCATTGACCGCAACTCCGTGTACACCCGCGACGGCTCAGTCTGGACGTCCGCCGGCGTCGCGGCAGGTATTGATCTGGCCTTGGCCCTGGTCAGCGACGATCACGGCGCGGGCGTCGCGCAGGAGATCTCGAAGGACATGGTGGTGCTCAGCAGGCGGATGGAGGGCCATCCACAGATCTCCGTCGCCGCCCGGACGCCTCGGCCCAAACATCCGGAGCTGGAGCGATTGCTGGCAACCGTCAATGCCGATCCGGCGGGGCACTACGAACTCGACACCGTCGCGGCTCGGCTCGGCATCAGCCCGCGACACCTGGCCAGGCTGTTCAAGGCGCAGGTCGGCGTGACACTGCACCAGTACGTCCACGAAGTCCGGTTGGAGAACGCCGTCGCCCTGGTCCTCGCGGGTGAGTCCTTCCACGCCGCGGCGCGGCGCAGCGGCCTGAGTTCCGGCGCCCGGGTCCGGGACCATCTCGCGGCGCGCGGTGTTCCTGCGTCGTGACGGCGGGACCCACGTCGGGGTCCCGTCGCCTCACGTCTCGATACCGGTGGTGCGGAAGCGCTTTCGGTAGGTACCTGGAGAGACGCCGAGGTTGCGGCCGAAGGTGCGGCGCATGGTGTCGGTGGTTCCGAACCCGGCCCGCCGGGCAACGGATTCCTGACTGTGATCTCCCGTCGCCAGCAGCACCTTGGCTGCCTCGAGGCGTGCTTGTTCGACGAAGCGGGCCGGTGTCATGCCTACCTGATCGCGAAACATCCGCACCAGGTGCCGCTCGCTCACCGCGACCCGCGCCGCCATCGACGCGATCGAGTGGTCGGCACCCGGATCCGCGATCACGGAGTTCACGATCTCGCGGAGACCGCCCCCGGTCGGGAGCGCTGACTCGGCCCAGACGCTGAACTGGGCCTGCCCGCCGGGGCGTTGGAGAAAGACCACCATCCAGCGGGCCACCCGCCGGGCCACCGCCGGGCCGTAGTCGCTCTCGACCAGGGCAAGTGCCAGGTCGATGCCCGCGGTGATCCCGGCGCCGGTGATGAACGGGCCGTCCCGCACGAACAGCGAGTCCGGGTCGACCATCACCTTGGGATAAACGCGGGCCAGCTCCTGGCAGTGCGCCCAGTGGGTGGTCGCGCGACGTCCGTCCAGCAGCCCCAGCGCCGCGAGCACGAAGGCGCCGGTACACACCGACGCGACCCGCCGCGACCGCGGCGCGAGTTCGCGCACCATCCTCAGCGCATCCGGTACGGCATCGGGTGTCGGCTCTTCCGGGATGTCGTGCAGACCAGCGGTGAAGGTGAAGTCCGCCGGAACTCCTCCGGGGACGACGAGTGTGTCGATCGAGTCGGGAACCTCCGCCAGCGGGATGTCGACGTTCAGCGTCGCGAATGCCGTCGTGCCGACCGCCTCGCCCGTCGGTGAGGCCAGCAGCACGGTGTATTTAGCCCCGAAGTCGTTCGCGCGGGCGAAGATCTCCAACGGCGCCGCCACATCCTGCAGGGTCACCTTGTTGTAGAGGGCGAAGACCACCGTTCTCGCGGGACCCGCAGGCAGCCGATCCGGCGCGCCCGGGTCATGTCTGGAATCGTCGGCCACGTGTCCTTGCCGCCCTTTCGTTGACCCCCGACCAGTCCGCGGCGCATGTGGCCAATCGTTTCCGGACCCGTCGGCAACGAAGCCAGACCCTAGCTGAACGGGAGGCCCCACGTAGCGGGTTTCTGTTTCGGGAACGTTTCGATGCGGCGCTCGTGGACTCGGTCAGACAGCCGCAGGCGGCGACGGTCCACAACGCCGGGCCCGGCGCGAACCCGGTCAGGCACTCACCCGGCTGCACGGAGGCTGTCGACGGGACGGAGCCGCTCCGGTGCCGCGAGCACATCCCGAATGCCGCAGATGCAGAACAGGTTTGGCGAATAGCAGCCAGTGCGGCGGGGCGTCGTGGGTCCTTGTATGTGGTCCGTTCGCACCCGAAATGTGCTGGCAGAGTCGTCATCTGCCATCCAACCGGGTGAACCGGCCGTGGTCACGTCCCTCATCGCCGATTCACATCTTCTCGTCGTGGCTCGGCCAGTGCGGGAAGCACCGCCCGCATGTCTCCCTGGTGGCCGGCGCAACATATGAGATGTCTATGAACCCCCTGGCCACGGCCCAGCGTAGGCGCGACAATGGCTCGGTGACGTCTGTTCGAGCGGTTCGTCCGTGCCGACCAATCGCGGTCGCGTCAGGCGGGAAGTTTCGGACTGGGCCTGTCGATCGCCGCGTCCATCGTCGAAGCGCACGGCGGATCCATCCGTGCCCACTCTGACTTCGGGACAACGACTTTCACCGTGCGGCTGCCGGCCGTCGCCATGGCCACCGAGTACGCGCACCTGTCCTAGACCGCGCCCCGCCGACACGAGCCCTGTCGGCACCGAGATCGGCGAGACAGTTGACATGGTTTGTCGCATCGGTGAGACATATCATTCGAGGTGTTGCTCACGATGACGACTCCTGCTACACCTAAGGCGTAGTGTCCTAGATCACACTCTGAGGAGGCGGGATGCGTCGTCCCCCAAGCCACCGGGCCGCTGGACTGCCGGATTCGTCGCGGCCCTCGGCGGGGCACGCCAAGTTCGTCGGCCGGGTGGGCGCACTCGCGGTGTTCCTCGGTGTCGGCGCGGCGCTCGCGATGCCGACAGCACAGGCCGACACCGACGGTGCGTCGGGTTCGAACTCGTCTTCCGACTCGTCGGCCGGGTCGTCCCCGTCCCAGGCCGGCGTGAAAGGTGTCCCGGGCGACAAGGAGCCGAATCGCGACACCGCGGCGCGGTCGACGCACGTTGTCGACTCGAGCAGGACCGAAGATGCGGATGACTCGGAGGATGAGGACACTTCGACGACGGGCTCGCAGGCATCCGACGGGGACGACTCCGACCGCGAACGCTCGGCGGCCATCGAGTTGGCAGCCTCCGGTGGCGAGGTGGATAGCGCCGCCGACGACACCACCGAGGACGAGACCGTGACCGTCGCGCCGACCGCCGCGGCCCCGACGTCGGTTGTCGAGGTACCAGCCGTGACCTCACCCGGCCGATCGGTCCCCGAAGATCCGCAGACCCCCCTTGCATCGCCGGCGCAGTGGGCGGTGGCGGCGAAAACGCGGCGCCAGATCGGCAACGAAGCCACCGCAGCCGCCGTCGCGCAGACCGCCGTGGCGCAGGACGGAGTGGCGCGGGACGGGGTGGCGCGGGACGGGGTGAGCATCGCCGACAGCGAGCTGAGCAATCAGGTCAGTCCCTTGGGAACCCCGGAACAGATCGCCCGCGAACGCATCGCGATGCGGACCGCCAACTCGCTCCCGGTGGCCTTCATGAAAGTGATCTTGCGCATCGGCTTCCTCGCCGCGGCCAAGGAGCAGTTCGCCCTGGTCGGTGGACCCGACGCGGCGAACCGGGAGGCGCTGAACCGGGCCGTCGACGAGTACGCGCTCGCCGCGGCGTTCCAGCAGCAGATCCTCAACCCGATGGATCCGGCGGTAGTCACCCAGGTCGCGCCCCCGCACAGCTGGTACGGGCTCGATGTCGGTGGCTCCCGCCTGCTGTACGACAACCCCGACACTATCTATCGCTTCATGCCGGTCAACAAGACATCGGAGTACGTCATCACCGGTCGGCTCTACGACGGCATTCCCGCTGACACCACGTTCAGTGTGCTCGAAGGGACCGCGGGCACGACGTCGACCATCCTGACGTTGAGTGATCTCGACATCAACGACGACGGCTCGTTCGTGATCACCGTCAGTGGGGAGGCGGCGACGCCCGGGCAGACCAACCATCTGCAGCTGACGTCCCGGTCGACCCTCATCGCCGCCCGAGACACGCTGGGCGACTGGAACACCGAAGATCCGATGGAACTTTCCATTCACCGGGTCAGCGGCCCACCTAACAGCCTTTTCGCGCAACTCGGCGGGTTCGTGCTGCTGGGTGGGCTGGTCAACGATAATCGACTGCTGACCTCGCTGGTCTCGTTGATTCCGCCCCTGCGCATCGCCGAGACGCGGCTCGTCCGCGGCACGCTGACCGCCCTGCTCCTGGTGGTCAGGGGTGCCAACGAACAGGCCAAGTACATGGCGCTGGCCACCACCGACCCCGATACCGGCGAACTGCGGCCGCCCAACGTGATGACTCAGCCGGCGAGCAATGCCGAGTTCCTCGCCAACCAGCTGCAGAGCAACGGCTACTTCCAACTCGCCGACGACGAGGCACTGATGCTGACCGTCGAACCGGGCAATGCCGGGTTCTTCACCGTGCCCGTCTACAACGACTGGACGATCACCGACGACTACTGGAACGAGCAGACCAGCCTGAACAACGCCCAAGCCGTGGCCAACCCCGACGACACCTATACGCTGGTAATCTCGAAGGCCGATCCCGGTGTGGCGAACTGGGTTTCGACCGGCGGACTGAACCAGGGCATCATCTCGATGCGTTTCCAGAACCTCGACCCTGAGTCCAGCGACGCACCAGCTGTGCGGTCTGTCGTGGTCAAGCTCGAAGACCTCGACGAGTATCTTCCCGCCGGCACTGTCTACGTCACCGCCGCGGAGCGGGCCACCCAACTGGCCGCGCGCAAGGCGGGCTTCGACAGGCGTTGGGCACCTTACGTTCAATGACTCGCATACGCGTGACTCGCGCGTCCGAGAGCCATCCGGCAGAGTCTTCAGTTCCCCTTTTCATGTGATCCGACGACGGACTCATCACGGGGTCGCTCAGTCCCGCGGCCCGAGCGAGCGCAGTGCACTGGGTGGTGTTTGTTGCGCGTCATTGATCTTGCACATGCTCGCGACGTTCCGGTTGAGGATGGTTTGGGCGTGAAATAGCCCCGCTCGGTGGCTTCGGGCGGGGCTGGTGGGTGGTCGGGGTGTCGCGACGGTGGTCA
>Ga0209347_1001946_pt1 | contig 29559 bp, 33 predicted proteins | sample AutmiccommuBRH23_FD_187382 | JGI IMG/M metagenome (GOLD analysis project Ga0209347, IMG submission 187382) | Deep subsurface microbial communities from Mt. Terri, Switzerland - Autotrophic microbial communities BRH/23 (SPAdes) (version 2) | ecosystem: Environmental > Aquatic > Deep subsurface >...
GCAGCGTCGTGGTCTTGCCCATGCCGTTGCGGCCCAGGATGCAGATCATCTCGCCTTCGTTCACATGCAGGTCCACGCCATGCAGCACATGGCTTTCGCCATACCAGGCGTGCAGCCCGGCGACGTTGAGGAGTGGGCCCCCACTTGCAGAAGCTGTCATTCTTCGGTTCCCATATAGGCGGTGCGCACGCGCGGATCGGCCGACACGGTGGCGTAATCGCCCTGCGCGATGATCTCGCCCCGTTGCAGCACCGTCACCTCGTGGCAGATATCGGCAACGACGCTGAGGTTGTGTTCCACCATCAGCACGGCGCGGTGCTTGGCGACATCGCGGATGATCGCGGCGACCATCTGCACATCCTCCTGCCCCATGCCGGCCATCGGTTCATCGAGCAGCAGCACCTCGGGGTCGAGCGCGAGGGTCGTCGCAATCTCCAGCACCCGCTTGCGGCCATAGGAGAGGTCCCCGGCGCGGGTATCGCGGTATTCGGTCAGGCCGAGATCGCCGAGCAGCACCTCCGCCCGGCCATTGAGCCGGTCGAGCGAGGACATCGGCAGCCAGAACTGCACCGCAAGGTCATTGGGCCGCTGCAGCGCAACGCGGACATTCTCCAGCACCGTCAAATGCGGGAACACCGCCGAGATCTGGAACGACCGCACCAGCCCCATCCGCGCCACCTTGTCGGGCGCCATGCGGGTGATGTCGGTGCCGAGCAGCGTGATGCTGCCGCGGGTCGGTTGCAGGAACTTGGTCAGCAGGTTGAAGACGGTGGTCTTGCCGGCCCCGTTCGGCCCGATCAGCGCGTGGATGCGCGCGTGATGCACGTCCAGATCCACGTTGTTCACCGCCGTGAAGCCGGCAAAATCCTTGCCCAGGCCGCGGGCGGAAAGCACCACCCGCGGCTGGTCCTGCGTCTGCACAGGAGTGTCGGTCATCATCATGCCTTACTGGGTGACCAGCGAGCAGCCGCTTTTCGCCGGGTCGATATAGGCCTCATCGCCCGGGATCGTGGCGAGCACGTTGTAGTAATCCCACGCGATATCGCTGTCGCCCGGCTTCTTCACCTCCATCAGGAACACGTCGGTGATCATCCGGCCGTTCGGCGCGACCTTGCCGGTATGGGTGAAGATGTCATCCACCGGCAGCTCGTGCAGCTTGGCCGCCACCGCCTCGGTCTCGTCGCCGCCCGCAGCCTCGACCGCCTTCAGGTAGGACAGCACGGCGGAATAGGTCCCGGCATGAACCATGTTCGGCATGGCGCCGGTGCGGTCGAAGAAGCGTTTGCCGAACTCGGCGGTTTCCTCGTTGCGGTTCCAGTAGAAGCTCTCGGTCAGGGTCAGGCCCTGCGCCGCCTCAAGCCCGATGCCATTGACCTCGGCCAGCGTGAACAGCAACGCGGCAAGCCGCTGGCCGCTTTGCACGATGCCGAATTCCGACGCCTGCTTGATCGCGTTCTGCGTGTCCATCCCGGCATTGGCGAGGCCGATGACGCTGGCACCCGAGGCCTGCGCCTGCAGCAGGAACGACGAATAGTCGGTGGTCGCCAGCGGGTGACGCACGGCACCGACGACCTCGCCGCCATTGGCGGTGACATAGGCGCCGGTATTTTCCTCCAGCGAGTAGCCAAAGGCATAGTCGGCGGTCAGGAAGAACCACTTGTCGCCGCCCTGCTCCACCAGCGCGCCGCCGGTGCCGACGGCAAGGGCGTGGGTGTCATAGGCCCAGTGGAACCCGTAGGGCGAGCATTGCGCGCCGGTCAGTTCCGTCGTCGCCGCGCCGGTGGTGATGGTGATCTTGGCCTTCTCCTTCGACAGCGCCTGCACGGCCAGCGCCACGGAGGAGGTCGTCAGTTCCATGATCGCATCGACCTGCTCGGTGTCATACCACTGGCGCGCGATGTTCGAGGCGATGTCGGCCTTGTTCTGGTGGTCGGCGGTGACCACCTCCACGGGCATGTCCAGCACGGTGCCGCCAAAATCCTCGACCGCCATCAGCGCGGCCTCGTAGGAAAACTTGCCGCCGAAATCGGCATAGACGCCGGACTGGTCGTTCAGGATGCCGATCTTGACCTTGCCGTCGCTGACCTCGGCCAGTGACGGCGAAGCGAGTGCCGCAAGCGCGCTTGCGGACATCAGAATTCTGCGCATGTTTCAACCTCCCTTGAAACGCGCGGCCCGTCCGGACAGCACTAGGCTGCCCCCCGATTGGGGTGCAGGCGCAACGTCTCTGTTCAAAAATGGCCAGACGGGCTCCTCTCCCGTCTGACTTGCGTAACGATCACAGCAAACGGGCTTTGACACAACCCTTGGCGAAAGGTTAATTGCATACAGGATCTGTCCATTTTCGAACAGAAGTCCGGAGGCGCGGCTTGCATAACTTCGACTGGGACGATCTGCAGTTCTTTCTGGCCGTGGCGCGCACCGGGCAGCTTTCCAAGGCGGCGCGACAACTCCGGACCAGCCATGTGACCGTCTCGCGCCGCATCGACCGGCTGGAGGCCGCGCTGAAGCTGCGCCTGTTCGAGCGCAATCCGCGCGGCTATGAGCTGACGACCTTCGGCCGCCGCCTGATCGAGACGGCGGAGCGGATCGAGGTCGAGACAGAGCGGATGCATGTGGAGCTTCTGGGCGACAGCGCCGGGCAGAGGGGCGTGCTTCGGGTGGCAACCCCGGAGGGCTTTGGCAGCTTCTTCTCCACGCGCCTCCTGCCCCGCTTCAGCGCCCGCTTTCCGAACATCCTGCTGGAGCTGGTGACGCTGCCGCAGATCCTGTCGCTATCGCGGCGCGAGGCGGATGTGTCGGTCACGCTCGACCCCTCGAAGGCCAGCCCCTACATCTCGGACAAGATCACCGATTACAGCCTGCACGTCTATGGCGCGAAGACCTATCTGGACCGGCACGCACCGATCACCACGCGCGAACAGCTGCTGGAGCACCGCTTTATCGGGTATATCGAGGAGATGATCTTCGCCCCCGGCCTCGACTATCTGGGCGAGGTGCATCCGGGCCTGCGCTCGCATATCAAGAGTTCCAGCATTTTCAATCAACTGGCGGCGACGAAGCTGGGCGAGGGGCTGTGCGTGCTGCCCTACTACATTGCCAGCCAGCACAGGGATCTGCAGATCGTGCTGCCGGACCAGATTGCCCTGCGGCGGCATTACTGGATGACCTGCCACCGCGACGTGCGCCCGATCCCGCGCGAGCGGGCCGTGATGACCTGGCTGGCCGAAGCCGTGCGCGCCGAGGAGGCTTCGCTGATCCGGGCGGGCCAAATGGAGGGCTAGGCGCAGCAAAAAGGGGCGCCGAAGCGCCCCCCGGGCTGTTCTTGGTCGGGTCTCGGACCTACTGCGCCGCTCTGGCACCCAGGTTGATGATGGTCGGGGTGACCTGGCTGACAACGCGGCTCCACCTGGTGACGGGTTGTTCGGCGATGAAGACCACATCATTCGGGCGCAGCTCGAACCGGGTCGCCAGCAGCATGTTCGCGGCATTGCGCGTATCGAGTTGCCAGGCGGTGACCGAGCCGAATTCGCGCGGGTCCGCCGAGCCACGCAGCACATAGATGTTGCGGGCGCTTGCGGTCTGGTTTGGAACGCCGCCGCCCTCCCCGTACAATGCATCCGCCAGAACCGCCTTGCGGTCGAAGGGCAGCGCATAGCGCGTCTGCTCGGCAATCTCGCCGGTCAGATAGACATAGTCACGCTCCACCGAGTCAAGCTCCAGCCGCGTCTGGAAGTTCGACCGCGCCTCGGTCATGTCGGCGCGGCGCAACGACACCTCGGTCTGAAGCTCGCTGATTGCCGCCGCACGCACGCTGGCGCGGAAATTCGCCACTGCGATCTGTTCCGAAAAGTAGGACTCCGCCTTGGCCAGATCGTACTCGGTATCGACAAACACGCTGTCGCCGTCGGTCAGGCGGATCTTCTGCAGGTCGGGCTGGCTGTAGAACTCGGCCAGCGGGATCTGGTAGATGGTGCCGTCGCGATAGATGCGGATCGTGGCGTAGTCCTGGTCGACCACGGTGATGCCGCCCGCCGCGACGATCGCCTGATCGAGCCGCAGCGGCGTCAGCGAGATCGGGGCCACGGTCGGGGTGTTGACCGCGCCGCCGATGGAGACGCGCTTGGAGTTGAACTCGGCGATCTCGAGGCTGAAGGTCGGGTCGATCTGCGCCTCGACCAGCCGGCGGAACACCACCGCCTCGGCCTCTTCCAGCGTCAGCCCGGCGACCGGGATCCGGCCGACATCGGGCACCGCGATGGCGCCATCGTCTTGCACGGTATAGCCTTGGCGGCTGTTCTGCGCGGCGAGCAGCCCCGAAAGCTCCTCGATGGTGCTGCCGGCCTGCGGCGTCGCCAGCAGGACAACGTCGCCCACGCCGATGCTGTAGGGCCCATCTTGCACCGGCGGCGGCACCCGGGTCTCCAGCACGTCGGGCCGGCCCTCGGGCAGGAAGGCGGTATCGGGGATCTCGCCCGCACCGCGCAACGACCCGCCTGCCCCCGCCGTGGCCGAGAACACGCCCGGCAGCGATTTGGGCGCGAAGGTCGAACGGTTGGCGGCCAGCAGGGTCTCGGCCGTGATGGGGACAACCTGCACCTTGTTGTCGCGGCTGACGCCCTCGCGCACCGAAGGGGTCTGATATACGACACCGCAACCGGCCAGCAGGGCCACCACACTCAGACTGGTCAGAATTCGCACGGAATATCCTCCGCAAATAGGGGTGTCAGGCCGGCATGAAGGCCAGCAGGAACAGATGGAAAACGAGATTGCGGGGTCATCTGAAGACCTCGCGCATGGCGATTGCACCAACATCCGGCCCGACCCATTGCCGCGACTGCACGACCCTGCCGCCCGAGACCCAATAGGAGTTCTCGAAATCATTGTCGGGGTTGGTGCAGGCTTCGGTCAGGACCCTGGTCTGAACGGTCCGGCCATCAAGGGTCAGGTCCTGGCGGCCGAAGGGCGTGATTTCACAGACATAGCTGTCGATCTCGATACCGTTCTGGCCGTCGAGATAGCGGTGGATCCGCACGGCAAGGCCCGCGCGGTCGGCCAGCACCAGCGCCTCGCTCTCCATGACATCCGCACTCATCAGATCGGCGCCCAGGGCGCGGGTGCTGGTCAGCAAGCCGCTGCGGGTAGACAGGGTGACGTTGTCCTGGGTGCGCCAGGTCCGGTCGCCATTGCGGTCGGTCACCAGCGCGAAGGTGGTGAGCGCGTCGCGTTCTTCGAGGTTGACGATCATCAGCGGCGCACCGGACTCGACCCGCGCGGCGAAATCGGCTGCGGCCATGGGGACTGTCTGCGCCTTGGTCGTGCTGCCACCGCTGGTCAGCGCGGAAAGGTCGGCGACGCGCTCGCAGCCCGTCGCCACCATCAGCAGCAAAAGGGCCCGGATCAGGGAAGATGCGCTGCTCATCGCCAGAACCTCCCCCAGTTATCCTGCAATTCGGGGCCATGATAGTCACGCGTCAGCCCGTAGAGCCGGTTGCGCACCGACAGCCTTGCACCGCCATCGCGCGTGACCGGGCGGATCGTCGTCGAGAAGCCGCGTTGCGACGGCTCGCCCGCCAGCCAGCTGAGCGGCACGGTGAAGCGGATGCCCTTGTCGAACGAGCCTTCGCCGAAGTCATCGAAGGACACGTCGGTCAGCGTGAAGAAGGCCCCGACCCTGAAACCATTGCCAAACTCGCGGTCCAGCCCGAAGGTCGCGCCCCAGTCGCCGGCAAGATAGCGGCCCGCGTCGAGTTGGCCCAGATACCCTCCGCCGAAATCGTAATAGGCCGAGGCATGGCCGGTGACGACATCGTAATCCTGAAAGCCGAAGCCGCTGTCGAATTCGCGCTGCACGGCGTAGTTCAGCTCGGCGCCAAGCGCGAGCCGGCTGTCGACCGGCTTCCACAGCACCTCGCCCGAAACGCCGCCGAACATCCGCTCGAGATAGCCCGCCGTCACCCGGCCATAGAGATCGGGGCCCGGCCGGAAGAAATACTCGCCCGTCAGATGCGTGATCTCGGCTTCCTCGGTCTTGTCATAGCGCGCGACGTCCGAGCGCACCCGCTGGATCTCCGAGTTCGACACGCGGGTCGATTCATCGAGGTTGCCGACCAGCTTCTGGCGGACAGCGCCCGACAGGATCAGCCCCGGCGCCAGATCGACGCCGATGGCCAGTTCGGCGCCGAAATCGGCGCGCACCGGCGCATCCGGGTCGAAAAGCGCCTGCTGGCTATAGGGGCGCAAGCTCCAGTCCAAAGCCGGATATTGCCGCATCGGCGCCCCCGCCGGATCGAAGCGCGACCCCGCTGCATCCGAAACGTCGGCCCGGGCGAAAGACTGCCACGTCCCGTCCGGCGCCAGCTCCAGCTCTTCAAGGTCGGCGCGGCGCAGGGTGACGGCCGAGGCGGCGATCCCCTTCACAACCGGAACGATGCGGAACGTGCTGACAGACCCGGGAAGCGTTGCCGTCAGCACCCGCCCGGTGCGCCCCACCGCCTGCGGCGCGGCATCGTAGGCGCCGTTGCGGATCCGCACCGTCGCGGTGCTGCCGGTGATCGACAGCGATTCCAGTTCGATCCCCTGCGGCTTCAGCGCGGCGGCGACGCGCGCGCTTGGCGTCGCGCCCGACATCTCGCCCCACGAGGCCGCCGCGCGCTGGTCGGCCAGCGACACCGGCACCACCGGCGGCGGCGCGGGCTCGCGCCCCGAGGTGAAGCGGGCCTTGCCCGGATCGATGGCAAGGTTCGCCATCAGGCCGAACTCCGACCCATGCAGCGCAAAGCCGGTCAGGTCCACGCCATTGCGCATCCGGTAGGTCGCGGCAAAGTTGAAGGGCGTGCGCCGCTCGAACCCGGCGAAGGTCACCTCGCGGTCATAGGCGTCAGACGAGTACTCGGCCTTGAAGGACAGCCGGTCCGAAGGGCGCCATTCGACGCCGCCAAACAGCGCGGCCTGCCCGCGGAAGAAGGTATCGAACGCCACCTGCCCCGTATCCCCGATGCCGGTGAAGCCGGCGGGGCGCGTCTTGAACCCGTCGGCGATAACGCCGAGCGGGTTTTCAAAGCCGCCATAGCTGCCAAGCCGGCCCCAGCCGATCCCGCCCGTCACCACCAGCCCCGGCCGCAGATGCTTGGAGGCGGCGACAAATTCCGATGCGAACACGCCAGTACCGCCAAAGTCGCGCAGGCCGATCACGACGCCCGGCATCAGATCGCCTTCTTCGCTGATCATGTAGCTGACGTCGAAGCTGCGGTCGTAGAGCCTGCCGTCCGGCCCGAAATAATCGTCGATGACCGAATAGCGGAAGGTGCCCGACAGCCGCGGCGTGATCTGGAAGGTCACGGCGGTGCGCAGCACACCGTTATAGTAGTTCGTGGTCAGCGCCAGTTCGCCATCTGCCGGCATCTCGCCGGTCGGCATGTCGATCAGCCCCGCAGAACCGTAGACGGTGTAAGTCGGCGCGTCCTGCGCCCCCGCGCCCGTCACCGCCAAAGCTGCCAGCGCGAGCAATGTTCCAAGGCCCGTCCGGCGACGGACGCGGGCAACTTGGGCAATGGCATCTGGTGCTGAAATCGCGCTCATTATACCCGGCCAGTCAGTCCGTTCACCACTCTGTTAGAAGTTGTGTCGCAGTGCAGCAAGTATGAAATTTACCGGGCGGCAGGTTTCCTCCGAAGGTGCCCATTCGGCATCTGTCGGCATCCTTCCCGGGATCGTGAACGGGCGCGCAGGCGGCAACTCTGTCTATCTTGTTGGCAAATGCCGTACGATTTCCTATTCGGTGCTCATGAGTGTGCTCTCGAGTATCCTGCGCGGGTTCCGCGGACCCACCCGGCGCGCCGCGCCTCCGGAACCCGAAGACCTGCCCGATGCGCCGCACCCCGCGCTCGCGCCGAGCGAGCCACTTTGCGTGATCGGCGACATTCATGGCTGTGCCGACCTGTTGGACATCCTGTCGCGCAAGATCGCGCAAGAGGTGGACGACACGACCCGGATCATCTGCGTCGGCGATTATGTGGACCGCGGCGAGGCCAGCGCGAGCGTGCTGCGCGACCTCATGGCCGAGGCGACGCAGCCCGGCACGCGGCTGACCTGCCTGGCCGGCAATCACGAAGACATGCTGATCGGGTTTCTCGAGGATCCGCTGCAGGCCGGCCCGCGCTGGCTGCGCTATGGCGGCCTGCAGACGCTGGCGAGCTTTGGGCTGCGCGGCGTCAGCGAAACGATGGCGGGCAGCGATCTGGAACGCGCCCGCGACGGGCTGCGCGAGGCGATGGGGCCAAAGCTTGAACTGTGGCTGCGCGAGCTGCCGCTTCAGGTGCAAAGCGGAAATGTCGCGGTTGTCCATGCCGGCGCCGACCCGGACGTGCCGATGGCACAGCAAGATCGCCGGGCCCTGCTCTGGGGCCATGCCCGGTTCCTGCGCCAGCCTCGCACCGATGGGATCTGGGTCGCGCATGGGCATACCGTGGTGCCCGAGGTCACCCAGCACCGCGGGCGCATCGCGCTGGATACCGGCGCCTATGCGACCCGGCGGCTGAGCGCCGCGGTTCTTCAGCCAGACGGCACCGTTCGGCACCTGTCCACCTGAAATACCTGCGGCGGCGTGCGATCCGCCGGCGACAGGGGTCACAGACCCTGATTCTCAAAGATGCATTTATAGAGTGTGTACAAACTAGGCAGATGTCACCGCATCGTTGCAAAGCTTTTGCCCGGGCGTCACTTTGTGGCGTCATGAGGGAGACGCGATGGCAGGATATCGCTGGTCTTCGCAGCTGCAGCATTTTATGGCTTGCGGAAAGACGGGCGGCCCTGTGATGATACGGCAAGGCGGTGCATGTCTCTTAAACAGTTTCGAGATCGACTTTCATCCAGAAGTTGTGCTCATTTGGACACCAGACTGGACTACGACAAGAGACCAGCCTGACCGGCGCACGCGAGACCGGATAACCTGAATTAAATCGACCCTTTGCGGGCGGGAGACAGTGATGAAACATGTGGTAATTTCCGATAGGTTCGACCACATCGACGCCGCCGCCCCGAGCGCGGCGGTTCGGTATACCGGGCTGCCAAAGCGTATCTTCGACATCTTCCTGTCCTTGCTGATTCTCCCTGCGGTTGCGCCCGTTCTCGCCCTCCTTTGGGTCTTGACCCGCCTGGACGGTGGTCCCGGCTTCTTCGGGCATGAGCGTGTCGGCAAGGGCGGCCGCCGTTTCACCTGCTGGAAGCTGCGCACGATGGTGGTCGATGCCGAGAGGGTTCTGGCCGACCTGTGCGCCTCGGATCCGGCAATCGCCGCGGAATGGCACGTCAACCAGAAGCTGGCCAAGGATCCCCGGATCACCCGCGTCGGCCGCTTCCTGCGCAAGTCCAGCCTCGATGAACTGCCGCAGATCCTCAACATCCTCTGGGGTGACATGAGCTTCGTGGGGCCGCGCCCCTTCACCGTGGGCCAAGAGCATCTTTATGTGGCCGCCGGCGGCACTTCCTACTTCCAGTTGCGTCCGGGTGTCACCGGCCCGTGGCAGATCGACGGACGCGGCGCGACGCGCTTCGTGGACCGGGTCCGCTACGACGAGGACTACTTCAGCAAGGCCAGCCTCGGGTTCGATCTGCGCCTGATCGGCAAGACCTTCGGCGTCGTGCTCAAGGGCACCGGCCACTAGGCAGGCCGCACCTCCCTAGCGCCCGATCACCTCAAGGAGGCCGCCCTGTGCGGCCTCTTCTCGTTTGCGCAGCCCGAACTGCGCATGAACGCGCGCCTCCTCTGCGGGGTCGGTCAGCGCCAGCTGCTCGACCGTGGGCAGCTTGTCATGGCCCTTGCGGACCTGCACGTTGTCCCCATGGTTGACCATGTAGATCATTGCCGGAAACGGCACTGCATCGAGAGGCCGCCGCAGCCGCGCGGCGCGGGCCATGTAGCTTTTATGGCCCTTGCCGATCAGCCGCAGGTAGAAGCCCGGCCAGCGCTGGCGCCCCAGATCCAGGGCGAAATACCCGCAGGACCCGCATTGCATCCAGAACGGCTGGCCCTTCCCCTGCCCCAGCGGCGCCGCGCGCCCGCTGCGCCAATCCACCATGTAGCCCTGGGTGACAATGTAGCCGCGCCCGTTATTGTCGCGTGCAATCCAGCCCGGCAGATCGGGATGCATCAGGTCGTCGGCGTCAAGATGGGACACATAGGCGGGCCCGCGAAACGTCCGCACGACATAGTCGGTCAGGCGCCGCACCTTCTCGGAATGGTCGGAAATGCCCTTGGACAGCGCCAAGTCCGGCACCTCCAGGAAGTGGATGCGCGCATCCTCGGGCAAGGCCGGCGGGCGCTGCTGGCAGCACACCACTACGGCCCAGTTGTCATAGTCGGAGGCGCGGATCGAAGCGAGGGTCTGGTCCAGCAGCGCGCAGGCCTTGGGCCAGTCGCGCGACACGGCAGGGCCGATCAGCGGCACCATCCACACGATCAGCGGGTGCTCCACCTTGCGCATCGGCCGCTGGAACAGGCGACCGTAAAGGCTCGCAAGCAGGTCTTTCGCATGCATCGGATCAGCTTCCCAAAGGTTTGGTGATAGGCGGACAGGGGCGCGAAATCAATCCGGCCCCGCCTGCGCTCACTCTCCCAGCAGGATGTGATCCATCTGGATCGCCGGCTGCGGGCAGCCCGCTTCGCCCACCACCCGCGCCGGAACCCCGGCGACCGTGGTGCAGGCCGGCACATCGCTCAGCACCACAGAACCCGCGGCGATGCGCGAGCAGCGCCCGACCGTGATGTTCCCCAGCACCTTGGCCCCCGCGCCGATCAACACGCCGTCGCCGATCTTCGGGTGCCGGTCGCCATCTTCCTTGCCGGTGCCCCCCAACGTGACGGAATGCAGCATCGAGACGTTGTCGCCCACCACGGCGGTTTCGCCGATCACGATGGAATGGGCGTGGTCGATCATGATCCCCTGCCCGATCCGCGCGCCGGGATGGATATCCACGCCGAACACTTCCGACACCCGCATCTGCACGAAATAGGCCATGTCGCGCCGCCCCTGCTGCCACAGCCAATGGCCGATCCGGTAGGCCTGGATCGCCTGATAGCCCTTGAAGAACAGCACCGGCTGCAAGAAGCGGTGGCAGGCCGGGTCGCGGTCATGCACCGCCACCACATCGGCCCGGGCGGCGCGTCCGATCTCGGGGGCATCGGCAAAGGCCGCATCGGCGATCTCGCGCAGAATCTGCTCGCTCATCTCGCCCGAGGCGAGCTTGAGCGAAAAGCGGAAGGCCAGCGCCCGCTCGAACGTCGGATGGTGCAGCAGGCCCGAATGGATCAGCCCGCCAAGCAGCGGCTCGCCCTTCACGGCGGCCTCCGCCTCTTCACAGATGCGGCTCCAGACCGGGTCGATCTGCGCCAGTTTCGCTCTGGTTTCGGCCATCGCGCGTCCTCCGGTTTTTCCTGATCATAGCAGATAGGACGAAGCGCGCACTTGGGAAAGAGCGGGTCGGGCGCAGGCGGTGCACAAAGCCGCGCCGCTGCCGCAGGTTTCTGTGGCGGAAAGGTCGCTTAACGCATCAGTTTCTGCACTGCAGCATTCAAGGATCAAAGGCAGATGGCGCAAGTGCTTTGGCCGCGTTACGCAGGTCCCAGGGCCGGTCACTGCCCGTGATGAGGTCGATCCATGTTTTTTCTGCCCTTCCTTCTGCAAAGCGCGCTCCTCGCCTTCGAATCGCAAGTGGTGATCGAGCAGCGCCTGACCATGATGGCGCGCGGCGATGCCGGCGCGCAGGATGAGGCCGTGCGGATGGTGGGGGAAAAGGTCGCTCTCGCCGCCCATGTCTGGCAGCACGGCGTGATATCGCTGGCCAGCGGCGCCAGCACCGACGCGGTGATGATGCAGGCGGTGGCGCTCTACCGGGACGCGGTGGACGACAACCGCAGGCGCCTGACGGTCTGAGCCGGACCTACAAGCCCGACGCAGGCCGCTGCGCGCCACCGCGGCTACGCGAGGCAACGGCCTGGCGCAGCGCCGCTTCCAGATCGTCGGGGCTGAACGGCTTTTCCAGCACGCTCGCCCGCGGATCTGCCTTGAGGTCATAAGCGGTGTGCCCGGTCGCCAGCACCACCGGCACCCCCGCCTCCAGCAGCTTGCGCGCCAGATCGAGCGACGAGATCCCTGCGCGCCCGATACTCACATCCAGCAGCGCCAGATCCGGCATCCCCTCGGCCAGCGCCTTCTCGGCACCTGCCAGCGAGGCTGCGGCCATGATCCGCTCGAACCCAAGATCACGCAGCACCTGCGATGTCTCCATCGCGATGATCGCCTCGTCTTCGAGGTAGAGGATGCGCAGTTGAGGCGGGGTCCAGGCCAAGGCGGGGGTCCATTCTAGGTCACGTGTCGCGATGATAGAGGTCTCGGTCACTTCAGATCAGCGTATCAATGCGGCCGGTCCGGCGAGTGCGGCCCTGGCGCCAGAACAACAGCGGCCCAGATGGGCACAAACGGCACAGGTTCACTTTGAAGAATTACGCGTTTGCCGGGGCAAAGGTTCCAGCTGGTATTAATATTGCGCAACGGCAACGCGAGGGAAATCCCCTGCAGCACCAGGCCGGGCCGGATGACGGAAACGTGCGGCGAGGTTCCGCCGAAGACCGGCGACTTCGGCTGAAACCGGCCAGTTCCTGCACGCGCGGCCATAAACAGCCCGGAAGTTATCCCCGGTAAGCGACAGGCCGATCTTTCACGGTCATCGGAACCGGCATGGGGCCGCGGCGTTGAACCGTCAGAAGGCGCGGCCCGACCGGCCGTGCTGCGACAGTCTCTAACCGCCTCTCAAAAGGAGTTGCATCATGCTCGGCTGGGCCCTGACTTTTCTCATCGTTGCGCTGATCGCCGGCGCGCTTGGCTTTGGCGGCATTGCCGGCGCCTCGGTCGGGATCGCCAAGATCCTGTTCTTCGTGTTCATCGTGCTGTTTGTCGTGGCGATGATCGCGCGCGCTGTCCGCGGCCAACCGCCGGTCTGACGCCATTCCGCGTCGGGCTTGCCCCGCGGTGCCAGCTTGCCGGATCAGCGGGCGGATGTGCCCCCACGTCGGCCCGTCCGGGCAAGAACGGGTCGCAGCCTAGGCTGCGGCCCGATTTCTCATGCGTGGCTCGGCTTGCGACGCTCCAGCCCCAGCACAGCATCCAGCGCCAACGCCCCCGGACCCCGCGCGACCAGCGCGAGCAGGCACGCGGCCCAGAGCCCATGCGTCGCCCAAGCCCCGGGATAGACGAAGACCTGAATGGTGATGGTCATTGCCAGCAGGCCCAGGGCCGCGGCGCGGGTCATCAGCCCCAGCACCAGCAGCACCGGCAGCAGATGCTCCGCCAGCACCGCCCCCACCGCCGCCAGATGCGGGGGGATCAGCGGCAGGGCATATTCGTGCTCGAACAGGAAATACGTGGCGGGCTTGATCGTCAGCCCCTCGACCTTGGTGCGGCCCGAGGCGAAGAACACTGCAGCCGGAAACACCCGCAGCGCCAGCGCCGGAATGGCCCAGCCGATCCGGTCCCCGACGGCATTCAGCCGCGCAATGCGTGAAACCATCCCCGTCATGCCACTTCCCCCATTCCGGTGATCGCGCCCATCTGCATCAGATATGCCAGCACCCCCGCCGGATCGTGCCCCGGCTCGGCCAGTTGTGCCCGCAGCGCCGCCGGGCCAAGCGCCTGCCCCTGCAGCAGCGCCGCCACCAGCGTGGCATCGCCGGGCGGCAGTGCCCGCACCGGCACCTCCAGTGCCATGTCGCGCAGGATCAGCGCCACCTCCGGCCCCTGCGCGCGCATCGCCGCCGGATCGGCGCCGGGCTGGTTCGCCGCCCAGATGCTCGCCGCCGGCCAGCGCGAGGCCACCAGCGCCACCGAGGGATGCAGGCGCAGCCGCAACGCCTCGGGGCTGCACGCGCCTGCCACCGCTGCCGGGCTCACCGCCGCCGCATCCGCCGCGTGATAGGCCAGCCCCCGCGCCCGTTCGATCCGCGCCACATCAGGCAGATAGGACAGCGCTGCGACCGGCGGAAAAGCCTTCAGAAATTCCGGAAACGCCGCACCCCAATCCAGCAGCACCGGCGAGGCGGGCGGGTGCGTTACTAAGAACACCCGGGCCATCGCCCGGAAAAACTCCTCCCCCACCAGCCGCGCCACCACCGGGAAGCGCCGCCCCAAGGCCTCGGTCAGGCTATGCGCCACATTGTTGCGATAGACGGCAAAGCGCCGCTCTGCCTCCCCTACCGCCGTTACGCCCTCGGGCAGCGCGCCGCCACCCAGCCCCGCCCGGAATGCCGCGACAAACCCGTCATGCTTACCCGGCGCGAGCATGGCGCACCTCCACCGCGTCGAGCATAGCCCCCGCCCGTGCCGCCTCCGCCAGCAGCACCGGAAACTCCGGCACGTCATTGTCCCATTCGATCAGCGTCGGCAGCGGCCCGGTCCGCGCCAGCACCTCGGCATAGAGCGTCCAGACCGGGTCCGCGACCGGGGTGCCATGCGCGTCGATCAGCAAGGGGCCCGAGGGAAGCGCCTCCTCGGCATGGCCGCCCAGATGCAGCTCGCCCACCGCCGCCAGCGGGAAATCGGCCAGATAGGCGCGCGGATCGCTGCGGTGATTGGTGGCGCTGACGAAGACGTTGTTCACATCCAGCAGCAGCCCGCAGCCGGTGCGGCGCACGACCTCGGCCAGGAAGTCTGTTTCCGAAAGCGTCGATTGCGCAAACAGCACATAGGTCGAGGGATTCTCCAGCAGCATCCGCCGCCCCAGCACCGCCTGCACCTCGTCGATATGGTCGCAGACGAGCCCCAGCGTCTCGGGCGTATAGGGCAGCGGCAGCAGGTCGTTCAGGTAATCGCCGCCGTGGCTCGACCAGGCCAGATGCTCGGAAAAGCTTTCGGGCTCGTAGAGGTCGCACAGCCGCTTCAGCCGCGCCAGATGCTCGGCATCGAGCCGCCCTGCCCCGCCGATGGACAGCCCCACCCCGTGCAGGGACAGCGCATGATCCGCCCGCAGGGCCCGCAGCTGCGCATGGGGCACGCCGCCCGCGCCCATGTAATTCTCGGCATGAACCTCGAAGAAGCCAAGGTCCGGCCTCGTGCTTCGGATCGCCGCGAAATGCTCGGGCTTGAACCCCAGTCCCGGCGCGGCGGGCAAATTGGTCATCGGAACCTCCCTCCTGAAAACGGGGGCGGGACAACCCCGCCCCCTGCGCCTTACATCGCGATCGGCTCCAGCGAGCCCATGCCCTTCGGGGTTTCCATCGTGGCGCAGGTGCCGGCCGGGACCAGCTTCCAGGCGTTGCCCTGATAGTCCATGGTCGAGGTGCCGGCGCAGGTGGTGCCGGGGCCCGCGGCGCAGTCGTTCTGCCCGGCCAGCGCCACGCCGTAGCATTTCTCCATCTCCGCCGCCTGCGCAGAGCCGGCGGCAAGGGTCAGCGCGGTCGCCAGCGAGGCGGCCAGGGTCAGCGTGTTGGACATATGGGTCATTCTCGGTGTCTCCTCGGATGTTGCGTTGCTCAGGGCCCGTCAGGCGGTTCCCGCAACTCCAGTCGTCCCGCCCCGCAGCTTTGTTACGCCGCTCACGCATCCGTGTTGGCATTCGCACAAATCCCGCAATACCGTGGCCCCGGCTGTAACAAAGCGCGCCCGCGCCCCGAACTGGCAGGCAGAATGCAGATGACAGAGGCTGAGTGGGCGGCATTGCTGCGGGCCGCCAATGCGGGCGACGCCCGCGCCTATGGCCGTTTCCTGCACGCCATCACGCCCATGCTGCGCGGGCTGGTGCGGGCGCGGGGCGGCAGTCTGGGGCCGGAACACTGCGAGGATATCGTGCAGGAAGTGCTGCTGGCGATCCACCTCAAACGCCACACATGGCGCAGTGACGCGCCGCTGCGTCCCTGGCTCTATGCCATCGCGCGGCACAAGGTGATCGACGCCTTCCGCGCCCGGGGCCGGCGGGTGGACCTGCCCATCGGCGACTTTGCCGAGTTGCTGCCGGCCGATCCGGCACCGGACCCGACCGAGGCTGGGGACGCGCTGCGGATGATCTCCCGGCTCGATCCCCGCTCGGCCGAGATCGTTCGGGCGATTGGCATTGAAGGCGAGGAGATCGCCGAGACCAGCCGCCGGCTGGAGATGACCGAAGGCGCGGTGCGGGTGGTGCTGCACCGCGCCTTCAAGCGGCTCGCCGCACTCAGGGAAAGGCACCTCGAATGAAGACCGACCAGCTGATCGCCGCCCTCGCCGCCGATGCGCCTGCCGAACCCGCCATGGGCGCGTTCCTCGCGCGCTGGCTGCTGCCCGCGCTGGCATTGACCGCCTTGGCGCTGTTGATGGTCTGGGGCCTGCGCCCCGGCCTCGCCGCCGCGCTGATGCAGCCGGTGGTGGCCGCCAAGCTGGTGCTGCCCTTGGTGCTGGCCGCAACCGCGCTGGCGCTCGCCCTGCACTCCGCGCGGCCCGAGGCACGGCCGTCCTTCGCCCCGCTGGCCGTGTTGGGGGCCGCGGCGCTGGCGCTGCTCGCCACCGGCCTCGCCACCACCCCGCCGGCCGGCTGGGAGCAAGCCTGGCTCGGCGACACCGCGCTGGCCTGCCTGATCTCCATCCCCGCACTGGCCGTGCTGCCTCTCGCCGGTAGCCTCGTCGCCCTGCGCCGGGGCGCCAGCACCAACCCCGCCCGCACCGGCCTGCTCGTCGGCCTCCTCGCCGGCGCCGCCGCAACCGCGCTCTACGCATTGCACTGCCCCGAAGACAGCCCGCTGTTCTATGTCTGCTGGTACGGCCTTGGCATCGTCATCACAGGCACCGCCGGCCGCCTGCTGGGGCCGCGCCTGCTGCGCTGGTAGGCGTCAGCCCTTCAGGATCACGCTCAACGTCCCATCGCTCTCCAGGATGACGCTCTCCACAGCGCCGATCCCCGAGGCGCCGCCGGCGCGCACCGCGCTCAGCATCTCCGCCTCGGTGATCCGCTCCCTGCGCATCGCAGCCGGACAAAACGCCCCGTCCCGCGCGAGCAGCGTCGGTTCCGACCGCACCGCAGCCGCAAAGGCTTCGGACCTGACCGACAGGCAAGTCACTCCGTATTGAGCCACGATCAGCAGCGCCAGCGCCACCGCCCCCTCGGCCAGCGCAATCGACTCCTGCAGCAGCACCGCAGACAGCGTCGAACCAAGCGCGACCGTGACCACAAGGTCAAAGGCGTTCAGCTTGGCCAGCGTCCGCTTGCCCGAGATGCGCAGGAACAGCACCAGCGCCGTATAGGCCAGCAGCCCCACGATCACGGTGCGGACGATCCCCTGCCAATCCTGGAAGAACATGCCGGACCAGGTCATCGGCGCTGCGCCTCCAGATCGGCGATCAGTGCCTTCATCTCGGCAATCTCGCGCACCTGTGCCGCGGCAATCTCGTCCGCCAGCGCACGCACCCGCGGGTCGGTGATCCCCGCCCGCTCACTCGTCATGATCGCGATGGAGTGATGCGGGATCATCGCCTTCATGTAGGCGACATCGCCCACCATCGCCTGGCTGCGCACCAGCCACAGCGCGCCGGCGAACACCGCTGCAGCGCCCGCCAGGATCGCGATATTCGTGCCCCGGTTCCTGTACATGCCCCACATGAACAGCAGCATGACCACCGCCATCGCCGCGCCCATCACCAGCGCCATCCACATCCGGGTCTGGCTGAAGAACAGGTGATCGGAGGCATAGGTGTTCAGATACATCAGCCCGAACATCACCAATGTGGACGCCGCGGTCATTGCAAGAAAGCGCAGATAGCTCATGGGATCGCCTCCTCCGGCTGTTGGTCCATCTGGACCCAACCGGCCCCGGCAAGCGAATGTTCCACGGGCGCGGCTGACAGAGATCAAGGACAGCCCCGCCCGCCCGCGCGACCCTGTCGGATAGGGAGGGCAACAGGGGACACGCAGATGAAAAGACGCCACCTTCTGACCGGCGCGGCCGCCAGCCTCGCCCTTGGCGCCGCAGGCGTGGCGGGATGGCGCGCCGCCACCGGCTCGCAGGGCAGCTACGCCCGCTACATTGCCCGCCTGCGCGCGCCGTTGGCGGAGAACCCGCCGATGGCCGATCTGCTGCGCACCGCCAGCCTCGCCGCCAGCGGACACAACACCCAGCCCTGGCAGTTCGAGGTTGCGCCGGGCGCAATCACCCTGCATCCCGACCTGACCCGCGCCACCCCGGTGGTCGATCCTGACGACCATCACCTCTGGGTCAGCCTCGGCTGCGCGATGGAAACGCTGGCCATTGCCGCCAGCGCCACCGGCAGGCCCGGCGAGACGGACGGGCTTGGCGCCCTCACCTACCGCTACACCGATGGCCCCGCGCGGACAGACCCGCTGCTGGCCGCGATCCCCCTCCGCCAATCCACCCGCGCCGACTATGACGGCCGCCCCGTGCCCGCCGCCGATCTGGCGCAGCTGCAGCAGGCCGGCACGGTGCCCGGCATGCGGCTGATCCTCATCACCGACCGCGCCCAGATGGACCGGATCGGCGAGGTGATCATCGCCGGCAACACCGCGCAGATGGCCGATCCCGCCTTCGTCGCCGAGCTGAAACACTGGCTGCGCTTCTCGCCCCGCAGCGCGATGGAGAGTGGTGACGGGCTCTATGCCGCCGCCAGTGGCAACCCGGTGCTGCCCGAGGCGCTTGGCCGCTTCGCCTTCGACCAGGTCTTCACCACCGCCGCCGAGAATGACAAATACGCCCGCCACACCGCCACCTCTGCCGGGTTCGCGGTGTTCGTGGCCGAGCGCGAGGATACCGCCCATTGGGTCGCCACGGGGCGCGCCTGCCAACGCTTCGCCCTGACCGCCACCGCGCTTGGCCTGAAGCACGCTTTCCTCAACCAGCCCGTCGAGGTGCCCGCCCTGCGCCCCGACCTGGCCGCGCTGATCGGCGAGCCGGGGTTGCGGCCGGATCTGGTGATGCGGTTCGGGTATGGAGGGGCGCTACCCTGGTCGCCGCGGCGGGCGGTGGTGGTCTGAGGTGCGGCGCGCGACCGCGGCCGACCTGTCTGGCACAGATCAGCAGACTGAGGAGGCTCAGTGTACGTCCCTCATCGTGAGAATTGGTGTATCCAAAGACTCAGGTTGCTGTGCGTTTCGGTGCTGACGATCCCCGACATCCTCTCAGCGGCGCGACGGCATCGACGCGAGGGGCCCGCTGAGGGGCGGCCGCGACCTGTCGAGGGCCTGCGGCCGTCGACGCGCTATTGCAGTTCGCGCGCCTCTTCGAGCGCAGCCATGCATCCAGCCTCGTCTCCTGCGGCAAGAGCCGCGCGGGCCTTCTCGATCGCATCCGCACGCGTCCCGGCCATCGTTGACTCGCCGGTGTCATGCGCCTGCTCCGCCGCAGTCGGCTCTCCTGCCTGTTGCGCCGCAACATCCTGATCGGACGTGGCAACTGTGGTAGGATCTCCAGCGGGCTGGAGCGGCGCGGTGCTGCCATCCTTGGCGATCTCGTTGTCTGCCCCTGCCTCCGCTTCGGCGGCGCCTGTACCGGACGCCTGGTCGGTCACAACCGGCGCGCCTGATCCTTGCGCCGCAGCACCCTGGTTGGATGTGTCCCCCCCGGCATCCTGTCCCGCGGGTTGAAGCGGAGCAGTGCTGCCGTCCTTGGCAATCGCGTTACCTCCCTGCGTCGCCCCGCTGGTCTCACCACTCTCCGCCACTGGCGACGATTCCGCAGCCGTTCCGGCAAGAGCAGCCAGTTCCGAGGCGCAGTCTGCCTGTGCGGCGACAGTGCCCGCCGTCAAGAAAACGCTCGTCATGAGCATGGACCGAAGCTTCATGGTGTATCCTCCTCCACCGCGCAGCTGTCGCGCGGAAGCCCTCAGAACCACGGTTCGGCCGGTTTGTTCCCAACCGCTGTCCGTCGGGGATCAACCGCATCTACCGGCTCTACAGCGAGGAAGGGCTGACCGTCCGCATCGGTGCCGGGTCAGAACCGTGAGAAGAGGGCCAGCGACACCGATCCCCGCTGACGCCGTCTCCGCCTGCGAGAACGTGGCCGCCAACGTCGACCGACAGGTTCCCGGAAACCTCATGCTGTAGTTCACGCCGAACCGCGCGGCATGGTAGTCGCGGGTGCCGACCGATACGTCGTTCCGGTCGTCGATCAGCTGGACGCCCAGATCGCCGGAACCGGAGAGGAACCTTCCGACATATACCGCAGAGCCCGACAGGGTGCCGGGTCCGATGTCGCGGCTGACGCCCGGATTCGCCCGCGTGTGGTGCGGGGCGCTCTGTCTCTGTGCTCTCGCACAGAAACCGCCACCCTGCAGGGGCGCTTCGGCGTGGTCTAAGCTACTGAAATTATTGGTGCACCCGACTGGATTCGAACCAGTGACCTCTGCCTTCGGAGGGCAGCGCTCTATCCAGCTGAGCTACGGGTGCCTGCGGCGTCTATAGCCGTGCCGGCGCCGCTTCGCAAGCGGGGTTTGGGGCTAGGGGGCACGCACGATCCGTGTCACTGTGGATGCCCCGGCAGCGGCAGGGAACCCGGCCAAAGCCGCCGGGTTGGGGGCGGGGACGGTGCATGACAGGGGACGGTCGATGACGGGGGACGGTCGATGACGGGGGACGGCATGGCATGATGACGGCAGTTTCGACACTCGGTCTGGGGCTGGCGGTGGCGCTGGCCGCGCTCCTGCTGCTGATGACCCTCCTGCCCTTCTTGCGCATCGCGCATGGGGCGGTGCGGTCCTGCGACTTTCCGCGGCTGCAGATCTGCGGCACCGCCCTCGCGCTCGCCCCCATCCTCTACGCCTTCCTGCCCATCCCCTGGGGCGCGCTCCTCGGCGCCGTGATGCTGCTTGCCGCCGCCATCCAGGCCGCCCATGTCATCCGCTTTACCCCCCTCTGGCGCCGCCAGTCGCTGCGGCCCGGGCAGGAGGACCCCCAGGCGCAGGTGTCGCTGCTGGCCGCCAACGTGAAGCTGTCGAACCGCGCCTATGGCCGGCTGATCGAGTTGGTGCAAGCCGAGGCGCCGGATATCCTGATGGCCATCGAGGTGGATGCGGACTGGACCCGCGCGCTGGAGCCGCTGCATCCGGGCTACCCGCACCGGGTCGTCCACCCGCTGGACAATGGCTATGGCATGGCCCTGTTCTCGCGCCTTCCCATCGAGGCGCATGAGCTGCGCGAGCTGCTGGTGGAGAAGGTCCCCTCGATCCGGGCCAAGGTCCGCCTGCGCAACGATAGCCTGTTCCGCCTCTATGTCGTGCATCCCGAACCCCCGGTGCCGAGCCATGACACCGAGGGCCGCGACGCCGAGATCGGGATGGTCGGGATCGAGGCATCGCAGGACAAGCTGCCCTGCGTGGTGGCAGGGGACCTGAACGATGTCGCCTGGTCGCTGACCACGCGGCGCTTCCAGCGGCTGTCGGGCCTGCTGGATCCGCGGGTCGGGCGCGGCTTCTACAACAGTTTCGATGCGCGCTACCCGCTGCTGCGCTGGCCGCTGGACCACCTGTTCCACGATCCGCGCTTCCGTCTGGTCGACATGCGGCGGCTGCCGGACATCGGCTCGGACCACTTCCCGATGCTGTTCCGCCTGCAACTGTCGCCCCTGCCCCGCGGCGAAGAGCCCGATGAGGCCACGCCCGAGGACCGCGCCGAGATCCGCGAGATGGCGGCGAAGGAGGCCGCGAGTGACCGCGAGGCGGTGGGGAGCGATTGGGAGGATGAGAAACCCTGAGGGCGGGCATGTGGCCAGCGCCGGGGGGCCGTCTGCCCCCCGGACCCCCCCGAGGATATTTGGAAAAGGCAAAGGGGTAGAGGGCGCTTTAGCCGAAGAGGTCGTGGCAGAGTTCCAGCGCGTCGACCAGAGCGTCCACCTCGGCCCGCGTGTTGTAGAGGCCGAAGCTGGCGCGGCAGGTGGCGCCGGTGCCCAGATGCGTCATCAGCGGCATCGCGCAATGGGTGCCGGCACGCACGGCGATGCCGCGTTTGTCGAGCACGGTGGAGATGTCATGGGCATGGGCGGCCCCTTCCAGCGTGAACGAGAAGATCGCGCCCTTGCCCGGGGCGTGGCCCTGCACGTTGAGCCAGTTCAGCCCGGCGAAGCGCGCCTGCGCATAGTCGCGCAGGTCCGCCTCATGCGCGGCGATGTTCTCCATGCCAAGGCCGGTCAGATAGTCGATGGCGACGCCCATGCCGATCTGCGGCACGATGCCGGGGGTGCCGGCCTCGAACCGCATCGGCGGGTCGGCATAGGTGACGGTATCGCGCGCGACCTCGCGGATCATGTCGCCGCCGCCGAGGAAGGGGCGCATCTCGGCCATCCGCCCGGGCGCGATGTAGATCGCACCGGAGCCCGAGGGGCCGTAGAGCTTGTGGCCGGTGATCGCGTAGAAATCGCAGCCGATGGCCTGCACATCGACCGGCATATGCACCGCGGCCTGGCTGCCATCGACCAGCACCGGCACGCCCTTGGCGCGCGCCCCGGCACAGATGGCCGCGACATCGACCTTGGTCCCCAGCACATTGGACATGTGGGTGACCGCGACCAGCCTTGTGCGCGGCCCGATGGCCGCCAGCATCTTCGCGGGGTCGAGGCTGCCATCCGCCTCTGGCTCCACCCATTTCAGCACCACGCCCTGCCGCTCGCGCAGGAAATGCCAGGGCACGATATTGGCGTGATGCTCCATCACCGACAGCACGATCTCATCTCCCGGCCCCAGCCGCGGCGCGGCCCAGGCATAGGAGACGAGGTTGATCGCCTCGGTGGTGCCGGTGGTGAAAACGATGTGGTCTTCCGAGGCTGCATTGAGGAACCGCGCGACCTTGCCGCGCACCGCCTCATAAGCCTCGGTCGAGATGGTCGAGAGGGTGTGCAGCCCGCGGTGGACATTGGCATAATCGCGCGCATAGCCATTGGTGACCGCGTCGATCACCACCTGCGGCTTTTGCGCCGAGGCGCCGTTGTCGAGATAGACCAGCGGCTTGCCGTTCACCTCGCGGGCAAGGATCGGGAAATCGGCGCGGATCTTCTGGACATCGTACATCGCTCAGGCTCCAAGCTCGGCCGGGGAGACCCCCAGGATCGACAGCACCACCACCAGCGCGAAGGCCGCGGCGAAGAATCCCGCCAGTAGCCCGAAGAACACCTTCACCGGATTGGTGAAGCCGTGCAGCTCGGCGGTGAATTGCGTCAGCTGCCAGAAGAACAGCGCCACCCCGGCAAAGCCGATCAGCACCGAGGAGAAGGGGAAGATCAGTGCCGCGACCATCTGCACCACCTGCAGCAGCACCAGCACGAACTCGGCCCAGGTCACCAGCAGCAGCGCATCGGGGACGTTGCCGCGCCCGCCCAGCATCCGCCCGACATGACCGATCCCCAGCGACAGCGCCAGCATGATCCCCAGCTGCGTTATCGCGGCGCTGACCGGCGAGCCCATCATCCCGCCAAGCTGGCCGCCGCTGGGAACCTGCATCACCAGCAGCGCCATCTGCGTCAGCAGCACCGACAGCGCCACCGTCACCGCCATGCCCAGCCAGCGCGCCTCCATCGGCAGGTTCATCGCCATCAGAGCCCGCGCCACGCCGCGCGGATCGGCCACCGACTCGCGCGCCAGCATCACCAGAGATTTCAGTTCAAGCTGCATCAGGTCCCCCGGAACTCTGCCACCCAAAGTCCCGACAGCCATATCCACAGAAAGCCGGCGAACACCAGCAGGTCCAGCAGTTGCAGCTGAAGACCGGTCCCGATCAGCCCTGCGACAAGGCCGCGCAGCAGCATCAGCGGCGAGACGGCGAGCAGCGCCCAGAACAGCGCGATGCGCGCGCCGTGCCATGTGCCCTGCCCGCCCGCGGCGCGGCTGGCCAGATGGCTCAGCGCGGCCAGTGGATAGGCGATGGGCACCAGCAGCAGCACGCCGAAGAAGGCGGCCAGCAGCCGCTGCGCCAAGGGGGCTTCGGGCATCAGCACCGCGGCGCGCGACAGGGCCGGCCACAGCGAGACATAGATCACCAGCACCGCCACCAGCAGGAACACCAGCGCCCGGTCCTCGCGCGGCCCGGCCTCAAGGATCCGCGCCATCACCCGGCGCGGGTTGCGCCAGGTCGCCAGGATGTCATCGGTCAGCGCCATCGCCTACAGCCGACGCGCCAGCCAGGCTTCCAGCCGCGCGGTGATCGCCTCGGCGATGTCCGCATCCGCGATCTCGGCTATCGCATCGCCGAGGAAGGACAGCACCAGCAGCGCCTGCGCCTGCGCCAGCGGCACCCCGCGGGAGCGCAGGTAAAACAGCGCCGTGTCGTCGATCGCGCCCGAGGTGGAGCCATGCGAGCATTTCACGTCATCGGCATAGATTTCCAGCTCGGGCTTGGCGAGGAACTGGCTGTCGCCGTCCAGCAGCAGCGCCTGGCTGATCTGGTAGCCATCGGTCTTCTGCGCGCCGGGCTTCACCAGGATCTTGCCCTGGAACACGCCGGTCGCGCCGTTCTTCAGCACCTTCTTGAACACCTGCCGGCTTTCGCAATGGGTGCCGGCATGGGTCACGAACACGGTGTCATCCTGATGGAACGGCACGGTTTTCGCATCCCCCACGCTGGCGCCCGCGATGTGCGCGGTGGCATGGTCGCCGGTGATATCCAGCACCGCCTCGTTCCGCGTCAGCGCGCCGTTCATGGTCAGCGTGAAGGACTTGAAGGTCGCCTCGGACGCGATACGCGCGAACACATGCGTCACGGCGCGGCGGTGATGGTCGCGGCCCTGAACGCGGATGTGGTGGAAGCTGGCATTGGCGCCGAGGTCGACTTCTAGGACGGTATTGAAGCGGGCGGCGCCGGGGCCGGATTCCAGAAGGTTGACAACAGCTTGCGGCTCGATCTTCACAAAGTGGTGGAGGATCGCGTCGGAAGCCTCTGACATATGGCGATAAACCAGCTCCACGGGTTTGCTCACCCGCCCCGTCACCCGGATCAGCACGCCATCCGTCGCCGCCGCAGAATTCAGCGCCGCGAGCGGGCGGGCGACCGGCACTTGGCCCTTCGCCTCCAGCGTGCCGTAGAGCCCCTTGGCCCAGTGGAGGTCGCCCGCCTCGGCCAGACGCGAGATTTCGAGCCCTTCCAGCGACAGGTCATCCGAGGCGGCAGCGTCGAAGACGCCGTCCACGAACACGATCTTCAGCCGGTCGATGGCTTCGAAGACCGGGGCTTCCGTATCCTCCAGCACCGCGGCAGGGGATGCGTCGGCCGCGGTCAGCGTGGTCGGGTCGGTGTATTTCCAATACTCGTCGCGCCGCGTCGGCAGGCCCATCGCCTGCAGCCGGGCCAGCGCATCGGCGCGGGCGGGCGCGGTGAATCCGCCCTGCGGCAGGTCCAGCGCAGCCAGCCGCGCCGCGGTGGTTTCAGCCCGCAGGTCGCTGCGGGGCTTCGGCGCTGCCATCACTGCACCTCCGCCAGAATGTCTGTGTAGCCGTTCTCTTCGACTTCCAGCGCCAGCTCCGGCCCGCCGGTCTTGACGATGCGGCCATCGGCCATGATGTGGACGACATCGGGTTTGATGTGGTCCAGCAGCCGCTGATAGTGGGTGATCACAAGGAACCCGCGCTTGCCGTCGCGCAGGGCGTTCACGCCGTCGGCCACCAGCCGCATCGCATCGACATCGAGGCCGCTGTCGGTCTCGTCAAGGATGCACATCCGCGGTGCCAGCATCGCCATCTGCAGGATTTCGTTGCGCTTTTTCTCGCCGCCCGAGAAGCCGACGTTCACCGGGCGCTTGAGCATGTCGGCGTCGATGTTCAGCAGTTTCGCCTGCGCGCGGACCAGCTTCAGGAACTCGGCGGCGCTGACTTCCTCCTCGCCGCGCGCCTTGCGCTGCGCGTTCACCGCGGTGCGCAGGAAGGTCATGTTGCCGACGCCGGGGATCTCCACCGGATACTGGAAGGCCAGGAACAGGCCGGCCGCGGCGCGTTCTTCAGGCTCCATGTCCAGCAGTTCGACACCTTCCAGCGTCGCCGAGCCCTCCGTCACCTCATAGCCGCCGCGGCCCGAGAGCACGTAGGACAGCGTCGATTTGCCGGAGCCGTTCGGCCCCATGATCGCATGGACCTTGCCCGCCTCGACCGTCAGGTCGACGCCCTTGAGGATCACCTTGTCCTCTTCTTCAAGTTTCACATGCAGGTTCTTGATATTCAACATAGGTCTATTTCCTTACGATCATGCGGGCGATGCGGACAAGCACGGAGGCCAACACGGCGCTGAGCGCTCCGACGAGCGCCGCAGCCAGGCTTCCGTCAAGCCGCAGAATTAGAAAAACGGCGAAGGCGATCAGGCCGGTGACCAGGCCATGAAGCACATGGTCCCTCATCCGGCCTCCCCCGGGGTGGTGACCAAGACGCGTGCAGCAAGCATCACCCCACACTTCCTTCCAGAGAGATCGCCACAAGCTGCTGCGCTTCCATGGCAAATTCCATCGGCAGCGCCTGAAGCACCTCGCGGCAGAAGCCGTTGACGACCAGCGCCACCGCCTCTTCCTCGTCCATCCCGCGACTGCGGCAGTAGAACAGCTGATCGTCATCGACCTTGGAGGTGGTGGCTTCATGCTCCACCCGGCTCGAGTTGTTCTTGACCTCGATATAGGGAACCGTGTGCGCGCCGCAGCCAGAGCCGATCAGCAGGCTGTCGCATTGTGTGTAATTGCGGCTGTTTGTGGCCTTGGGGTGCATCGACACAAGGCCGCGATAGGTGTTCTGCGCCTTGCCCGCCGAGATGCCCTTGGAGACGATCCGGCTTTTGGTGTTCTTGCCCAGATGCACCATCTTGGTGCCGGTATCGGCCTGCTGCATGTTGTTGGCGATGGCGATGGAGTAGAATTCGCCCTGGCTGTCATCGCCGCGCAGAAGGCAGGAGGGGTATTTCCAGGTGATCGCAGAGCCGGTTTCGACCTGCGTCCACATCACCTTGGACCGCGCGCCCCGGCAGTCGGCGCGCTTGGTGACGAAGTTGTAGATGCCGCCCTTGCCCTCTTCATCGCCCGGATACCAGTTCTGGACGGTGGAGTATTTCACCTCGGCATCGTCCAGCAGCACGATTTCCACCACGGCCGCATGAAGCTGCGCGATGTCGCGCTTGGGCGCGGTGCAGCCTTCGAGGTAGCTGACATAGCTGCCCTTGTCGGCGATGATGAGGGTGCGCTCGAACTGACCGGTATTCTCGGCATTGATGCGGAAATAGGTCGACAGCTCCATCGGGCATCTGGTGTTCGGCGGGATGTAGACGAAGCTGCCATCGGAGAAGACCGCAGAGTTGAGCGTGGCGAAGAAGTTGTCGGACTGCGGCACGACGGTGCCGAGGTATTTCTTCACCAACTCGGGATGCTCGCGGATCGCTTCCGAGATCGAGCAGAAGATGACCCCGGCCTTGGCCAGTTCGGCCTTGAAGGTGGTGCCGACGCTGACGGAATCGAACACCGCATCCACGGCGACCTTGCGGCCCGAGGTTATTTCCTCGGCCCCCTCGACACCCGCCAGCAGCATCTGCTCCTTCAGCGGGATGCCGAGCTTTTCATAGGTCGCCAGCAGCTTGGGGTCGACATCCTCAAGGCTCTTGGGGCGCTCGGCCATGCTTTTCGGCGTCGCGTAGTAGAACTGGTCCTGATAGTCGATCTCGGGATAGTTGAGCATCGCCCAACGCGGCTCTTCCAGTTGCAGCCAGCGGCGATAGGCCTGCAGGCGCCATTCGGTCATCCATTCCGGTTCGTCATTCTTGGCCGAGATCAGGCGCACGATGTCTTCGGACAGGCCCTTGGGGGCATAGTCCATCTCGATATCGGTGTCCCAGCCGTATTTGTAGCTGCCCATGTTCGCCACGGTCTCGACCGTTTCGCGGTCGACGCCTTCGCGGACCTCAAGTTCGGGGGCTTCCAGTTCAGGGGCGTCGATATCGGTGTCCAGGGCCATAACTTTTCCGTTCATTTGCAACGCCTTGCGGCGCGAAGTTCATGCAGCGCGCGCCCGGTGGCGCGCCCGTGCTTTCAGCCATGCCTCGGCAAGGCGCTCTATCTCGTCGCGCGAGGTCTCGGGGCCGATCGACACCCGGATCGCGCTGGCCGCGGCGGCGGCGTCATGGCCCATCGCGGCGAGGGTGCGGCTTGCGCGCACCTTGCCGCTGGAACAGGCCGATCCTGCCGAGACCGCAAATCCCGCCAGATCCATCTGCATCACCTGGGTCTCTCCCTTCCAGCCGGGGCAGATCATCGTGGTGGTGTTTGGCAGGCGCGGGGCGCCCTTGCCAGCAAAAGTAACATCTTCGGCGCAGGATTCCACCGCTTGTTCTAGAATATTTCTAAGTTCGGCCACCTGATCCCAGACGCCATTCGCCAGATCGCGCGCCGCAGCTTCGGCCGCGGCGGCGAAACCGGCGATGCCGATCAGGTTCTCTGTCCCCGCCCGGCGGCCCATTTCCTGCCCGCCGCCTTTCAGCTGCGCGGCAAAGTCGATGCCCCGGCGCAGCACCAGCGCGCCCGCGCCCTTGGGACCGCCCAGCTTGTGCGCGCTGACCAGGCCGATATCGCAGCCGAGCCAGTTGAAGGCGAGCGGCAGCTTGCCGAAGGCCTGCGTCAGGTCGCTGACCGCGAGGCCCGGCGGCAGGTCCTGCACCACGCCGGTTTCGCTGTTCGCCAGTTGCAGCGTGCTGCGGGCGGGGTCGGCGACCGTCACCCGGCCCTGCGCATCGACCGGCAGGCTGGCATCGGTCCAGGCCAGCACGGCATCATGCTCCACCGCCGCCGAGGCGAGGCCGCGGCCGGCAAGGGCGAGCGCCGCCGATTCCGTCGCGCTGGAGGTAAAGACGATATCGGCGCCCTCGGCCCCAAGGGCCGCCGCAATCTGGCCGCGGGCCCGTTCCAGCAGCGCTTTGGCCCCCCGCCCCTCGGCATGGACCGAGGAGGGATTGCCCACCACATCCATGGCCGCGATCATCGCCGCCCGCGCTTCGGGGCGCAGGGGCGTGGTCGCATTCCAGTCAAGATAGGCGCGGGTTGGCAAGGCGGTGCCCTTTATTCGTCGACGACGCGGAACAGCGTCGGCACGGCGGGACAGGGCTTGAGCGCGTTCTTCATCACATCCCCCAGCGTGGTCTGGTGCAGGAACACATAGACCTGCGCGGACAGGCTTTCCCACAGCCGGTTGGTCATCGACTGCGCCCGGCTGCCCGACACGCCGCCCGTCACCCCTGCCCCGGTATGCATGGCGCTGACAGTTTCATCCACCGCCTCCAGCACCTCGGAAATGCGGATCGTCGCGGGCTCGCGCGCCAGACGGTAGCCGCCGCCGGGCCCGCGGACCGAGTCCACCAGGCCGGCGCGGCGCAGCTTGACGAACAGCTGTTCAAGGTAAGGCAAGGAAATATCCTGCCGTTTCGAGATTTCGGCCAGCGAGGTCAGCTGCTCGGGCCGGGCCGTAGCCAGGTCCACCAGCGCCACCATCGCGTAGCGGCCTTTCGTCGAGAGTTTCATGCATACCTCTGCGCCAAAGACATTGACGCCGCGGGGAAGGCCGCTTAACTCCAATCCACCCGGCGGTCCGGCTTGGG
>Ga0209347_1001947_pt1 | contig 29556 bp, 26 predicted proteins | sample AutmiccommuBRH23_FD_187382 | JGI IMG/M metagenome (GOLD analysis project Ga0209347, IMG submission 187382) | Deep subsurface microbial communities from Mt. Terri, Switzerland - Autotrophic microbial communities BRH/23 (SPAdes) (version 2) | ecosystem: Environmental > Aquatic > Deep subsurface >...
GCAGGTAATAACGGCCATCGGTGTGAAACAGCGGCAAAATCGGAATAAGATGGAAATGCCGGTCTGCATAGGCCTGCTGTTCAAATTCCAGGGGTAGTAAATGGTATTGCATGTCCATTTCGGGGCTGAGGAAAATAGCCAGGCCTTCTGAGGGGTTCCTCCAGAGTTCAACGTTCGAAAGGAGGGATTCCACAGGTCGCAGCAGGCCAGTGATCGCCTCTGCGGTTACATTTTTTTCAGACAATTCCGTCTGCACGTCCTTCAGGCATTGTTTAAGTTTTGCCTGGGCCAGGTGTTTGTTTTGTTCCCGGCCCTGGAGGTCCATGGGCAGGTAAATGGAAATACAAAAATCGGCCCTGTGCTTTGCCAGGTTTTCAAAGGCAGGACGAGGGAATGGATGTATGGATTCGCTAGGCATAATTTCCGAATTTTCAGGCAAAGTATGGAAATACCGCACCGGTTTCTATGATTCCTGTCAGTCTACGAAAAAATCTCAAGAAAGTCAATGGAATGCGTAATTAAAAAGGACTTTATAAGGAATTGTCGGGTGCTTTATCAGGAAGTTGCCTTGCCGGGGATCCACCTGTGGACTCGGGTGAGGAATATCATTGGCGGCCCATCCGGTGCCGGTTATATTTAAAACCTTGTAATCAGGTACCGGCTATGACAACATATATCATGAAGTTTAATGAAATTGGCAGACAGCATCTGGCCGAAGTAGGGGGGAAGAATGCTTCCCTGGGTGAAATGTACAACCAGCTTGCTTCCAGGGGAATAAGGGTGCCGAATGGGTTCGCAACCACCTCAGCTGCCTTCCGCGACTATCTGGAAGCGAACAAGCTACCGGGGCCATTGGCGAAACTGATCCTGGAACTGGACCGGAATAATTTCAGCAACCTTGCAAAAATCGGGGCGTCCGCAAGGAAGCTCATAAGCTCGGGCAAGTTTTCGGATACTTTTATTCATGAGCTCCGAACGGCCTACCGGCAACTGTGCGGGGAAACAGACTGCGCGGTAGCCGTGCGCAGCAGCGCTACGGCCGAAGACCTTCCCGAGGCCAGCTTCGCGGGCCAGCACGATTCTTTCCTGAATATACACAATGAAATTGCCCTGTTGCAGGCAGTGAAAGACTGCTATGCATCGCTTTATACAGACCGTGCAATTAAGTACAGGGAAGACAAGGGGTTTCACCATCACGACATCAACCTCTCTGTTGGGGTTCAAATGATGGTACGTGCCGATATGGGATGTTCCGGGGTACTCTTTACCATAGAACCCGAATCCGGGTTTGAAAATGCGATGCTGGTTTCCGGGGTATGGGGCCTGGGTGAGAATATGGTACAGGGACTGGCGACCCCCGACGAGTTCTATGTGTTTAAACCCACCCTGGCACGTGATAAATATCCCATCATTCAAAAAAAACTCGGTGGAAAACAAAAGACCATGATCTATGCCGGTGAGGGAAGCGGTAACACAACCAGGAATACCGATACCCCTGCCGAAAAACGTGCGCAATTCGTACTTACAGACCAGGAGGTCATTACGCTGGCACAATGGGCACTGCATATAGAAGCGCATTACAAACAGCCCATGGATATAGAATGGGCCCGCGATGGCCTTGACGGTGAAATTTATATCCTGCAGGCCCGGCCGGAAACCGTGCACCACGGTTCCAGGCCCGGTAGCCTGACGGAATTCAGTTTGCTGGAGAAAGGCAGGTTGCTGGCTTCCGGAAGTGCGGTAGGATCGAAGATCAGTACGGGGATAGCACGCAGGATTGAACGGCCGGAAGATGCGCCTAACCTCGACAGGGGCTGTATTATCGTGACCGGGAATATAACGCCTGACTGGGACCCCTTACTTAAACAGGTTGGTGGTATTATTACCGATAAGGGTGGCCGTACCAGCCATGCGGCCATTGTTGCGAGGGAACTTGGAGTGCCCGCTATTGTGGGCTGTGTGAATGCCACCGCCACAATAAGCGATGGCACCGCCATTACCTTAAGCTGTGCCCAGGGTAAAACAGGGCTTGTTTATGAAGGGGCCCTGCGCTTCGAGCAACGGGAGATAGATTTCTCGCTTATCAAAAAGCCGCGCACTGAAGTTAAAATGATCCTGGCAGATCCCGAGAATGCATTCAGGCTTTCCCGCTACCCCAATGACGGCATAGGCCTCCTGCGTATGGAATTTATTATCACCCATTGGGTAAAGGTACACCCTATGGCGCTGGTGGACTTTGAAAAGGTTACCGATGCGCGGGAAAGGAAAATCATAACCGGCCTTACCGCCGGTTTCCGGGATAAAAAGCAATATTTTACGGATACCCTTTCCCAGGGGATCGCAACCATAGCCGCAGCATTCTACCCAAGGGAGGTGATAGTACGGCTGAGTGACTTCAAGACAAACGAATATGCAAACCTGATAGGAGGAAAGTACTTTGAGCCGGAGGAAGAGAACCCCATGCTCGGCTTTCGTGGCGCCTCCCGATATTATAGTGAGCAATACAGGGAAGGATTCGCCCTGGAATGTGCGGCCATCAAGCAGGTCAGGGAGGCTATGGGCCTGGAGAACCTGAAAGTGATGGTCCCTTTTTGCAGGACCCCGGAAGAGGGCCGAAAGGTTTTGGATGTTATGGCACATTATGGACTGAAACAAGGCGATAGGGGCCTGGAGGTCTATACCATGGTGGAAATTCCAAGCAATGTGATCCTTGCGGAGGAATTTGCGGCTATCTTCGACGGGTTTTCCATTGGTTCCAACGATTTAACACAGCTAACCCTCGGGGTCGACCGCGATTCGGAGATCCTGGGCGGGCTGTTTGATGAGAATGATGCCGCCGCCCGTAAAATGATCGCCATGGCTGTTGAAAAGGCCAGGCAATATGGCAGGCCTATTGGCTTCTGCGGGCAGGCCCCCAGCGATTTCCCGGAGTATGCCCGGTTCCTGGTAGGGCTGGGAATCAGCAGTATTTCCTTTAATCCGGATGCCTTGTTGCAGGGGATCGACAATATTTACAAAGCAGAACAGGCCACCCGGAAAGCCGGGCTGCCCCATAACACCTTAAACCCCTGATATGCCAGCCATATTTACCATTACCCTGAACCCCGTTGTAGATAAAAGCACCTCCGTTGAGGGGATCCGGCCCCATATTAAATTACGCTGTGCAAGCCCTGTAATGTACCCTGGTGGCGGAGGAATCAACGTTTCAAGGGCCTTAAAAAAGCTTGGTTCGGATTCGCTGTGTATCTACCTCGCCGGCGGGCCTACAGGAATCCAGCTCGATCAACTGGTCGCCAGGGAAGGTGTCAGGCAGCAACCCATCAGGATTGCAGGCACTACCCGCGATAACCTGGCCGTCCTGGATACCACTACCGGCCTGCAGTACAGGTTTTGTATCCCCGGACCGGAGGTGTCCCGCGAGGAATGGGAGGGTAGCCTGGGACAATTGGAAAAAGCGTTAAAGAAAGGCGATTACCTGGTGGCCAGCGGGAAACTGCCGCCCGGGATCCCTGATGATTTTTATGTCCGGGTGGCAGCAATATGCCACCGGAAAAACGTGCGAATGGTTCTCGATACGTCGGGGGCTGCACTCGAAAAAGGAGCCCGGGCCGGCGTATTTTTACTGAAACCCAATCTGGGGGAACTGAGTACTTTGTGCGGGGTAACTTCTATTACGACAGAAAACCTGGAACCATTGGTACGGGCGTTCATGAAGGAAAACAGCTGCGAAATCCTGGTGGTTTCGCTGGGTGCCAGGGGCGCCTTATGGGCCAGGGCCGATATGCTGAAATATGTTACTGCCCCGGTAGTTGAACAAAAAAGTACCATAGGGGCAGGAGACAGTATGGTAGCCGGGATGGTTCTATTCCATAAACAGGGGAAAAGTACAGAAGAGATGGTTCGTTTCGGGGTGGCTTGCGGGACAGCTGCAACCATGCGCCCGGGCACCGAGTTATGCCGACTGGAAGATGCGGAAAGATTATTCGGATGGTTAAACAAATGACTACAATGAACGTCAGCCTTTATCAACCCTGGGGAAACTGATTTTTATCATGTTTTTTTATTACGGGCCTTGTTAAATTTCGCTTTGTGAATTCATAAACGTTCTCTCCATATAGCCAGACAAACTACTAAGGGAAATGCGGTCCGCTGGGAAGCATGCCCTTTCCCTCAGTAGTTTTAAGGCAAGCCTGTAAAATCACCAGATGATACAGGTTAATCGGGGTAAGTGATTGCTTTGGTTCCCAAAACCGCTCCGCGGTGTTATGTTAGATATAACATGGCAGACGGTGTCGGCTAAAGGGATTAACGTTATCATTTTCCCCATAGGAAACAGGAAGTTTTGGCTTCCTGTTTCTGTTTTTTGACCCCGCATCACGTCCCGTATGGCGGTAGCCGGCTGACATCTACAGAGAAATCTTTATCTTCCGCTAATATTCATCCGCCGACCATTTTAGTTATGGAAAGGAGAAAATATAATCCGGGACAAAAATGGCGGCCAGACAGGTTGCTAAAAAAGGCTGCCCTGCTCGCGCCACTGGCAGGTATCCTTGTTTTTGTATGGCTGTACATACTGGCAGCCGCTACTTATCCCGGTGGCTCCTACGCAGAACCAGAGCAGGAAGGGTTTAGCTATAAGCACAATTATCTGTGCGATCTTTTGGATGAGGTTGCGATTAACGGAGAGATGAATACTTCCCGCTTCTATGCCCGCTGGGCCCTTGGCATCTTGTGCGCCAGCCTGCTCCTGCTCTGGTACCAGTTGCCTAAAATATTTACTTCAAACGGACATAGGGTATTTTTTATAAGGGTTTTCGGCCTGCTCTCTTTCGGTGTCCTGGTTTTCCTGGCCGAGGATACCCATGATAGAACCGTCCGTATCGCCGGGGTCTTCGGAGTGCTGGCCCTGTTATTCTGTTTTATCGAACTATATAAGGCAGGCTACAGGAAATTGTTCCTGCTGGCAGTCCTGAACCTTTTAGTCTTCCTGCTCAACTATTATATTTATGAAACCGGAACTTTTCTCAGGGCATTGCCCATGATTCAGAAATTCACATTTTTACTATTCCTGCTGTGGTTTGTACTGCTGGACCTGGCCCTTTACAGGAAGCTGGAGCAACAAGAACCCTGATCAGGCGGTGTAAGTTTCAGCCCGGTACTAAACCCATGAATGAGCTCCCCCGGGAACAGGAAATGGTTTGCAGTCAGAAAGCCAGCCGGTCTTTCCAGCCAGCTGGCAGTGCCGGTTAAGGTTTCCGGTTGCCATGCACATATACTACTGAGCGCCACCTGCTTCCGGCCTCAGCGAACAGCCTGCCTGCCGTTTTATTCTTTCGCATGTATCAATCTTAATGAATTCCCCTTCTAAAACACATTTGCATTCAGGCCAAAGGACGCTGCCGGCGGGCCCACTTTACCAGCTCATACCAGAGGACGAATAACAGGCCGGTTATGGTGCAAAGCAGCAATTGAATGGCATTTAATTCTTCGAACCCGAAGAAGCGGGCAAGGGGCTGCAGGTATATCAATAACAGGGTAATAAGCGCGCTTATTGCTATTATTAATGGCACCAGGTAGTTGTTATACCGCATGGTGGCAAAAATGGAAAAATAAAAGGAGCGGTTAACCAGCGTAAGGCAAATGTTTGCTACCATCAGGGTGGTAAAGACCATGGTGCTGGTGAGGGATTCATTGTATCCCGCGGCCACGGCATATCTGTAGATCAGGAGGGCCCCGAGGGTGATCAACAGGCCCTGAACTATACTGGTCATAAGTTCCCTGCCGTTAAAAAATGTTTTGCTGAATGGCCTGGGCTTACGGAACATGGTTTGGCTTTCCATGGGCTCATTTTCATAAATAATGGAGCAGGTAGGCCCCATAATAAGTTCCAGCAAAATAATATGCACGGGAGAGAAAATATTGGGATATACCCAACCCAGGGCCAGGGGGAGGAATACCACCAGGATAATGGGGATATGTATGGAGATCACATAACGAATGGCTTTTTTGAGGTTGTCATAGATTTTTCGACCCATGGCTATGGCATCCACCATCTTCGAAAGGTCGTCTTCCAGGAGAACCAGGGCTGCCGAATCCTTTGCTATGGCAGTGCCTTTCCTCCCCATTGCGATTCCGATATGTGCGGCTTTAAGTGCAGGACCGTCGTTAACACCGTCGCCGGTCATGGCTACAATTTCCCCGTTGGCCTTCAGGGCCTCTACGACCTGAAGTTTGGCTTCCGGGAACATACGGGCGAAAATATGTACTTCCTTTACTGTTTGCTGCAATTCTTCTGCGGGGAGTTGCAGGAGGTCTTCGCCCTGCAGGATCCTGCCCCTGCCCGAAAACTGTATCTGCTCCGCAATGGCGGCGGTGGTCAGGCTATTATCACCTGTAATAAGTTTTACCCGGACGCCTGCATCGCTGAATGACTTGAAAACCTCTCTGATGTTATCCTTGGGGGGATCATAAAACGCCAGCAGGCCTAAAAACCGGAACGTATAATCCTGTTGCCGAACCGGATAGGTATCCTCCCCCCAGGTGGCTTCCCCAACACCCAGGATACGGTATCCTTTCCCGGCAAGGGTATCAAGGGCCTCCCTGACCTCCCGGAGTTCTTCCGGGTTTAAATTTGAAATATCATAAAATGCTTCGGGTGCACCTTTGGCGGCAATGATCCGGTGTCCCTGCCCATCTTCAAAAATATGCGTCATCATGGGTGGTTTTCCACCCAGTGGATATTCGTGTACCATCCTGTACTTCATCCTCTGGTCCGCTTCCCCCATGATTTTACCGTAGGCCTCATGCAATGCAATTTCCATAGGGTCGAACGGAATGGGTTCGCTTGCCCACATCGCAGTGCCCAGAAGTTCCCGTGCTTCTTTGCTCAACGGGGCGGAAGGATCCTCGAAGGATGAGGCTTTCAGGCAGTACAGGCTCGTCAGGGCCATCTGGTTTTTGGTGATGGTGCCGGTTTTATCGCAACAGATTACCGTAGCACTACCCAGGGTTTCCACCGTGGTCATTTGTTTTACCACAATCCCTTTTTTCATAAGCCTCCAGGCACCCAGGGCCATAAAAGTCGTAAAAGCAACGGGAATTTCCTCCGGGAGGACACTCATGGCAAGTGTTAAGCCCTTCAGAAGGCTGTCGAGCACATTATATGAGCTGAAGTAGTTCAGGCCCCAAACCAGAAGAAACACCAGGATCCCTGCTGCCGTCATCTTCCGGATAAAGTTGTTGATCTGAATTTCCAGTGGGGTGGGAGCTATGGCGATATCTTCCATGCTTTTCCCTATACGGCCCAGGCGGGTATTATTCCCGGTTGCGGTAACCAGTATAATGGCGAGGCCACTGCTTACCCGGGTACCCATATACACCCCATTGTCTTCCGATGCCTGGTCTTTGAACACCGCAAGGGATTCTCCGGTAAGCAGGGATTCATCCACAGAGAAGTCGTTGGCATGAAGAATGGAACCGTCTGCAGGAATCGTTGCCCCTTGCTCCACAATAACAGAGTCGCCGGGAACCAATGCTTCTATTTCAACCTCGGTTTCCACCCCATCACGGATAACCCGGCAGTACGGCCGGGTCAGGGTACTTAATTTTTTCAGGGCAGTACGGCTTCTGTAATCCTGAAAGAGCGAAATCCCCGCCACCAGTAATATGGCTACAGCAAGGAAAAGCCCGTCTCCCGATTCCCCCAAAATAAAATAGATGGTGGACGTAATCAGTAAAAGGAGTACCATGGGTTCGGTAAGCAGGCTTTTGAGTATCCGGAGTATGGGATACTCTTTTTTGAAGGTCAGGGAATTGGGACCGAATTCCTTCCGGGAACGAAGTACTTCTTCCTTGCTCAGGCCTTTTACGTTGAATTGGGTAAATGTCATCTGCAATACTTAGCCGCCTGGGGAAGGTACAGAAACCATTTAAATGCCGACAAAATTATTACAAAGCTATCTTAAGGAGCTTCCATTTATTTTCCGGCGATCTTACGGCAAGCAGGTTTTTTGCCAGGATGCGGGTATTCAGTCCGGGCAGTGTATAACGGCGGACAGACATCTGGATGTTGTTCCTTTGTTCGATAAGCCTCATGATCTCACCATCGGTATTCAGAACTACCTCACTGAATTTGTAATCATAGATCCGCAGCCGGAAATTGTTTTCCCCCCTGAAGGTTTTGGTAAAGAGAATGCCAAGGGCATAGTCGCCCTCAAATTCCGTAAGGTTGAGGTATTCAGGTTCGATAACCACTTTGCCGCTGGGGTCTATGAATCCGTATACGGCAATTTTTTCCTCTTCGAGTTGCTTCTGAATTACGCAGCGCCCGTTTTTAAACCGGGGATAGGCGATCCCGCTAACATCGGCCATATTCTTAACCGCCTCTTTTTGCCAGACCAGATCCGGCCTGAAATCGATTACCAGGTCGCCATCGGTATTTATAAAACCCCACTGGTTTCCTTTCCTGACAGCGGCAAGCCCTTCGCTGAATGGTGCGATTTCATCAAAAGCCTGCACCCCCTGTGCACAGGTTAGTAAGGGTATAAATGCGATTATTGTAAGTTGGAGCAGGAGTTTCATATCGGTATATTAAACAGGTTTCTAATCAGGGGTTAAAGTAGGCATCGGAAGGGAACCTTAAAATGACGCCGGTCATTAAAGGGAAACCGAGTGGGATGGTTCATTGCTGTATAACTGATCCCGGTCATGTCCTTCCCGTCCAGCACGTGTTAACTTTAAAATTCAAATTTACTACCCATGAAAAAAAGTATTGCCCTGGCTATCCTGGTGTTGCCTTTCCTTTCCTGTTCATCAACGCGGTTTATCGACAGCTGGAAAAGCGATGAGATCGGCAGTTTTACCCCGGATAAGCTACTTGTTGTAGGGATGACGGAAAACCTGACCGCCCGCCGGATCTTTGAAGAAAATTTAAAACTTGAATTTAAGGCAAGAGGCATCAACGCTTATGAGAGCAGTGGCGTGCTGGACCAGTCCTTCACCGAAACCCGGCGCACGGAGGAGGAAATTGAAGCAATGAGTGCCGACCTGCTGGCCAAAGGATTTGATGCTGTAATTATAAGTGCCGTTATAGGAGTAGACGAAAAGACCAACTACAGCCCGGGTTATTATGACGTGGGCTACCGCTGGTACCGGTTTGGCCGCTATTATTACCGTTACCAGGACATCTATTACAATCCCGGCTATTATGATGATTACCGGGTTTATCACGTAGAGACTTCCATTTATAACCTCAGGGCAGAGGCGGCCAAAGCCCTGGTTTGGGTTGGCACCTTTGATATTGTAGACCCCCATGGGATCAGGGGCACTGTAGAAGGCTACGTAGGCCGTATAGTGAAACAACTTGAAAGCGAACAGCTGATCAGCCGGCCCTGATCCCTTTTATTAAAAAGTCAGCCTGTATTAAAAAGTCAGCCTGGTATGGATCAGGCCTTTCAGGTCTTTCGGGAGTATACCCCGGATATCTTCCATTTCACCCTCGGAAACATATTTCCTTAAATAGATCAGGGTGGCATCAATATATTGTTCTGCTATTTCATCGTTGTATTCAAAATCTATCCCGGCAGAACTACCGTCCAGTTCCTGGACCAGATTAATGAATCCGGAAAGCTTTTTTATCCTGGGTTTATGTTTTTTCAGGGTCCAGCCGTTTACATAAACTGCCTTGAGGAACATGGGAAACTGGGCAATGAGTTGTACGGATTCTTCAGGGGTGATCAACTCCCGGAGGGCATGGATCACAGAAGTAAAGATTCTGGCGGCTTTTTCGGGATCTGTTTCCAGGTCCATTTCACGGGCATAGTCCTTCAGGAACTCATTTCCCTCTGTAGCGTATTGATTGAAATTCATGGCCATGGCAGTTAACTTTTAAGGTTATCAACAAAGAAACCAAAACCCGGCCTGCCTGCAAATGACCCGGGTCATAAACCGGGATAATTCTACAGGGCATCAGGATAATTTATTACCGTGGAATCAGGCAATATGGAGGGCAATATCTACCATATCGTTAAAAGAAGTTTCCCTTGCTTCGGCCGACGCTTTTTCGCCGGTAACCAGCGAATCGGAAATAGTAAGGATGGCCAGCGCCTTTACCCCGTACTTTGCAGCGATGGTATAGAGGCCCGCTGCTTCCATTTCCACGCAGAGGACCCCGTATCTGGCCCATAGTTTATAGTCCTCCGGATTATCTTCGTAAAACTCATCGGCAGACAGTACATTACCAGCTTTTACAGGGATTTGCCTTTCCCCGGCATAAAGGGCGGCCTTCATGAGCAGGTCGAAATTCGCAGTAGGGGAGTAGTCTGCGTTGATAAAGCGGGAATTATTGATCCCTGAAGTAGTGGATGCCGCCATGGCAAGTACAATATCCTTCACCCCTATATCTTTCTGGTAAGACCCGGCCGTTCCTACACGGATCAGGTTCTCGACCCCGTAGTGATTGATAAGTTTGTGGTAGTAGATCATAGCTGAAGGGATGCCCATCCCGCTTCCCTGTACGGAAACCCGTCTTCCTTTGTAGGTACCGGTATAGCCAAGCATCCCCCGGACTTCGTTATAGCATACCGCGTCCTTTAAAAATGTTTGTGCGATCCATTTGGCCCTCAGGGGGTCACCGGGCATGAGCACGGTAGTTGCAATAGCACCTTTCTCTGCTGATATGTGTATGCTCATGACAGGATCTTTTAACCTTCTTTCATCAATGCCGGCCCGGAGGAAGTTCCGATTCGGGTTGCTCCGGCTTCCAGAAATTCGAGGGCGGTTACCCTCTTGCCGATTCCCCCGGAAGCTTTTATCCCCAGGCGGGAGCCCACAACTTCCCTGATCAGGCGCACATCTTCCAGCCGTGCGCCTCCATTGGCGAACCCGGTTGACGTTTTAACAAAATCTGCCCCTGATTCCATGACCAGCCTACAGGCTTTGCGGATCTCGTCATCATCCAGGACCGAGCTTTCAATGATTACCTTAAGCGGCCGGTTCCCGATGGCCTTTTTCACCTGGGAAATATCGTGTACCACATAGGCCTCGTCCCCGTATTTTAATGCGCCCAGATGCATCACCATATCCAGTTCGTCGGCCCCGTTTTCAATGGCGTTCCGGGCTTCAAATACTTTTGTCTCCGTACTCGGGGTTCCCAGGGGAAATCCAATCACCGTCACCAGTTTTACGGCAGTTCCCCGAAGCAGGTAGCGGGCAAAAAGGGTATGGCACCCATGTACACACACCCCGTAAAAGTTGTTTTCTATGGCCTCCGTACATACCTGCTGTATCTCTTTAACAGTTGCGGTTGGCCGTAGTAAACTGTGCTCGATATGGCTTTCAATGGAAGTTGTCACCTGGCGAAATTTATTGCCACAAGATAGAAAATTGAACTATTCTGAGCGGGAAAACGCCTGAAAATCGGATCCCCATTCCCCTTTTTCCGCCTGTAGGCCCGTACTTTTCCCGATTCGCTTCCTGATATTAACTGCTTTTTGTTATCTTAAGATATGCCATAAGGCTGATGAATATCATCCCTCTTATTCATCCCGGCAGGTATCTTTAGCCTTTCGAAGCGTAAACAACTAGTGCAATGCATACCGTACTTATCCCTACCGATTTTTCAAAGAATGCCTGGAATGCCATAGCCTACGCCATGGAATTTTTTAAGAATGAACGATGTACCTTTTATTTCCTGCATACGTATACCCCTGCTTTTTACAGGATGGATTATATTATTGGCGGCCCGGGTTTCAGTGCTATCCCCGATAAGGGCCTGGATATTTCACTGGCAGGCCTGGAAAAAACCGTAGCCGATGTCATGGCGAGGTATGGCAATTCAAAACATACTTATGAGGTGCTGTCGGCTTTTAATATTCTATCGGATGAGATCAATGATCAGGTAGAAAATAAGGGGATCAGCATGATAATCATGGGGACCCAGGGGGCGACCGGCGCCAGAGAAGTATTTCTGGGGAGCAATGCGGTGTATGTTATCCGCAAGGCCAGGGTTCCCGTAATGCTCGTCCCCCAGGGGTTTACCTACCGTCCTCCCGTGAGACTTTTATTTCCCGTGGATTACCTCACAGGGTACAGAGATAAGGAGTTGGAGTTCCTGATCGGGATAGCAAAAATGCATCAGGCAGGGGTGACGGTCCTCCACGTTCAGGAAGAAGCCCGGCTCTCAGTTCAGCAGGAGGGGAATAAAAAAATGCTCGACAGAAGCCTGCAACAACTTCCCCATGAAATGGAAGAATTTCAAGGCAGTGGGATGCCGGAAGCCATAATTGAATTTGCAGACCGCATGGAGGCCGATATGGTCGTAATGATGAACCGGAAACATTCATTTTTGAAACGCCTGCTCTTTCCGCAGAATGTAGATCAGGTGGCCTTTCATGTCAGGGTCCCGCTGCTGGTTATCCCTGAAAGTTCAAAGCTTCAGGATTAGCCCGGATGAAAGCCGGGGTAAGTAATTATCCCGTCCGGATCACGCCGGTAAAAGACTAATATTGCATAATTCAGGTACATGAATACGATGAAACAAATATTAATACCTACCGATTTTTCAGAAAGTGCCTGGAACGCCCTGTTTACCGCACTTAAATTATATGCTGAAACAGAATGCAATTTCATCCTGTTTAATGCCTATGAGCCCAGGGCCGCAGATCTGCTCGGAAAAAAGAGCAAGGATCGGCTTGCCGTACTTTATGAATCCATGGAGACGAATTCCGAAACCGAACTCGATAAAATCCTTAAATATCTATCAGAGAACCATACCAACAGCCGGCATCACTTCGAGAAAGCAGCCGTAGCCGACGACCTGCTGGAAGGCCTGGAACAGCAGTTGCAAAAAAGAGAAACAGACCTCATTGTAATGGGAACCCAGGGAGCCGGGGGAGCCAGGGAGGTTTTTCTGGGGAGCAATACCGTACGGGTGATACGCCATGTACGCAACTGCCCGGTTCTGGCAGTCCCGGAGGCATTTAACTTCCAGGCTTTAAAAAAAGTACTGTTTCCCACGGATTTTACCAGGCCTTTCAGCCGGCACGAACTGGAACTTCTACTGGAACTTCTGACTGGCTGGCAGGCCAGGCTGATGATCCTGCACCTGACGACCGGCGACCAGTTGACTGTTGAACAACGCGCTGTCAGGGAGGCGCTCATTGAGAAACTTCAGGGGATAAACCACAGCTTCCATCAGGATGACCTATACTCAGACCTTTCAAACGCTATTGGAAACTTTGCCCTGGACGAACGGGTAGATATGATTGCCCTTATCCATTACCGCCATTCCTTTATGGAACGGCTTACCCGGGAACCGGTGGTTAAGCAGGTAGCTTTCAGTTGTAAGGTCCCTTTCCTTATCTTACCGGATATCGATTGATGGGGCCGGATGAGCCATAGTTTAAAATCAGTTGATTCAGGATTGCCCTTATGCGAGAACCGAAGATCGAAATTGTTAAATCTACAGGTGAGAAGACCTTTTTTTCGTTTGATAAGTTAAGGGCTTCCCTTAGAAAATCCGGGGCGGGAGAACCGATTGTAGAAACAATTCTGGAGAAAATTAAGGAAGAACTCTATCCAGGGATATCCACAAAGGAAATATATAACAGGGCCTATTCACTGTTACGCAAGGAGCGGGGGGTCTTTGCTTCACGGTATAAACTAAAGAAGGCGCTTTTTGAACTGGGCCCCACCGGGTTTCCATTCGAACGCTTTGTTTCCCGCATTCTCACTCATTCGGGCTACAAAACCCGGGTAAGTGAAATGGTTCAGGGCCATTGCGTGAGCCATGAAGTGGATGTCCTTGCCGAAAAAAATGGGCAGGCCATTATGGTGGAATGCAAATTCCACAGCGATGCCACCAAAAAATGCGATGTAAAAGTGCCCCTTTATATTCATTCCCGTTATTCGGATATTAAAACCCATTGGAACGGGGATAGACATAAAGTTCCGCTGAACGCCGGATGGGTGGTTACCAATACTCAGTTTACAAGGGATGCCATAGCTTATGGGAGTTGTTCGGGCCTCTACCTCCTGAGTTGGGACTATCCGGTCAACGAGGCCCTGAAGGACCGAATAGACGGGCTTGGATTATACCCATTAACCGTCACCCGACTGCTTACCGGAAAAGAAAAGGACTATTTACTGAAGCGCGATGTTGTATTGCTGAAGGAATTGTATAAAGACCGTTATCTGCTCGATCATTTAGGCATTTCCGAGGAACGGAAAAAAAGGATCCTGAAAGAAGTTCAGGACTTATGCAGGATGTAAAATTGTGAGTATGCCAGAAGTTAAAGTACATTTCCTGGGTGCTTCGGGCACCGTAACCGGTTCTAAATTCTACCTGGAAACCCCGGAATTCAATATCATGGTAGATTGTGGGCTCTTCCAGGGATTGAAGGCCCTGCGCCAGTTAAACTGGGAACCGCTGCCCTTTGAAGCTGGCAGCATAGACCTGGTGCTGCTCACACACGGACACCTGGACCATACCGGATACCTTCCCCGCCTGGTAGCCGACGGGTTTAAAGGACGTATCCTGGGAACACCGCCAACCCTTGCAATTGCAGAGATCATTATGAGGGATACCGCCAAAATCCAGGAGGAGGAAGCTGATGAAGCCAACAGGGAGGGTTATAGCAAGCACCAGCCGGCCTTACCGCTTTATACGCTGGCGGATGCCGAAAAAGCAATTGCACGCTTTTCCGTTGTGGGAAAGGATCAATGGATAACACTGGCCAAACATATACGCTGCAGGTTCAACCACAATGGCCATATAATCGGGGCTACATTCATCGAGCTGGAGCTTTATGGTAAGGTGTTCGTTTTCTCGGGGGATATAGGAAGAAGCGAGGACCTGTTGCTGGCACCCCCGGATAAACCGCGCTGGGCTGATTTCCTCTTTGTGGAGAGTACCTATGGCAATAAACTCCATCCGGCAGAAGATGTGGATTCAATTATTTCGGGCCTGGTCCGTCAGACCATCCGTGAACGGGGAACCCTCATCATCCCGTCTTTTGCCGTGGAACGGCTGCAATCCCTGATGTACATGCTCTGGCGGCTGTACAGCAGGAACGGTATCCCCAATATCCCCATTATCATAGACAGCCCCATGGGCAGCAATGTACTGACGGTTTTTGAGGAATTCAAAACCTGGCATAAGCTACCGATGAACGATTACCACGCCATGTGCAACCATATGCAAATTACCAGTTCCTATAAGGAAACATGGGAAACCATTGACGATCCGAGGCCCAAGATTGTCATTGCAGGCAGTGGAATGGTAACGGGAGGCCGGGTGCTTACATACCTTAAACAGCTTATCGGGCGGCATAATACCACTGTTCTCCTTGTAGGTTATATGGCCGAGGGAACCCGGGGCAGGCAATTGCTGGAAGGTGCCTCCGAACTCAAATTATTCGGCAAATACTATGAGGTAAAAGCGCGGATTGAGCATCTAGAGAGCCTGTCGGCCCACGCAGACCAAAAGGAGTTGCTCGATTGGATGGGTGGCATAAAGAATATCCCGGAAGCCGTATTTCTGGTGCATGGCGAACCCACTGCCCTGGATGCTTTCAGGAGCAAAATCCAGGATTACTACGGATGGAATGCCAGCATCCCCCGGCTTCAGGAAACCGTTACCCTGAGGTGTTGATACCCATCATAGCTTCCAGGCATCAAACACCATTTTTGAGGAAAGAAGGGCCGGTTTCCGCCCGATAGTTTATTTTTAAGGTAAAACCATATACATGACCATCCATAACTTTGGATCTGAAAATTCGCTCCTGAATACCTTCCTGTCCGAAATCAGGGATGCGGGCATCCAATCAGACCCCATGCGGTTTCGTCGCAATATAGAGCGGATAGGGGAGGTACTGGGCTATGAAATGAGTAAAACCCTCCATTACCAGGACAGCAGCATAACCACCCCTTTCGGTATCAAGGAGATGCGGCTTCCCACCAACAAACTGGTCTTATGTTCTGTCCTCCGGGCAGGCCTCCCGCTCCACCATGGACTGCTGAATTATTTTGACAGGGCCGGGAATGCATTTATCTCAGCTTACAGGGTCCATCCGGAGGGGGGTGATGAATTTGAGGTGGTGGTAAAATATTTTGCCGCACCCAGCCTTCAGGGTAAGACCCTTGTCCTTACCGATCCCATGCTCGCCACCGGAAAAACCCTCGAGAATGTCTTCAAAGCCCTGAAGGGGCATGGAAAGCCGGAAGTGCTTCACATTATTTCGGTAATCGGATCCAGGGCCGGGGTTGACTATGTGCGGCAGGTTTTTCCTGAGGATACCCATTTATGGATTGCGTCAATAGATGATGAACTCACATCGAGGGGGTATATCCTTCCCGGGCTTGGCGATGCGGGCGACCTTGCATTCGGGGAGAAACTCTGAAGCTTTTTAATGTACTTCCCAAAACCCGAAGTTTCTGTTACTTTTGCCTTAACTTGAAAACCCATCTGCATGAATAAAGCCGTTTATATTGCCACTACGGAACCAAACAGTGGGAAATCCATCATTTCCCTCGGGATGATGCAGCTGTTGCTGGGAAAGACGGCAAAAGTGGGTTATTTCAGGCCTATTATAGATGACCCTGAGCCCGGAAGCACCGATAACCATATTAATACGATGATCGGTTTTTTTAACCTCGACCAGGAAGCGGAGGAATCCTATGCGCTAACGCGAAGCGATGTAATCCGTAAAAAGAACAGGGATCAGGACGATGAAATTATCGGCAGGATCATCGAAACATATAAGGCCCTTGAAAAGCGATTCGATTTTATGCTGGTGGAAGGCACGAGTTTTTCCGGCGAAGGCAGTATTATCGAATTCGATATCAATGTATTGATAGCCAAGAACCTGGGTATCCCGGCCATGATCCTTGCCAACGGGATGGGCAAAACGGAGGGGGAACTGATAGATCACCTCCTGATAGCTTATGACTCGTTTATGGACAAAGGGGTGGAGGTGCTGGCAGTTGTTGCCAACAAGGTTCCGCCTGAAAACCACACGGCCATCCTGAAGGAGATGCAGGCTCAGTTGCCGGCCTCGCTACTGGGGTATGCCATCCCCCTAAACCCGGTTTTAGGGAATCCTACCATTAAGGAAATCGTTGATAGCCTGCAGGCGAAAGTATTGTTCGGCCGTGCCTTTCTGAATAACCAGGCCGGGTATTATAGCGTTGGTGCCATGCAACTGCGCAACTACCTGCTGCATTTGAAGGAAAATGGCCTTGTTATCACCCCGGGCGACAGGGCCGATATAATTTTAGGCGCCCTCCAGGCACACAGTTCCTCGAATTACCCTTCCATCTCGGGCATAGTCCTTACCGGCGGCCTTATTCCTGAAGAAACCATTATCAGGCTGATTGAAGGCCTCTCCGAGGTGGTCCCCATTATTTCGGTTGAGGGCGGAACCTTCGATATTACGAACAGGATCGGCAACATTCAGTCTAAAATCTATGCCGGCAATACGCAGAAAATCCTGGCTTCCATCAAGGATTTCGAGACCTATGTAGCGGTTGATCAGCTTGCTGAAAAACTGGCTGCTTTTAAAGGCAGCGGGATTACCCCCCGGATGTTCCAGTTTAACCTGCTGAAACGGGCCCAGGCCAACAGGAAGCATATAGTATTGCCTGAGGGTACCGATCCGCGCATCCTGAGGGCAACCCGGCAACTGACCGACCTGGATGCGGCGGAGATAACCCTTCTGGGCGATCCTGCACTGATTACGGGCCAGATAGCCAGGCTTGAGATAGGGCTGGATCCCGACAGGATCCATATCGTAAACCCTGTGGATTCCCCCCATTTTGAGGCCTATGTGGCGGAACTTTATGAATTACGGCGACATAAGAATGTAAACCTTGCCATGGCCAGGGACCTGATGGAAGATGTTTCCTATTTCGGAACCATGATGGTGCATATGGGACATGCAGACGGAATGGTTTCGGGGGCTGTTCATACTACCCAGCACACTATCCTCCCGGCCCTTCAGTTTATTAAGACAATCCCCGGGGTCTCCATTGTTTCATCCGTTTTTTTCATGTGCCTGGAAAACCGGGTTTCGGTTTTTGGGGATTGCGCCATCAACCCCAACCCAACTGCCGAACAGCTTGCGGAGATCGCCATTTCCTCAGCCGAAACGAGCAGGGCCTTTGGGATAGAACCCCGTATTGCAATGCTTTCCTATTCTTCCGGTACTTCGGGGATAGGGGAGGATGTAGACCGGGTTCGCAAGGCCACCGACCTGGTCAGGAAATTAAAGCCCGAACTTAAAGTGGAAGGACCCATACAATACGACGCCGCCGTGGACCTTCAGGTGGGCAGGGCGAAGATGCCCGACTCCGAAGTGGCGGGGCAGGCTACCGTCTTTATTTTTCCGGACCTGAATACGGGGAACAATACCTATAAGGCCGTACAGCGTGAAACCCGAGCACTGGCCATAGGCCCCGTGATCCAGGGACTGAGGAAACCTGTTAACGACCTGAGCCGCGGGTGTACTGTTGAAGATATCTTCAATACGGTTATTATTACAGCCATCCAGGCCCAGGGGATACATAATGAGGGGGCCTGATGAAAATACTCGTAATAAATGCAGGGAGTTCCTCAATCAAGTTCCAGCTGATGGCCATGCCGGAAGAAAGACTGCTCTGCGAGGGCCTGGTGGAACGGATAGGGTTGGAAGATGCCGAATTCCGGTATAAAACCCCAAAAAAAGAAGTCAAAACCAAACAATCCATCCGCAATCACCATGAAGGGCTGAGATTGATGTCGGACGCTCTTTTTCATAGCCAATACGGGGTAATCAAAGATAAGGCCGAGATAGGCGCTGTCGGGCACCGGGTAGTACACGGGGGCGATGCGTTTTCCACCACTACCCGCATTAACGGGGAGGTAAAACGCGAAATAGCTGCCTTTACGCCATTGGCCCCCTTGCATAACCCGCATAATCTCGAGGGGATCAGGGTAGCAGAATCGCTGTTCCCTGCTGCGGTCCAGGTAGCGGTCTTCGATACGGCCTTTCATAGGACCATGCCATTGAAGGCCCGTAAATATGCCATCCCTGGTAATTTTTACGAGGAATATAAGATCCAGGCTTACGGCTTCCACGGTACCAGCCACAAATATGTGGCGGAAAGGGCCATTGAACACCTGGGCCGGCAAAATAGTAGGATCATTACCATTCATCTCGGCAATGGCTGTAGCATGACGGCCGTACAGGATGGGAAAAGCATAGACCACAGCCTTGGGTTTGCACCTTCCAACGGCCTCATCATGGGCTCCCGCAGCGGTGATATAGACCATTCGATTATCTTCTACATGGCCGATGCCCTTGGTTATTCATTAAAGGAGATACAGGAATTACTGACTAAAAAAAGCGGGATGCTCGGACTGACCGGCTTTAGCGACCTGCGCGATATTCAGGCCGGGGCTGAGGCCGGGGATCCCGGTTGCATCCTGGCCCTTGGGATGAGCGCATACAGGATCAAGAAATATATCGGGGCTTATGCTGCTGTGATGAACGGCCTGGATGCCCTGGTCTTCACGGCGGGCATTGGGGAAAATTCCGCGCTTATGAGGAAGATGGCCTGCGAACAAATGGAATACCTGGGGATCCGTCTCGACGAAACCAAAAATAGGGCTATCTCCCGTGAGATACGGGAACTGCAGGCAACGGATTCCGGGGTGGTCCTGCTGGTAGTGCCCACTAACGAAGAACTGGAGATTGCCCGGCAGGCCTACCACCTTAGCAGTTCATAGGCTCCAGCCCGTCGTTGCCGTGTCCATTTGTTGAATTAATTAAGCCCGATTGCAAACTTCGCCTTAATCGGGTACCCTGCTGCTCCCACGCGGGGTGTTGATGTTGCTTCGTCCCCTGTTGCTGTTGTTCTCGTCGTGGTAACGGCTTATGTCGTCATCCTGGTAATCACGGATTCGTTCGTAGCGCGACCTCCTCAGATCCTGGCCAGCCAGTTGCGGTGGCAGGACGTTTCTCCTGACCCAGACCCCACCTTCACGGTACAGGTAGGTTCTCCCGCTTAGGTCGTAGTAGAAATTAAATTCCGGGAAGTACACGTAACGTACCACTTCCAGCCGGTTGGGATAAAACCAGGGTGGAGGGGGGTGGTGCGGCCGGGATGTGATCACTACCGGGCCGCAGCCTGAAAAGAATAACATGGAAAGGAAAAGGAGTATTATTAATTTGATCGGCTTCATAATATGGCAATTTACAAATGATGTGGTGTAAAGGAAAAGCCAATTACTACAGAATGAAATGACTACAATCATTTCCGGGCCGGGCCAGGGAACCTAATTTTAATAAGAACCCAATAAGTTAATAACCCAATGGAAGCAACGATCCCCAGGCAGACCAACCAATCCAGGATAAACCTGCTTAAAGGGGCCGCCATGCCTCTGAAAGATGTCTCTTTCCTGGATCCGCTGATTGAGAAAATGTCTACTTCCCGGCTGGTGTTGCTGGGGGAAGCATCACATGGAACGCATGAGTACTATACCTGGCGGGCAGCTATCAGCAAGCGCCTCATTCTTGAACATGGGTTTAACTTTATTGCGGTGGAAGGAGACTGGCCCGATTTTTACCGCGTCAACCGTTTTGTTAAATCCTATCAGGACAGCCATACATTGGCCGCTGAAGTGCTTGGCGAATTCAACCGATGGCCGACATGGATGTGGGCCAACTGGGAAATTGAAGGCTTTGTAAGCTGGTTGCGCCGGCATAACGAGCCCCTGGCTGCAAACCAAAAGGTGGGCATCTACGGCCTGGATGTCTACAGCCTGTGGGAATCTATGGAGGCTATCCTGGGATACCTGAAGAAAAATGACCCCTCCCTGTTGCCCCCGGTCCTTAGGGCCATTGGTTGCTTCGAACCATATGGCGACGAAATGGGGATGGCCTATGCCCGCACCCTGCAAAGGGTATTGCCCAAATCCTGTGAGGAGGAGGTGGTAGGGTTGTTGCAGGAAATCAGGCAAAGGGCCCAGACCTTTAATACTGATGTGGAAGCTTCGCTGGATATGGAACAGAATGCGGTCATTGCCAAAAATGCAGAGGCCTATTACCGCTCCATGGTGCACCTGAACCAGAATTCCTGGAATATCAGGGACCAACATATGATGGACACACTTAAACGCCTCCTGGGGTTTTATGGCAGCGGTTGTAAGGCCATTGTATGGGAACACAATACCCATGTGGGTGATGCCCGGGCAACCGATATGGCAGCAGAAGGCAGTATTAACCTCGGCCAGCTGGTCCGCGAACAACTGCCTTCCCTGAAACCGTACATTGTTGGTTACGGCTCCTATGAGGGAACCGTGGTGGCCGGCTACGAATGGGGAGCTCCCATGCGCAACATGGTTGTACCCCCTGCCAGGGAAGGTTCCTGGGAATGGCTGATGCACGCCACGGAACCAGGTGATCAGCTATTGATGATGGACCGGATTAACAAGGAGCCTTTGTTCCGGGATCCTATACCCCATAGAGCCATCGGGGTCGTTTACCATCCGCATTATGAACAGCGGGGAAATTATGTGCCCTCGGTTATGCCCCAACGCTACGATGCCTATATCCATATTGACCATAGCAGGGGCTTGCATCCCATGGAGGTTTATGTAGATAAAAAGCAACTTCCGGAAACCTATCCCTGGGCATTCTGAGAAAACCAGATGTTCCTGCGTAGCCTTAATAAATGATGGCGGATGATCTAAATCATTCCGAATCCGGGTAATTCTGCCTATCTTTATGGATATTCATTAAACACTTAAATTTCACGATCATGACAGACAATAGCGGAAACATTTTATTAGCCTTGTTAACCGGAGCTGCCATCGGGGCAGGCATCGGGATACTTTATGCACCCGACAAAGGCGAGAAGACCAGGGAAAAACTTAAGAATAAAGCCCTTGAAACCAAGCATGACCTTAGTGAACGGCTGGCCCATGCCAAGGATGAATTAACAAAATCGGCAAAGGAAAAGAAAGAGGAATTTGAGCAAAAACTGGAGGATACCATTTCCAGTATGAGCTACAAGGCCGATGATATCATTGTTTCCCTGGAGCAAAAACTGGAAGAATTGAGGAAAAAGAATGCCCAATTTCAGAAATAGCTATCCATGGCTTTCGATGAACTAAAACAGGACTTAATGGAGGCCAATGCCGACATTAAGTCCTATCTGGAATATAGCGAGGAGTACCTGAAGCTGAAAGTCTTCAAATGGCTTATGGTAACCCTTACATCCTCTGCAAGGATGCTCCTTGTTGTTGCGGTGGCCATGCTGGCATTGCTCTTCCTTTCTACCGCTGCATCCCTGGCCCTTGGGGCTGCCATGCAAAACACCATATACGGCTTTTTACTTGTTGGCCTGTTTTATGTAATCCTGACAGGTTTACTACTTCTTTTACGGAAGCGGCTGGACAGACCGATATTGAAAAAATTCTCCAAACATTTTTTTGAAAACCCATGATGAAAGAGTACGGCTCATTTGCGGAAATAGACTACCAGCTGAAACTGCTGTCTCTAAAACGGGATATCGCCAGGGAACGGCTGGCACTTAAGCGGAATAAATTTCAGGCAAGCATCCAACCGGCCCATATCAGGGAACTGGTCCAAAAAAAGGTGCAAAAATCGCTTTTCTTTGTCCTGGCTTCGGTACTGCTCCGAAAGCTGAGGCATGCTAAAAACAGCTAGTTTTTAACATCCCAACTATTTAAGTCACCATTGCCGCCCGATTCCGGGTTAATTCCACTATTTTGGCGGGGCTACAAACCGGAATGTCCGTGATTTACTATTAATCCTTAAAAATTTATACATAACTGCAACATGAACAGGGGTCTGGTCCTATCAGGAGGAGGAGCAAGGGGGATTGCCCACGCAGGGGCCATAAAGGCCTTTAAGGAAAACGGCCTTACCTTTTCCCATATCGCCGGTACCAGTGCCGGTGCCATTGTGGGTGCGCTCTATGCAGCCGGGAGGACATGGGAGGAGATCCTGGATTTCTATAAATCGGTGCAAATCTTCAGTTTCACGAATTATGCCTGGGATAAGCCGGGCCTTATGGATCCGGAAAAATTCCATGACCGGTTTGCTACTTTTCTGCCGGAAGACTCCTTTGAGGCCCTCCAAAAGAATTTATTTGTAACGGCAACCGACATCCTTGAAGGGACACTGAAGATTTTCTCCTCGGGCGAACTCATACGTGCGGTCCTTGCTTCCGCGGCCTTCCCCGGCCTGTTTGCCCCCGTCAGGATAAATGATTCCTACTATGTAGACGGAGGAGTGATCAATAACTTCCCGGTAGACCTCCTTCATCCTTTTTGTGATGAAATCTACGGCGTCTACGTAAACCCCCTCGAAAAGATAGGAATCGAAGACCTGCCGCATTCATATAATATTCTTGAGCGGGCATTGAAGATCCGCACATCGCATAACTCCATTTCTAAATTCGCAGATTGCGAACTGGTAATCTGCCCCCCCGGGCTGGAACCCTTTACCATCTTTTCCATGAAGGACGTAGACCTGATTTTCCGGATAGGTTACGAGGCAGCAATTAAGGCTCTCGAAAACCGGGACCATAAAAATCCGGGATGAGCCTTCAGTTTACCGGATTGCCAGGATGCGGGGTTATTATCCCGATCAGGGCGATATTCCCGTTCGTTTGAGCAACTGGGCCAGCAGGAGGGAGCCCAACCCGAAAATAAAAACATACATAAACTGACCCCAGGTAATGGGTACCAGGGAAAGGGCCCTGGCCATTGGAGGCACAAAGTAGGCAAGTGCGGTAATAGCGGTGCAAATGGCAATTGCGCCCCATATCCAGGGATTTTTGGTGACTTCATTGACAAAGAAAGGTAACTCCCTTCGGGAGACGTTGAAAACATTGAGCAATTGTCCCAATACCAGGGTATAGAATGCCAGGTTATTGATCTCCCGGGGTGGGAGTTCCAGGACGTAATACGACCAGGCCACGACCCCCAGGACCGCAAGGGTGATACAGAGGCCGTACACGATGGTCGCAGCCCAGTGTTTCCGGGTCATAATAGGTTCTTCCGCAGACCGTGGAGGTTGTTCCATAAGGTTGGAATCTCCTTTTCCGGTTCCCAGTGCAAGGGCCGGGAAAACGTCGGTTACCAGGTTCAGGAACAATATCTGCAAGGGGAGCAGCGGGGCGGGCAAACCCAGGAGGGCAGCGGCCCCTACGGAAAGGATTTCAGCAAGGTTACTCGAAAGGAGGTACACCACAAACTGGCGTATGTGTTCAAAGATCAGCCTGCCCTGTCGGATAGCGAGCTCCATGGCGGTAAAGCGGTCGTTTTTGAGGATCACGTCGGCGGCTTCGCGTGCAGCCTGGGTTCCGCGGATGCCCATGGCGATCCCGATGTCTGATTTTTTCAGGGCGGGGACGTCGTTTACGCCATCGCCCATCATCCCGATCGTATAATGATGCTCCTGGTAAAATTGCACCAGCTCCAGTTTCTGCCGGGGCGTCACCCTGGCAAAAACAACTGTCTTTAGCAGCCTGTCGGTCGTGGCATCATCAGTGTCTGAAAGTGCTGGCATCTCACTTCCCTTCATAAGATGCCCGTCAGTGGCAAAATCATCAAGCAGCCCGATATCTTTAGCTATCCTCCCCGCCGTGCCAGGATGGTCGCCAGTCATCATAACCACCTGTATTCCCGCTTTTTTGTATGTTTCAATGGTTTGCTTCACATCGGTCCTGGCCGGATCTATGAATCCCACGATCCCCAGGAAGGTAAGTTCACTGGGGAGGTTTTCTTTTGTGGGTTTCCCGTCAGTAGTCCGGTACGCCATCGCCAGGGTCCGAAGGCCCTGGGAGGCAAGCTTATCAACAAGGTTCTCCCATTGGGCCGTATTGCCCAGGTCCCGGGACTCCCCGTCGATCAGGATGTGTGTGCATCGGGGCAGGACATTCTCAAAGGCCCCTTTTACATAGATTGCATAACCGCCTTCCTTGTTTTCATTCAGGGTTGCCATTAATTTGCGCTCCGTGTCGAATGGGAGTTCAAGCACCTTGGGATGGTTTTGTTTAGTGGCAACAGGATCGTATCCCAGGGCTTCGGCAAATTCAAGAAGGGCCAGATCCATGGGGTCGCCCCGCCTGGTTTCCGCTTCCAGGGCCACGGCGTTGCAAAGGATGCCATTAAGCATCATGAGCTCCGGGGATTTCCTCCCTTCGTAGGAGGAGAATGTTTCCTCTCCGGAGACATGCAGTTCTTCGGGCCCGTCTTTTCCGGCTATCACAAGGGCCCGGACTTTCATATCGTCTTCCGTAAGGGTGCCCGTTTTGTCGGTACACAGTATATTTACAGCCCCCAGGGTTTCCACTGCCTCAATTTTCTTGATGATCACCTGTTGTTTGGAAAGCCGCAGCATCCCCCTGGCAAGGGCAATGGTAGCCACTATGGGAAGGCCTTCGGGAATTGCGGCAACGGCCAGGGCGATCCCGGTCTCAAGCATGACCAAAAAATCTTCGCCCCTTAGGTAACCGCTGATAACAATCAGCACTGCCAGGAAAAGCGTTAGCCATATAAGCTTTTTCCCCAGGTTGTTTAGTTTCTTTTCGAGCGGGGTACGGGATTCTACCGCTTCTTCGGCCATCTCCTGGATCTTGCCCAGTTCGGTGTTCATTCCGGTGGAAACTACTATGGCCCGGCCATTGCCGGATGCGACCGCCGTTTCCCTGAAAACCATGTTTTTCTGATCACTTACCGGGACCCCTTCAGGCAGGGTTGCCGAAGACTTTTGTACCGACGTGCTTTCTCCGGTAAGCATGGCTTCTTTGGTTTCCAGATTTTCACTGAAGCAAACGCGGGCATCTGCCGGTACCAGGTCGCCGCTCTCCAGGATGATAAGATCGCCGGGAACCAGTCCGGTGGCCGGAATCCGGAGTATTTTTCCGGAGCGCAGCACGCTGGTCTCCTGCTGCTCCATCTTGCTGAGGGATTCAAGCGAACGCACGGCCTGTAATTCCATAAAGAACCCAATGGCCACGGTTAGCAGGATCACGACCAGGATGGCGACGGCCTCCACCATGCTGCCGTAAAAAACTGCCAGGGCGGTAGCTATCAGTAAAATATAAATTATGGGGTCCAGGAACTGTACTGCCAGGATTACCCACCATTTTTTAGGTTGGATGGGTTCCAGGGCATTAGGCCCGTAGGTTTTTAAACGCCTTGCAATTTCCGCCTGGTCCAGCCCCTTTTCAGGATCGGTTTGCAATTCGTTGATTATTTCTTCTATGTCCGTGGCAAATGGATTCCTGATCATGGAGGTTCTGGCAAGGCTTTAAATCAAAAGTATAAGAAAAATTCCGCCCTCCGCCAAACCTTGTACTGTCTTACGGCAGCGGTTTGAACGGAGGGCGGGGCTTGCTAAAAGAAAAATGATTTTCAGGAAACCTCGATTACTTTGGGTTTCGGTTTCTGAGCCACCTCTTTTTTATTGAGTTTAAAGCTCAGGATACCGTCTTTGTAATGGGCTTTTACCTCCTCATCTTTGACGTCTTCAGGTAGTTGCAGCGAACGTGTAAAGTTGTTGTAGCTAAACTCCCTCCTGGTAAATTTTTCTTCTTTCTCCTCTTTTTCATAAGTTTTTTCTGCCGAAATGTTCAGGCAACCATCTTCGATGGTGATTTTGAAATCCTTTTTGGCGAAGCCGGGTGCGGCAAGTTCGATTTCAAAATTGTTGTCGTTCTCTTTAATATTCAGGGCGGGCTCCATATTCTTGCCGTTCCAGAAACGGTCGTTAGACATCACCCTGTTCCATAGGCGGTTGTCGAAGAAATCGTCCATATCGAAAAAATCGGAAGTGACCAGATTCCCCCAGGGTCTGCGGCTTTTGAATTTTACAAGTGACATAGCTTTATGATTTAAATGTTAAATAATTTTCTTATTCAAGGTATTCATAAATAAGAGTTTAAAACATGATCTATGTCAGGGTCCGGCCAAAATTATGTTCCTGGAAAGGCTGATCCTGGAAAGGCGGGGTGCCCGGGTTTTAAAACACGGTTTTGCCGTTTAATTTCCGGTTCTTTTGTGCAGGAGCCCAAGCTCCAGCCCCCTTAATTCAGCCAGGCCTTTCAGTCGGCCGATCAGGGAATAGCCTGCGTAGTGTTTTACCCCTGCTTCCATCGAATGCAGAAAACCATGGTCGGGACGCATAGGGAGGCTAAGCTGCCGGGCCTGCATCACCCCTATTAGTTTATCAACAATGGCCTCCATGGGGTTATCCCCTTCGAGGTGCTCCGATTCCCGGAAAATCCTTCCTTCTTCCCTTTTAACATTCCTTAGGTGCAGGAAATGGATTCGCCTGCCATGGTCCTCTATTACCTGTAGCAGGTTATTCGACGCGAGGGCACCAAGGGATCCGGTACAGTAACAAAGGCCATTGGCTAGGGAAGGGACGGCTTTAAAGATAAATTGCAGGTCGGCTTCGGTTGATACAATCCTGGGCAGGCCCATGACAGAAAAAGGCGGATCGTCGGGGTGGATGGCCAGGCCGGTACCGCATTTTTCAGCAACCGGGCTAACGGCCTCCAGGAAATAGACCAGGTTTTTCCTTAAGGCGGTTTCATCAATATCTTTATAACCATCCAGCAGGCCCAGTAGCTGTTCCGGCGTAAAATCGTCCTTACTTCCGGGCAGGCCCAGGAGGATATTGCTGAAGAGCTCTTTTTTTCCTTCTGCAGACAAGGATTCCCCATAAATTCCGGCAGCCCTGATTTCGTCTTCGGAATAATCCATTTTCGCTTTTGGCCTGCCAAGGAGGAAAAGGTCAAAATAAGCGAAGGCCAGGGGGTCGTAGAGCAGGGTACGGGTCCCGTCGGGGTTGGGGTAAAGATGGTGTGTCCGCAGCCAGTCGAGCACGGGCATAAAATTATAGGTAACCACGTGGATACCACAGGCCGCAAGGTTCTTCAGGCTTTGGCGGTAGTTGTCAATCCACATGTCGCGTTTGTCGGCTCCCCTTTTAATGTCCTCGTGTACGGGCAGGCTTTCCACTACAGTCCATTCCATACCGGCTTCCCGGATAAGTCCCTGCCGCTCCCTGATGGCGTCCTCCGGCCAAACCTCTCCCACGGGGATCTGGTGCAGGGCGGTTACGATGCCGCTTACCCCGCTTTCCCTTATATCCCTGAGCGTTACCGTATCGTGGAGGCCATACCACCGCATGTTTTGTTGCATCCTGTAGCTCATAGTTTAATCGTGTATTTGTGTATTTGTTTATTTGTGTAATCGGTGAATCGTGTAATTCTGGTAAACTCCTTAAAAAATACGCTTAATTGATCCTGGGCCCGCCTACCTTTAGATTTGCACTTGCACTTGCGCTTGCACTTGCACTTGAGCTTTCATTGATCCACCCTCAATCCCATCGAGGGCGTATTCCCGGCGCATACGGGAATTTAAGCGATTGGTAATAATCCAGCGTATGTGCAGGCTTTTCCACTCCTTCCGGCAGGGGTTTCCCCGAAAATTGCCCGAAATAAAGCAGGCAGGCGTCCCGCCACCACTGTGCTTCCTTCAGTTGGATATTGAGCAGCATCCCAACCTGTGCATGGCGTTCCGCGTCTATATAAGGCTGCATGGCTTCCCAGGTTTTCTGCATTTGCCGTACTTCGTCGACCCCACGCTGGTAAGTGAGGGCAAGCCCATCCCATAAGGTATTCCCATCCTGAAGCCTGAAATCCCAGGGCAGGTGGTGGAACCAGAGCAGGAATTCCTCCGGGCAGGTTTTCGGGTCGCCGTACAGTTGTTGTACTTCGGGGGCATATTGTGAAAGGGCATCGCTCCCGCTTTCTGTCCGGTCGAAGCCTATGCCCAGGCTGCTGGCCTGGTGGTAATAAACCGGGTTCCATTCCGGACGCGATAATTCCGCTACCCAGGGTCCCGGCCCGTAATGGTGGCCAGTATCGAAAATATGGTGCAGGCCCATGGGATTCATATAATGGGCCACAGCTTCCCGGGAGCGGGATAAAAGCTGTTTCATAGGGCCTATGAAGGCCTCATCATTGGAAAAAGTGGCCCTCAGCCATTCATCGGCAATTGCAGCGGACGCCAGGTCCGGATCCCAGGCAAGCCGTCCGAAGCCATACCAGTTGGCCTGTCCGAAGGGGTGACCGGTCCAGTTCATGTCGGTGCCTATATTCGCTACCCCGGCCATGCCGCTGAGCGAATGGCCATGCAGGGACCCATCCGTTACCCTGGCTACCGTTGACCCTTTTCCCTTACGATGGGTATCGGCCTGCAATACCTCTTCAAAAAGCCTGGGTAGGAATACCAGGTGGGTGGCAAAGCCAAGGTATTCCTGGGTAATCTGGAACTCCATCATCAGCGGGGTTTTCGGCATAGCGCCGAACATAGGATGAAAGGGTTCCCTGGGCTGGAAATCTATGGGTCCGTTCTTTACCTGTACCAGGACATTCTTCAAAAACTGTCCGTCGTATGGCACGAATTCGGTATAGGCTTGCATGGCCCTGTCTGTAAGATCGTGCTCCGAATACACAAAGGCCCGCCACATGACA
>Ga0209347_1001948_pt1 | contig 29554 bp, 33 predicted proteins | sample AutmiccommuBRH23_FD_187382 | JGI IMG/M metagenome (GOLD analysis project Ga0209347, IMG submission 187382) | Deep subsurface microbial communities from Mt. Terri, Switzerland - Autotrophic microbial communities BRH/23 (SPAdes) (version 2) | ecosystem: Environmental > Aquatic > Deep subsurface >...
ACGATCGAGGTGTTGAACTCGGTTTCCTGGCGGGCAAGGCCCAGAAGCACCGCCGTCTCCGGCGGCGAGCGCAGCGGCTTGTACTTGGGCAGCGCGTGCACAGGGTAGCTGTAGTAGACGAGGTTATGGCCGTTCGCGATTGCCGCCTTGGCAATGCGCACCGAGACCTGCGTATCATCGACTGCCCGCGCCAGATGCGCCGAGAGCGCAGCCCAGGCCTCGCTGTCCTCGACGGCGGCGACCTGCTTCAGAAAGATCAGATTGATCGTGCGGCTCAGCTTCGCTTTGTCGGCGATGGCAACGACCTTGGCGAGATCGAGGCTCTCGAACTGGGTGATCTGTTCCGGCGTCGGCGTTGCGGGCGGTTCGATCGTGATGCGGCGCTGGGCCGGCTGAAGCTTCTGCAGCGCCAGCAGGCCATGGAATGTGTCGGGCTGCTTGGCGGCGGTGCGATAGGCGTCCTTCGCCTTGGCGTCGTCGCCCTTGGCCTCGGCCGCGCGCCCGAGCCAGTAGTTGGATTTGGCGCGGCTCAGCGGTCCATCGGCCGTGCGCGTATAGGAGGCGAAGTGGCGCTCCGCGGCCGCCGCGTCCTTCAGGTAGCGCAGCGCGATCCAGCCGGCCAAGAATGCCTGCTCGTTGCCGGGATTGACGCTTAGCGGTCCGGCGTCGCGCACCAGATCGTAGGCGAGCTTGGGCTTGTTCTCTTTGAGCGCGGCATAGGCGAGCTTTTGGCGCTCGGTCCACCAGTCGTCGAGGTTGACGACCTCCACGGGGTCGGTCGGCGCTTCCAGCATCAGCTTGGCTGCGTCCTGCAGCTTCTTCTTGCGCCGCAGGTTCTGGATCTTGTGGAAGACGAGACCCCAGTCGCGATCCTCCGGCTTGGCGGCTGTCTTGAGCGGCGACTTGCGCTTGTGCAGGAACACGTCGAGGCGTGCGTTCGCCTTTGCCTGCTCGCTCTTGGAGAGGAGGGGGATGACGCGCTTTGCCTTCGCGGCCTGGCCGGTGCGCGCCTGTTTCCAGCGCACGTCCTCGACCAACAGCCGGTCGAGACGCCACTTGTGATCGTCCTCGCTCAGCAGCGGTCCGAAGCGGGCGAGAAATCCGCGCTCCAGCTCGGGCGAGAGGTCATGCTCGCGCCAGATCTTGGAGGCGAGTGCTGCCGCCTTGGCCTTGTCGCCGTGCGCCAGATGCACCGAGGCGAGCGCTGCGAGACCTGCGGCACTGGTGGGCTCGCGGTCTTGGAAGTACCCGGTGATGACGTCGGTCGTCCCGCCGTTGGCGAACAGATCCTCCTCCATGCGTCGTTGCAGGATAGAGCGGCTCGGCCAGTTCGGGTTCTCCCTAAGGAACGACGCGTACTCGGCGGCGTTGCCGTGACCCTTGCGCAGACGGTACCAGTCGATGAGCTTGCGCCCGAGATGGTCCTGCACCTTCGCCTTCAGCCCGTTCGCCTTCGCCACGTCGTCCGAATAGAGGGCCGAGATCGCGTCACGGATGTTCTTGGCGTCGTCCTTGGACAGATCGTAGTCGAGGACTTTGTTCGTGATCTTGTCGAGGATAGCGTAATAGCCAGCCTCGCGGTCGGCGGGACTGGCGCTCTTGGCGCCGCTGGCCGACGGCAGAGCCCCCGTCTCGTCGCCGGCAATCTTGGAATCGGCGGCAGCGAGCCGGGTCCGCTCGGTGGCCGCTTCCGCGCTCCAAATGGGCAGCAGGCAGGCGCCTAGCGCTGCGACGCGGAGCCACGCGAGACGCCCTGAAAAGCACCTTGGGCGCCCGGAGCCCGGCTGTCGCGGGACGATCCAGGTCCCGAACGGCAATCCTTTCGGCTGCGGTTGGGCCAATGAATATCCTTCCACACGCGACGCTGGAGGCTTGGCTTGCGGGGCCAAGGTCAAGGTCCTAATGTCGCGCTCGACAGGGCGTTGCAATTGCGCCAAATCACTGACGCGGCGCAAAACTATCAAGCAGTCCGGCGTGGGACAAGGCGCCGTAACTATCCGCCGCAAGAAGCGTGCGGATGCGGCAACAGGATGGCGGATCGGGAGGCAAACTCCCAATGATTGCGCGCCAGGACCAATAATAGAGCCACAAGCTCAAGGAAGAAGAGCAGATGTTTAAGGGCTCCTTCACAGCATTGATCACGCCGTTTAAGGACGGCGCCATCGACGAGGCGGCCTTCCGCCGATTCGTCGAATGGCAGATCAGCGAGGGATCGCACGGACTGGTTCCGGTCGGCACGACGGGTGAAAGCCCCACGCTTTCGCACGCCGAGCACAAGCGCATCGTCGAGCTCACCGTCGAGATCGCCAACAAGCGCGTGCCGGTGATCGCGGGCGCCGGCTCCAACGCCACCAGCGAGGCCATCGACTTTGCCCGTCACGCAGCCGAGGTCGGTGCGGACGCGGTGCTCGTCGTCACGCCCTACTACAACAAGCCCACTCAAGAAGGGCTCTATCAGCACTACAAGGCGATCAACGACGCCGCCGATATCCCGATCATCATCTACAACATTCCCGGCCGCTCGGTGATCGACATGTCGGTCGAGACGATGACGCGGTGCTACGGCCTGAAGAACGTTGTCGGCGTGAAGGACGCCACCGCCAATCTGATGCGGTGCTCGCAGCAGCGCCTCGCCATGGGGGAGGACTTCAACCTGCTGTCGGGCGAGGATGGAACCGCGCTGGGCTTTAACGCCCACGGCGGCCATGGCTGCATCTCGGTGACGTCCAACATCGCCCCGCGCCTGTGCGCCGAGTTCCAGGACGCGTGCCTTGCCGGCGACTACAAGAAGGCGCTGGGGCTGCAGGACAAGCTGATGCCGTTGCACGAGGCGCTATTCTGCGAGGCGAACCCGGGGCCGGTGAAGTATGCGGCCTCCCGGCTCGGCCTTTGCGATGCCGAAACGCGTCTGCCCTTGGTGCCGATCTCGGATGCCTCCAAGCGCGCCGTCGACGCCGCTCTCCTCAAGGTCGGTCTTATTCAGGCCAAGGCGGCCGAATAGGCACGCCCCCTAACCAACAGGAGTTCGTGAGGCCATGGCGGCCAACAAGGACGGCGGCCGTCGTTTGATCGCAGAGAACCGGAAGGCGCGCCACGAGTACTTCCTGACCGACACCCTCGAAGCGGGCCTGCAGTTGATGGGCACTGAGGTCAAGTCGCTGCGTCGGGGCCAGGCCAACATCGCCGAAAGCTACGCCTCTTTCGAGGAGGGCGAGCTGTGGCTGATCAACGGCTACATCCCTGAGTATCAGGCTGCGGGACGCTTCTTCCAGCATGAGCCGCGCCGCAAGCGCCGTCTGCTTCTGCACAAGAAGGAGATGCACAAGCTGATGATCGCGATCGATCGTCAGGGAATGACGCTCGTCCCGCTCGAGCTCTATTTCAACGAGCGCGGCATCGCCAAGATGAAGCTCGCTTTGGCGCAGGGCAAGAAGATGCACGACAAGCGCGAGACCGCGAAGAAGCGCGACTGGAATCGCGAGAAGGCGCGCTTGTTGCGCGAGAAGGGCTGATGGCGCTCGCCGACGACGGCGCCGCGGCCCACCTCGTAGCGGGCCTCGCGCTTCCCGACGTGGCGCTTACCACCTGCCTCGGAGGCACCGTCAATCTGGCGAAACTGAGCGGCACGGCGGTCGTCTACGTCTATCCCTGGACCGGGCGACCGGGTTTGTCTGATCCTCCCGGCTGGGACGACATTCCCGGTGCCCACGGATCGACGCCTGAGACCGAGGGCTTTCGCGATCGCTATCCGGATTTCCGTTCTCTCGGCGTTGCCGTCTACGGCCTCAGCACCCAGGGCGCCGAGCATCAGCGCGAACTCTCTAGCCGGCTCGGCGTGCCGTTCGCACTATTGAGTGATCCGCAGTTTCGCGTTCAGCAGGAGCTGTCGCTGCCGACCTTCGCTGCCGGCGGCGCGCCCTATTTGAAGCGTCTGACGCTGGTCGTGCGCGACGGACGCATTGCGCATGTCTTCTACCCGGTCGATCCGCCGGCTACGCATGCGGGCGAGGTTGCAAGCTGGCTTGCCGCACAGCCCGCGGCGCAGTGAGACGCTCAAGCGCTCAGCCGCCGAGAACGTCGTTCTCGCTGTCCTCGGCGGAGAAGCCCATCTTCTCCAGGCCCTCTTCGAGGTAATCGGCCAGCATCGGCATGCCGAGCAGGTAGCTCGCCGTGGAGTTGATGCGCTCCGCGCGAGCTGTATCGACCGCCTCGTCGAACTCTTCCGGCTCGAAGGTGCCGCGACCGATCCAGGCGAGCGCTACGAGATTGGCCTGCTCGTCGTAATTGAGACGGCCGATGAAGCCGGCGAGCTCGGCGCGCGTGGGATCGTTGGCGAAATCCTCCAGGATCGCGTTGGGATCCTCCTCCGCGTCACCCTCCTCCTGTGTATCGTTCCACGCGCCGACCTTGGCGTCGTACTCGCGTGCCTTGATGATGACGTGGGCCACCTTCTCGGGGGCGATTTCAATCGACATGGGGGCAACTCTCTCCGGGCTCGATGCGGCGCAGAGTAAGGCGCCGTACTAACCAATGCCTAAAGCCGCGTTTTGCCCGCGCTCTCGCGGGGATCACGTCCCCATAGCACCGAGCCTTAGGGGGCGGAAGGGGACAAAGGCAGACCGATGTCGCAGCCCGTGAGCGCCGATCGAACTCGGGTTCGGACCGTCAGCTCAAATGGGCCTTCACGGCAGCGAAGACGGCGTGGAACATCTCCGGCGTGAGGCGCCGCGTATTGGTATTGTAGCGCGAGCAGTGGAAGCTATCGAACAGCGTGAGTCCAGCGGGCAGGTCATGGCGCGCGCCGTGCCCGAACGGAAAGTGCGACTTGCGGCAGCCGAGCGCCGTCAGCGTGCTGTCGTGGGCGATGCGCCCCAGGGCGATTACGGCCTCTAGCCGCGCCAAACTCGCGATCCTTGCACCCAGGAAGGAATTGCAGGTGGCGATCTCCGCCGGCAGCGGCTTGTTCTGCGGCGGCACGCAGCGCACCGCGTTGGTGATCATGCAATCGAGAAGCGTGAGGCCGTCGTCGGGTCGCGCCTCGTAGTGCCCCTTCGCGAACCCGTACTCGATCAGCGTCGCGTAGAGTAGGTCGCCGGCGTAGTCGCCGCTGAAGGGGCGCCCCGTGCGGTTGGCGCCGTTGAGTCCGGGCGCCAGTCCGACGATCAGGAGGCGAGCGTCATCCTTGCCGAACGACGGGACCGCGCCATTGAACCAATCGGGTGCTTTGGACTGATTGACTGTGCGGAAGTCAACGAGGCGCGGGCATAGGCCGCACAGCGTCGGGGGTTCTGCAATCTGTTTCGACAAAGGCTCCAGCCCCACACCTGGATCCATGTCCACCCCCAAGCCTCGTCACGCCCGCCCAGCACCTACTGGGCGAGCCTGTCTTATCAGACCTCCTCGGGAAGGTCGTCGTTGTCCTGATAGGACGCATCGCGCGCAGCAGATGCATAGCCGCCCTTGCTGCCAGCGGTACCCGTGCGTCCGTTGCGCGCTGAGGGATCGCGGCAGATCATCGCCTCGAGATCGGCGATGTCGACGAATTGATCGGCCTGCCGGCGAAGCTCGTCGGCGACCATCGGCGGCTGCGTCTGCAACGTCGAGACGACGGAGACGCGCTTGCCCATCTGCTGCAGCGCGCCGACCAGGCTGCGGAAGTCGCCGTCGCCGGAGAAGAGCACAACGTGATCGAGCGACTCGGCCAGACGCATGGCGTCGACGGCCAGCTCGATATCCATGTTGCCTTTGACTTTGCGCCGTCCCGAAGAGTCGGTGAACTCCTTGGTCGGCTTGGTCACCATCGTGAAGCCGTTGTAGTCGAGCCAATCAATGAGGGGGCGGATCGAGGAGTACTCCTGATCCTCAGCAAGGGCCGTGTAATACAAGGCGCGAACGAGCTGGCCCTTCTGACGGAAGAGCGCGAGCAGGCGCTTGTAATCGATGTCGAAGCCCAATGATTTTGCGGTGGCGTACAGATTGGCACCGTCGATGAACAGAGCAATCCGTTCGTTGGGATAGAAATGCATTTGTTACCTTTCAGGCCGCGTGGTCGCGATATAGGGGCGCGTTCTTATGTTTTTTTAGCGTGCCTAGTGCTCCCGAGCGACTAGACGCTTATTCGAAGTAGCTTTCCTTAGCATTTCCGTGACGCTGCAACACATTCTACCTATTGAGGGATTTCGCGACATTGTGAAGCGCTTGTGGGCTCCACCAGTTTAAATAAACAGTTAATTTGAAATTGTTCTTCGAACTGCCGTCCCAATCAAGCACTTCCTACCCGGGGCGCGCCAGCCCCATCTCGCTCCTTTGGTATTGGACTTGTTGAGAGGCTTGCTTGATTTGGCCGGAGTTTCATGCGACTAGGGTCTAGAGGTTGTGTCGCGCCCCCCGGCTGCGGCATATTCATGGTTTCCCAAGTCAATCCGCCCAAGGCGAGAGGGGTGCTTTCATGGCACGCGTGACTGTTGAAGATTGCGTGGACAAGGTCCCGAACCGGTTCGAGCTGGTTCTTCTTGCGGCGCATCGCGCCCGCGCGATCGCGGACGGCGGGGCCATCACGGTTCCCGTTAACGATGATAAGAACCCGGTGGTCGCTCTGCGCGAGATCGCCGAGCAGACGGTTCCGTCCGAGGATATGCGCGAGGACCTGATTCACTCCATCCAGAAGAACGTCGAGGTGGACGAGCCCGAGGCCGCCGCCGCCCCGCTGATGCCGCCGGATCGCCGTGGCCCTGTCCTTGGCCGCGATGATACCTCCAGCGACACCGTCGTCGACGTGATGACGGAGGAGCAGCTTCTGCGCGGCTTGGAGAGCATGACCCCGAGCGAGCCTTCTGCGAACGGTGGACCGACCGGTCTGCGCGATCGCGGCGATCGCGGCGGGCGCTGAGAGAGCTGGCGGGCGCCGCCGCCATCGCGTCCGCGTTCCGGCGCTGATTGAACGGTCCTATCGGCATCCGCCCAAGGAGAGCGGCGGGCCATGATGCGTCAGTATGAGCTCGTCGAACGAGTTCTGAAATACGATCCCGGTGCGGATGAAGGTCTCCTCAACCGCGCCTACGTTTATGCCATGAAAGCCCACGGGACGCAGAAGCGTGCCTCTGGCGATCCCTATTTCTCACATCCCCTCGAGGTCGCAGCGATCCTGACGGACCTCAAGCTCGACGCGGCAACCGTCGTGACGGCGCTTCTGCACGACGTAATCGAGGACACGCCGATCACGCGTGCCGAGATCGATCAGCTCTTCGGCCCCGAGATCGGCACGCTGGTCGATGGCCTGACCAAGATCCGCCGCCTCGATCTCGTGTCCAAGAAGACCGAGCAGGCAGAGAACTTCCGCAAGCTTCTGGTCGCGATCTCCAGCGACATCCGCGTGCTGCTGGTGAAGCTCGCCGACCGCCTGCACAACATGCGCACGCTCGAGCACATGAAGCCGGAATCGCGTCAGCGCATCTCGGCCGAGACGCTCGACATCTACGCCCCGCTCGCCGGCCGCATGGGCATGGAGGCGATGCGCGAGGAGTTGGAGGATCTGGCGTTCCGCTGGCTGCATCCTGAGGCCTATGAGGCGGTCACGGAGAAGCTCGTCGAGCTCAGGAAGGCCAACCAGGGCCTCGTCGAGGACATTCGCGCCGCGCTTGCTGCAAAGTTGGATGAAGTCGGCATCGACGCCGAGGTCTACGGACGCGAGAAGAAGCCCTTTGCCATCTGGCGCAAGATGGCCAACAAGCAGATCAGTCTGGAGCAGCTCTCCGACATCTACGCCTTTCGCGTGATCGTCGGCACGATCGACGACTGTTACCGCGTGCTGGGCGTGGCGCACACCACCTGGCGCACGGTGCCCGGTCGTTTCAAGGACTACATCTCGACGCCGAAGCAGAACAACTACCAGTCGATCCACACCACCGTCGTCGGCCCCCGCCATCAGCGCGTCGAGCTGCAGATCCGCACGCGCAGGATGCACGAGATCGCCGAGTACGGTGTCGCCGCGCACGCGCTTTACAAGGATGCGGTGCCCATGAACGGGCACGCGGTCGACAAGGACAAGCTGCCGAGCGGTCCTTATGCCTGGCTGCGCCGCCTGGTCGAGACGCTGCTCGAAGGGTCGAACCCGGAGGAGTTCCTCGAGCACACCAAGCTCGAGCTGTTCCAGGACCAGGTGTTCTGCTTCACGCCCAAGGGACGGCTCATCGCCCTGCCGCGCGGCGCCACGCCCCTCGACTTCGCCTACGCCGTGCACACCGATATCGGAAACGCCGCCGTCGGTGCCTTCGTCAACGGCCGTCACGTGCCGATCGACACGCAGTTGCGCAACGGCGACGAGGTCGAGATCGAAACGGCGAAGAACCACACGCCGCCGCCGGCCTGGGAGAATCTGGTCATCACCGGGCGGGCCCGCTCCGCCATCCGCAGGGCCGCGCGCGAGGCGGTGCGCAAGCAGTATCGCGAGCTGGGCCACCGCTTGCTCGAGGCGCGCTTCGAGCAGGTCGGCGAGGAGGTGGACGACGAGCAGCTCAAGAAGGCGCTGCCGCGTCTCGGCTTGAAGTCGCTGGAGGATATGCTCGCAGCCGTCGGGCGCAACGAGCTGGAGATCGACGACGTGCTGCGTGCGGCGGTGCCCGATGCCTTGAACCAGGAGCCCGCGTCACCGGCCTCCTACCGCCGCACCCGCCGTTTCGGGCGCGCGAAGGGCCAGGACGGCTGGTTCAACATCGACCGGGTCATGAGCCTCAAATTCCGCGCCGACCAGGAGCCGAAGGGCTCGGGACTGGCCATCCGCGGGGTCAAGGACGATCTGCCGGTCACCTTCGAGCCGGGCGGCGCGGTGCCTGGGGACCGGATCGTCGGCGTCATGATTCCGGGCGAGGGCATCCGGATTTTCCAGATTCACTCCCCAAGGCTCAAAGAATTCGAGCACGAGGGCTGGATCGACGTGACCTGGGATGTCGATCCCGACACCGCTCAACGCTTCCCCGCCAGGATCAGCGTCACGGCCCTGAACGAGCCGGGAACATTGGCGCAAATAGCTAAAGTTATTGGAGAATCCGGTGGCAACATCGACAACGTGCGGATGGTCCGGCGGGCCTCGGACTTCACTGAAATGCGCATCGAATTGGAAGTTCTCGACCTGGTGCATCTAAATCACATCATTGCCGGACTTCGTCAGAAAGCAGTAGTCAACAAGGTTGAGCGAGTATTTGATTGAGAGAAGAATCGAGCATAGCGCGGTCTGAGGCGGAGAGACCGTGACGAAGGCCTTAGGGAGCTGCTATGGCGACGCGTCGTCGTGATCCGCTTGTGAGATCCAAAAGGAGACTGATCTCCAATCCCTGGCGACGCTGGAAGGCTGCTACGCGGCTCGGCGTCAGGAAGCTCTCGCGGTTACGGGCGAGCCCCCACGAGATCGCGCTTGGGTGCGCACTGGGCGCCTTCGCCTCGGTTACGCCGCTCCTGGGTATTCAAACGCTGATGGCCGTCGTGCTCGCCATGATCCTGCGCGTCAGCGTACCCGCCGCCATCATCGGGACCTTCCTCGGCAATCCGCTGAGCTGGCCATTCATCTGGGCCTCGACCTATGCGATGGGCCTCCACCTCGTCGGCTTCGAGGGCGTGTTCGACCCGACCGCGATCGAGCGCAATATGCTGCAGCTGTGGGCCGCGGTGCTGGAGCGTTCGCCCCAGGTCATGGATGCCACCGCGGCGCTGCTCTGGCCGCTGTTGTGGCCGATGCTGGCGGGTAGCATTCCCATCGGGCTGCTCACGGCCGCCGTCGTCTACTATATTTCGAGGAACGTCGTTCGCGCGTGGCGAGATCGCAGTATGCCAGGCATGTCGACCGCGGCCGAATAGGCCCCTTCGTCTCAGCGTTCCTCATCGATGTCCGGAGCCGCCGTGAAACTACCTTTTCAGCGCCTCGGCGTGAATATCGATCACGTCGCGACCATCCGTAATGCCCGTGGCGGACGTCACCCCGACCCGCTGCGTGCCGCCCACATTGCCGTCGAGGCGGGTGCCGACGGCATCACCGCGCACCTGCGCGAGGACCGCCGGCATATCTCGGACGGTGACATCGCGCGCCTCAAAGGCGAGCTGACGCGTCCGCTCAATCTGGAGATGGCGGCGACGGAGGAGATGCTCGACATCGCCCTGCGTCATGCTCCTAATGCCTGCTGCCTGGTTCCCGAGCGGCGCGAGGAGCGCACCACCGAAGGCGGTCTCAACGTAACCGATCCCAGCGATCAGCTCGCCCGCGTCATCGGCGATCTGAAGTCCGCCGGCATCCGCGTCTCGCTGTTCATCGAGCCCGATCCCAAGGCGATCGAGGCATCCGCACGGCTCGGCGCCGACATAGTAGAACTGCACACGGGCGCCTATTGCGAGCAGGCACTCGATGATCACGTTGCCGGCGTGGCCCGCGAGCTGGAGCGCATGACGCATGCGGCACGTCTTGCTGGCGAAGCGGGCCTCGAGGTGCACGCCGGTCATGGCCTGACCTTCAACACGGTCGCGCCGATCGCGCGCTTGCCCGAGGTGGTGGAGCTCAACATCGGTCACTTCCTCATCGGCGAGGCGATCTTTGGCGGCCTGTCGAGCGCTGTGAAGCGGATGCGCGTTCTGATGGACGAGGCGCGCATGACCGCAAAGCCTGAGCGCGAGCGCACGAGGACGGCGTGATCTTGGGCGTCGGCAACGATATCATCGATATCCGCCGGATCGAGCGCACGCTCGAGCGCTACGGGGACCGCTTCGTAGCGCGCGTCTTCACCGAGATCGAGCAGCGCAAATCCGATGGTCGCGCCATGCGCGCGGCCTCCTATGCCAAGCGCTTCGCCGCCAAGGAGGCCTGCGCCAAGGCGCTCGGCACCGGGCTGCGGCGCGGCGTCTTCTGGCGCGATATGGGGGTGGTCAATTTGCCCTCGGGCCGACCGACGCTCAAATTGTCCGGGGGTGCGGCGCGGCAGCTCAACGAGATCACGCCGGAGGGCTTCGAAGCGCGCATCGACTTGACTTTGACGGATGATTTTCCCCTCGCGATGGCGATCGTGATCATCTCGGGCCTTCCCGAAAAGGGAGATCCGCGCTGATGCCTGCCACTATTGTATGGCACTTCGACACGGGTGCTTCGGGCAGGCAGAGGTTTGCACGGGGGCGAAAAGTGGCTATAGCGGCCGAGCAAACGGCGGGGAGACTCCGCATCGGGAGTAGCAGATGGCGGTAACGGCAAAGACGACCAAGAGCGGCTGGCTTGAGACGATCACGATCGTCATCGAGGCCTTGGCGATCGCGATGCTCGTCCGAACGTTCCTCTATCAGCCCTTCAACATCCCCTCCGGCTCCATGAAGGAGACGCTGCTGATCGGCGACTATCTGTTCGTCTCCAAGCTCTCCTATGGCTACAGCCGGTATTCCTTCTACAACCTGATCCCGTTCGACGGCCGCATTTTCCCGGCCGAGCCCAAGCGCGGCGACGTCGTCGTCTTTAAGCTGCCGCGGGACAACTCCACCGATTACATCAAGCGCGTTATCGGTCTGCCCGGCGACGAGATCACGGTGCGCGGCGGCGTCGTCTTCATCAACGGCAAGGAAGTTCCGCGCAAGCGCACCGGCGATTTCGTCACCCGCGAGGACGGTGGTCCGCCGCGGCCCATTCCGGCCTATCAGGAGACGCTGCCCAACGGTGTGAAGTATACCGTGCTCGACGCCGAGCAGAACGGTCCGTTCGACAACGTCGGACCCTATAATGTGCCCTCGGGGCACTATTTCATGATGGGCGACAACCGCGACAACTCCACCGACAGTCGCGCCTCCTGGGGCGTGGGTTACGTGCCGTTCGAGAACCTGATCGGACGCGCGGAGATCATTTTCTTCTCCGCCAAGGTTGACGAGCCGGACGCCTTCCGCTGGTGGAAGCCGTGGACGTGGCCGTTCGATATCCGCTGGAACCGGTTCTTCACGCTCGTGCGCTGATTGTTCGTCGCACCCTAGCGGCGAGACGACGTCAACACATGGATCGCCAGCCAACTTTCCTGTCCGCCAGCGTGCGGTGATCGGGTAATCTCGCGACGCCATGCTGCGACCACGCAAGTACAAGGACCTCGAGAAGGCGCTCTCCTACCGTTTCAAGGACCAAAAGCTCCTGGAGATGGCGCTGACGCACGCGAGCATGCGCTCCAACAAGGGAAAGCGCGTCGACAACGAGCGCCTGGAGTTCATCGGCGATCGTGTGCTGGGTCTCGCCATCGCCGAGCTCTTGAGCGAGCGCTACCCCGAGGCCAACGAGGGTGAGCTTGCACGACGCTTCAACAGGCTGGTGCGCGGCGAGACCTGCGCCAAGGTCGCGCGCGGGCTCGGACTCGGCACGCATTTGATCTTGTCGGAGAGCGAGGCGGGCAGCGGCGGCCGGGCCAAGAGCACCATCCTCGCCGACGCGATGGAGGCGTTGCTCGGCGCCATCTTCCTCGATACCGGTTTCGAGGCTGCGCGCTCGGCCGTGCGTCGCTACTGGGCCAGTCAATCGGCCGACATCAACACCAGTGCAGGCCCCGACGCCAAGTCGGCCCTGCAGGAATGGGCCCAAGGCCAGGGGCTCGCTTTGCCGAAGTACGTTGAAATCGCCCGCAAGGGGCCCGATCATGCGCCGCGCTTCACCTCTGAGGTGCGCATCCCCGGCAAGCCGCCGGCGCGCGGGGAGGGGGCTTCGAAACGGGCAGCCGAGCAGGCCGCGGCCCGGGCCCTCTTGGAGCGCGAAGGCGTGGGCGGAGCAGCGACACATGAGTAAGGGCGGCAACAAGGCCAACGAGCCCGCAACACCACCGCCGGAGAAGCAGCGCTGCGGCTTCATCGCCGTCATCGGTGCGCCGAACGCCGGCAAGTCGACGCTGGTGAACGCGCTGGTCGGCGCCAAGGTGGCGATCGTCTCGCACAAGGTGCAGACGACGCGCGCACCCCTTCGCGGCATCGCCATCGAAGACGACAGCCAGCTCGTCTTCATCGACACACCGGGTCTGTTCGTGCCTAAGCGCGCCCTGGATACGGCGATGGTCGATGCAGCCTGGGGCGGGGCCAAAGATGCCGACATCGTCGTTCTCGTTGTCGATGCCCAAAAGGGAATCGAGGAGGACCTCGACCGCATCCTGGAGCGGCTGAAAGACTCGCGCCGCCCCATCATCGTTGCTCTCAACAAGGTGGATCGCGTTCCGGCCAAGGAGAAACTGCTGGCGCTCACCGCCGAGATCGAGAAGCGCATCACCGTGCAAACCGTCTTCATGATCTCGGCAATCTCGGCCGATGGCGTTCCCGACTTGAAGCGCTACCTGGCCGAGCACGTCCCCGCCGGGCCGTGGCATTATCCCGCTGACGATCTCTCGGACGCACCGCTGCGCATGCTCGCCGCTGAGATCACGCGTGAGAAGATCTTCCATCGCCTGCACGACGAGCTGCCCTATGCCTCCACGGTGGAGACAACGGATTGGCAGGATCGCAAGGACGGCTCGGTGCGCATCGAGCAGACGATCTACGTTGCGCGAGCCGGACAGAAGGCGATCGTGCTCGGCAAAGGCGGCCAGACGATCAAGCAGATCTCGACGGATGCGCGCCGCGAGCTCGGCGCAATCCTAGAGCGTACGGTTCATCTGTTCTTGTTCGTCAAGGTGCGCGAAGGCTGGCAGTCCGATCCCGAGCGCTACCGGGAGATGGGGCTGGAGCCTCCGAAGAAATGACGCTGCGGGCGTGCCATGCAGTGGTCTGACGAGGGCGTGATCCTGTCCGTCAAGCCGCACGGCGAGACGGCCGCCGTCGCGGAGGTCTTCACGCGCGAGCACGGCCGCCACCTCGGCCTCGTGCACGGCGGACGCTCGCGCAAGCTGCGGCCCGTTCTGCAGATGGGCAATCACGTCGAGATCGTTTGGAAGGCGCGTCTCGTCGAGCACCTCGGCCACCTGAGCCTCGAGCTGCGCAAAGGCTACGCCGGGCAGGCGATGGAAGATCCGCTGACGCTGGCGGGGCTTTCGTCGCTGTGCGCACTGACACGTCTGTTGCCCGAACGCGATCCGCATCCGAGCCTCTACGAGGTGACGCTGTTCGTGCTGAGCTATCTCGACGATGCGCACGTCTGGCCGGCGCTGATGGTGCGCTGGGAGCTGGCGCTGCTGGATGAGCTGGGCTTCGGTCTCGATCTGTCGAGCTGTGCCGCGACCGGGGCCAAGGAAGACTTGGTCTACGTCTCGCCCAGGTCGGGCCGCGCCGTCTCGGCCGCCGCGGGTGGCGACTACAAGGACCGGCTCTTGCGTCTGCCGGCCTTCCTCGCCACTGGCGCCAATGGCGGCCGCGGTGGTACCGCAACAGACGCCGATGTGCTCGCCGGTATGACGCTGACCGAGCACTTCCTCATGAGCCGCGTCCTCAATCCGCGCGAGGAGGTGTTTCCCGACGCCCGCAGCCGCTTCAGGGAGCTTTTTGCGCGGCGCGTCGCAGCCGGAAAGGCCTAAGCCCCGCGGGATTAGCCGGTTAAAGCCTCAAAGGCGCGCACCTGCCCTAACCTCTCCTTAGCGCGCGCGGCCAAGACTGCGCCGGGATCTTGTCCATGGTCCCCCCAACACCAATGCGAGGAGACGTCCCATGGGTTCCAGTCACGAGCTCGCCGTGCGCCAGGCCGCGGATCAGTTCTACGATGCGCTGAACGTGATGTTTACCGGCGATGTCGCGCCGATGAAATCGGTATGGTCGCACGCCGACGACGTGGCCTACATGGGTCCCGGCGGCAGCATCAAGATCGGCTGGAGCAAAGTCTGGAAGGACTGGGAAGCCCAGGCGTCGTGCAAGCTCGGCGGTGAGGTGCGCGCCAAGGACGTCCATTTCGTGGTCAACGGCGATCTCGCCGTGATGTACGCGCGTGAGGTCGGCGAGAACACCAACATCGGCGGCAGGCGCGAGAAGGTGGACATCCGCGTCACCAACATCTTTCGCAAGGAGGACGGCAAGTGGCTTATGATCGGCCATCACACCGATCTGCTCGCCGGTATCAAGGGCTGACGCCGTCCGTGACCTTCACACTGACCCCGCCCTCTGGCGTCGGCTCCAGCGTGTAGAGCTGCCCATCGCGCGGCTCGAAGCGCGCCGTCGAAGGGCTCGTGTTTTTCATTCGAAACGTAATCGGGCCGGGGGTGCACGCGCCGATGGTGATCGTGTAGCGCGGCTCGATCTCGTCGTCCTTGTCGCCGAAGCGAAACGGGATGGTAGCGCGCGATGAGTTTTTGATCTTGAAGCGGTATTGGGCCGACTGCGGCCGCCCGAAAAGCTGAACCGTGACGTAGCGCGGATCATTTGTCGGCCCGCGCACCACGCCGACGCCGATCTCGGTCACGTGCGGCATCAGCATGTTCTTGCGGTGGCCCGGCGAGCCTTCCCAGCCGGTGACGGCGCGCCTGGCGTATTCGCGCGCGGTAAAGCCGGTGCTGTCGTAGATGGTCGCGAGGTTCTCGGCGATCTGGCAGTAGCTGTATCCGGCCCCCCGCGCGCGTCCTGATGCCGTCGTGCCGTTGAGCGTATGGGTGAGTTCGCCGTGCGCTGCGAGCTTTTTGGCGTAGGCGCGTGCGGCCGCCGTGAGCTGCGCATTCGTCGTCACGCGCCCAAGTCCATGCTGGGCGCGAAACGCGTTGGTCCGCTCGATGATAGCGACTTCGGCGGCAGGAATATCCGGGGTCACGGGCATGACAGAAGCTTAGCGCCAAGGATTGCGGCGGCACCGTGTCCGTCGTTATTCGTCCCGCGATTCGACGTGGAACTTGTGAAGCACGCGATGGAAGATCGGCGCCAGCACGAAACCCGTCGCGATGATGACCAAGAGCCCGGACATGATTGCGTACGTTCCCGCGAACAGCTTGCCGCCTGTGGTTTTCAGCTCCACCGCCGGGCCCATGCCCGACAGGATCATGGCCGCGTTGAGGTAGGCGTCGACAAGCGACAGTCCCTCGAAACCGGCATAGCCCGCGATCCCGACGGCAAGCCCGACGATGATGATCGCAAACCACAGCGCCACCGCGCGGGCCATGCGCTTGGCAAAGACCCCCCGCGACACCACCTTATCTCCGCGGCGCTCGAAACTCGTGACGCTGACGTGAATAGCGCTGTCCTCCGCTTGAGAGAGCGAACCCTCCAATCCAGAGCGCAGTGCAACACGACCAAGGCTTCGGATTGGTCAACGCCCCGACTATAGTGGCTGGCGACGGGACGTCGCTACAACCTGAAAAGAGATCGAGCCGATGAGCAGGGCCTTTGTCAGAGAGCAGGATGGTGCGGAGCTGGAGGAGCTTCCCGACCGGCTGATCTCCGAGTATCCCAATCTGGTGACGCCCGAAGGCCTGAAGCAGATCGAGGCCGAGGTGGAGCGCCTGACGGAAGCGCACGCCGCCGCCCGGATTGCCGAGGACCGCGCGCAGATCGCCGCCACCGCGCGCGACCTGCGCTATTGGTCGGCCCGCCAACAGACCGCCGAGGTGGTGAAGCGGCCCGCCGATACCGAGCACGTGCATTTCGGCTCCACTGTCACGATCGAGCGTGCCGATGGGCGCCGCCAGACCTTCCGCATCGTCGGCGAGGACGAGGCCAACCCCTCGAAGGGCTCGGTCCCTTACGTGTCGCCGCTGGCGCGCGCGCTGTCGGGCAAGGGCGTCGGCGACGTCGTGCGCATGGGCACTGACGAGATCGAGGTCCTGGAGATCGTGTAACGCGGGGAATTTCCCGCAGCGTCGACATCCGCCACAAAGGGGATCGAAACGGATCGAAAGAGAGTAGCGATGACCAAACTGCTTAGCGGAGTTCTCGTTGGCTTGGCCCTGGTCGGCCTGGCGGGCGCGGCCGAGGCCGGCAGCTACGACCGCGACAACAAGGTCGGGCGCAAGTCGGTGCACGAGATGCCGGTCAAGGACTGTACCAAGTACAACGGCCGCTGGGGCTACTACGGCAACCCCTACTGCACGCCTGAGGAGCAGGAGCGCTTCGACCGCTGGCAGGCGCGCAATCTCTATCGCTGATCGAGCCAGACGACTCTAGCTGCCTTATTAGCTGCCCTGGCCGATCGGGAAGGATTGCGCCCACGAGGCGCCGTCGCTGTCCTTGGCCGAGACGTTCATCTTGTCCGCCCCGTTCAACCGGTAGTCGAAATCGATCTCCGGGTTCTGCGACATGGTCATGGAGCCGTGCATGGTGAACACAGGCTCGTCGCCCTGCTTCACCTCCAGATCGGTGACGATGCGCAGGGGAACGTAGAGCAGGGTGAACTGATCGAGCACCATGCCGGTGTGGTTGGGGTGGCTGATCGTCAGTTTGGCGTGGGGAGCGATCTCGGTCAGCGCCGCCTTGGTGCGCTCCTGCTCGAAGGTCATCTTGCCCATGTTGGCGGCGATCTCTTCGGGATCACCCTGCGGCGGGGCAGAGCAGGAGGCCTGGCCGCCCGCGAACTTGACGAACTGGTCGGCCATGTAGAGCTCGCCGTCGCTCGCCTCGACGATGGCGCGCACGTCGGTGGCCGCGTTGAGGCGCAGCTTGGTTGCGATCTTCAGATGCTCGCGCTTGCCGGCGATGTCGAACACGGCCGCGACCGGCGTCGGGTTCTGGTCGACGATCAGGGTGAGCGAGCGCACCGTCCGCCCATCCTTGAAGCCGGCCTCGACGCCGATCGGAACATGGCTCTGGTCCTCGGGGCGATGGGGCGCACTGAGCTTCACCACGTCGCCTGCGGGATGAATGGCACGCCCGCCGAAGACGTTGGTGCGGATGTCGTCCCAGGCCGGCTCTGCGCTCGCCGGTGTGAGCATCGAGAGGCTCACGACTGCACTGACGGCAGCGGCGGCCAGGATCTGCATCGAGCGGCGCATGGGGTCTTCCCGAATCGAAGTGCCAATATCTCCCACAATCCGTGGGCACCGCAGTATGCAATTTTCAGCTCGGGCCGACAACGGTGGACGTTGCTGCAACGTTGTTGCTTTGCGGAAGGTCGGCGCCGGCTCAGGTTCGTGAGTTACACCCGGGCGGGACCGGGTTCGGCAACTGCCGGAGAGGGCGCATCGTCTTGCGTCAAGGCGTCGTCGGGCACGGCCGCGCGAGCCGTTCGCTCGGAGGGCTTTTTGATCAGCGCAACAAGGGTGTAGCTGATGATCAGCAAAAGGAACCAGGCGCCGAACTTACCCAGGCTGACGATCGACCAGCCCGTACGCTGATTGGGATAGATCCACGTCTTAGTAATGGTGCCGACGTTCTCGGCAAGCCAGATGAAGCCCGTCACCAGCACCAGCCCCAGCAGCAGCGGCATCCAGCGGTGCGTGTGCCAGTTGAGGAAGTAGACGCGGGTGCGCGCAAACAGGACGCCGGCCGCGATGAACAAAAGCCAGCGCAGGTCTGCGACGTAGTGGTGGGTGAAGAAGTTGAGGTAGATCGCAGCGCTTAAGGCGATGAGCCACGCCGTCGGTGGATGGGCTTTGAACTCGAAATGAAACAGAGTCCAGGCGCGGCAGATATAGCTCCCGATGCAGGAGTACATGAAGCCGGAGAACAACGGCACGCCGGCGATGCGGAAGAAGCATTCCTCCGGGTAGACCCACGATCCCACCGACGTCTTGAAGATCTCCATCACCGTTCCGACCACGTGATAGGCGGCGATGACTTTTGCCTCCTCCATGGTCTCCAGCCGGAAACCCAGAAGCGCGATCTGCAGCGTGACGGACGCCAGGAACAGGAAGTCGTAGCGCGAAAGCGAAACGTCCTTGGGATACAGCAGGAACGTCGCGATCAGCAGGAACACCATCAGCCCGCCGAACAGGCACGCCCACGCCTGCTTCATACCGAAGCGCAGGAACTCATAGAGCGCCGCCGTCGTGCGCCGGCGTGCCATCCACGCGCCGAAGCGCGCCTCCGCGTCGATGAACTGACGTAGGACCGGCCATTCGGCCGCTCCGCTCCGGCGTCTCGTGGGAAACTCGCTCACCGATGTCTCGACTAGGACCCCTGACAGTCCTGAGTCTGGGACGGCAGTGCGCCCAAATTTCGGCGTGCGGTGCGCGTGCGCTACTCGGCGGCCTGGCGCTTGTCGGTGTACCCGGGCAGGGCGCTGTCGATGACGTACCGCAGGATGGCGACGACCTGCTCGGGCGTCTCGGCCACGGCGAGGGCCGCGGCATCAACCTCTTTGAGCGCGTGCGCATTCTCCGGCCCGTGCAGGATGATCATCGGCGTGCCGAGCGCTGCCGCATAGCCGGCGTCGAACGCCGCATTCCACTGCTTGTACTTATCGCCGAAGCGCACGACGACCACGTCGGCCGCCTCGATCAGCGTGCGCGTGCGGATGGCGTTGATCTGCGCGCCCTTGTGGTCGTGCCAGAATTTATTGGGCTCGGGCCCGAGGATCGCGACGCCGCAGTCGTCGGAAGCTTCGTGGTGGGTGACGGGGCTCGAGAACTCGACGTCGAGACCGGCGGCCTTCGCGCCCGCCTCGATCTTTTCGCGCCAGTCGGTGTGGATCTCGCCGGAGAGATAGATGCTCCAGGTCATGAGGGGCCTCCAGAAACGCTTTGAGGCGGCCTAGCACGCGAGCGCTTAGAGCGCAAAGGCGAGGTGACTGGCAGGGCGCTCCGTCACGCTTTGCCGGTGATCAAGGCCCGCGCGCGCTCGAGACAGCGGCAGAAGCCCGTAAGGTCGGAGAGCATGCGCTCTGCCGGCACCTCCTCGGTCACGAACAGCCCGCTCGCCTCTGTGATGGCCACCGCGATCATCAGGTTCTCGGCCAGACCGAAATCCTCGATGTCGGCTGTGTTGCTTTCCGCGTCCCACAGATGGCTGACGGCATCGGTGGTAGCGCGCACACGCGCGGCATAATCCGTCGGCGTGTTGGAGTAGCCGAGCACCGGCCGGCCCAACGCCTGCATGAAGCCGATCTCGAAGGCGGTGCCCACGTCCATCGAGACGCTGCGGAAGGGTGTGCAATTGGCGATCAGCAGATCGCAGGAGCGCATGAGGCGCTCGTTGCCATGACTGATGCGCCGCGCCAGCTCCTGCGGTGAGAGATGCTCCGCGCCCTCGATGACGTTGTCGAGCGGGTAGACGCCTTCGTAACCGTGCTGGCAGCACAGCCGCTTTTTTTCCGCCCCCGCGGCGACGGGATCGGGAAAGAACACCTCCGGCCCGGCGAGATACACGCGCGGGCGCTGCCGTTCGTTCGTCATCGCCGGGGAGATCAGGCCGCCGAGCGACCGCCGACCGCACGCTGTTTCAGCTTGAAGCGGGCCAAACTGTTGTGCAGCTTGAGAATGCGTCCAAGTGCTGCCCCGCGCCCGGTGCTCGGCGCAACGGAAGCCTCTAGCAGCAAGCTCGCTAGGCCTACAGCCTCATCCTGCCGCACATCTGGGTCGTCTTTGAGACGCGCAAAAATCTCTTCGAAGCGAGCACTGCCAAGTGTCGCCTTGAGTTCCGCTGCATATGTCTCGACGAGCTTCTCGTTCATGGGTCCGCGCCTCTTCTTTCGTGCCGAGTTCGGCGACGCAGACGCAACGGACTTCGTCGATTTTGCCGTCTTAGCCTTTCCCGCCACTTTCTTCGGGTTGGACTTCTTCGCAGACGCTCTGGCCATGATTCCTCCTGATGAGAATCTATGTACCTTATGCGTGGCCTGCAATACGGCGATCTATCTCGTCACCTAGACGATCAAACGCATCACGGACGTCACGAAAAGCCTGAACCTGACTAGGGCTGGCATAGACGATTCGATGTCCAGCCGCGCGACTGAGTTCAGTCTTGTCGGGGATAAAGGCCTCTATCGGCATAAATGTCCCGTCCCGCAGCGACGTGTTGGCCGTACTCAGAGCCTCCTTGAGAGTTATGCGACCAGAAGCCAAAGCATCCACCTCGACATCGGTTAGAGGACGCTCGCGTAGCTCTCCTGTCGGCGTCACTGGAGATACCGCCGTCATTGTCCCCACGACTCCGACAAGTTTCAGCCGCGGCCAGAGCTCCTGATGAATTTTGAGCTGTTCGGCGAATGCGGCGACTGCTTCTGTCGAAAGCTCGTCCAAGACGGTTGGGATCAGTACATGCGTCGCGGCACAGAACGCCTGAATTGATGCCGTGGTCAGGCGTGGAGGAGCATCGATAAGTATGCGATCAAAACTATTCTGGATGAGTTCGTTGTGTAGCACCTCGGCCAAGTGATAGCGGATGTCGGCGTTGCGTTTTCCCAAAAGCCATTCCACCATGACGCGGTTTTCCATGGCGGCCAAAGAGTAATATGCGGAGATGAGTTTGGCGTTGGGAACGCCAGCAACTTGATCCGGTGCATGGCGGAGCCATGCCGCATCGCGATCATCTATAAGGTGCGCAGCCTTGCTTAGCCCCCTGTCCGACTCAACAACAAGCAGATGTGCACGATCCTCTTCCGTTAGGGCACTCGCGGTAAGAGAACCTTGGAAGTCGAGATCAATTCCGAGAACGCGTTCACCTTTCTTGATGGCGTAGTGTGCGATTAGATTTGCGGTGAGCGTCGTCTTCCCCACGCCACCTTTAAGATTGGCAACCACAATTATCGGCTTGCTCGTACGGAGCCAGCGGTCATATTCCGACGGACGACCGACCCGCATGGAATGAGAGAGCCATAGGCCACTACTATCCGGCGCCACAGCGGTCAGCGCGCGGTCCAAGCGTCGCTTGGCTGCCCATACAGACCGGATATGAGGCCAGACTTTCTTCCAGACCCAAAGGGCGAGTCCGCCCAAGGCACTCAGGCAGATTGCGACAATCAGCTTCGCTAGCCAATCTTCCCAACCGGACTCGGCAAAGTGCGTCAGAACACGGCTAAAGAAGGGAACGCTTTCGCCAGACATTGGAAACTCAACGTACTCAAAACCATTTCCACGCGAGTTCACGTCACAATCTCAGATTGTGTCGACGCCAAAATAATCGACAGCCTGAATTATGCTCGCTTGTGATGTAAATCCGTCACTTTGACAGAGAATGCGCAAAAATTCGCGGGCTAGGACAACGCCGCAACGGCCGTGCGCGCGACGTCGGCGAGCGCCGCATTGCGTGCCTCAAGCGGCTCCGTCGAATCCGCGAGAAACGCCGCGATGATGATCGGCGGACGCTCGGGCGGCCAGATGATGGCGACGTCGTTCGCGGTGCTGTTGTTGCAGGTCCCGGTCTTGTCGCCGATGCGCCAGCCCGCAGGCAGCCCCGCCTTGAGACGCGCGTCGCCGGTCTTGTTCGCCGTCAGCCAGTCGACGAGCTGCTTCTCGGACGCCTTGGTGAGCACGTTGCCCAGCAGCAGCCGCTGGACGGTGTAGGTCATCGCGCGCGGCGTAGTGCCGTCGCGTGGATCGCCGTCTTTGACGTCGTTGAGCTCGGGCTCGGTGCGGTCGAGCCGCGTGGCCTTGTCTCCCAGTGTGCGCAGGAACTGCGTCAGCGCCTTGGGGCCACCGAAGCTCGACAACATCAGGTTGCCGGCGGTGTTGTCGCTGAGCGTGATGGCGGCGGCGCAGATCTCCGCCATGGTCATGCCCTCTTTGCCCGCGTGCTCTTTCGTGGCGGGCGAGTAGTCGACGACGTCGTCGGGGCCGAAGGTGACGCGCCGGTCGAGCGTCTCGTTGCCGCTGTCGACGCGCTCCAGCACCATCGCCGCCGCCAGCAGCTTGAAGGTGCTGCACAGGGGAAAGCGCTCGTTGACGCGCCGGCCGTAGAAGTCGCCGGTCTGCGTGTCGAGAATGCCGACGCCGAGGCGTCCATGGGTCTTGGCCTCGATCTCGGCAAGGCGGGCGTCGATATCGATCCTGGGCGATGCGGCGTCGGCCCTGGTGACATGCAACGCGGCGATGGCGAGCGCGCTCGACAGGATCGCGCGGCGCGTGAAGGGTGCGGACATTTCTTCTCCCTGAGTGTGATTTTCGTTGGCGAGTATAGCCACGGGGAGTGGGTACAAAGCGGCAAACCTGAGGTGAAAATCACCCCGGCGAATGCAGCGACTATTCGCTACGCGCATTGCGAAAAGAAAACGGCGGGCTTTGGGGGCCCGCCGTGTGAGTTTCAGCTGAGATACGTCGTTAGTTGTCGAGGAACGAGCGGAGCTTGCGGCTGCGGCTCGGATGCTTGAGCTTCCTGAGCGCCTTCGCCTCGATCTGGCGAATACGCTCGCGCGTCACGGAAAACTGCTGGCCGACCTCTTCCAGCGTGTGGTCGGTATTCATGCCGATGCCGAAGCGCATGCGCAAAACGCGCTCCTCGCGCGGCGTCAGCGAGGCGAGAACGCGCGTCGTCGTCTCGCGCAGGTTCGACTGAATGGCGGCATCGATCGGCAGCACCGCGTTGCGGTCCTCGATGAAGTCGCCGAGATGCGAATCCTCCTCGTCGCCGATCGGCGTCTCGAGGCTGATCGGCTCCTTGGCGATCTTCAAGACCTTACGCACCTTCTCCAGCGGCATGGCGAGCTTCTCGGCCAGCTCTTCCGGCGTCGGCTCCCGGCCGATCTCGTGCAGCATTTGGCGCGAGGTGCGGACGATCTTGTTGATCGTCTCGATCATGTGCACCGGGATACGGATGGTGCGCGCCTGGTCCGCGATCGAGCGGGTGATCGCCTGACGGATCCACCACGTGGCGTACGTCGAGAACTTGTAGCCGCGGCGATACTCGAACTTATCGACCGCCTTCATCAGGCCGATGTTGCCTTCCTGGATGAGGTCGAGGAACTGCAGGCCGCGGTTGGTGTACTTCTTGGCGATCGAGATCACGAGACGCAGGTTGGCCTCGACCATCTCCTTCTTCGCCTGACGGGCCTCGCGCTCGCCCTTCTGCACCGCTTTGACGATGCGGCGGAACTCGGGAATCTCCAGGCCGGTCTCGGAGGCCAGCGTGTGGATCTCGGTGCGCAGCGCGTCGATCTGCTTCTGCTCGCCCTTGATGAACGCGCCCCACTTCTTGGTGAGGCCACCCACGCGGTCGAGCCAGGTCTGGTCGAGCTCGTTGCCGAAGTACTCGTCGATGAACGCCTGACGCGGCACGCCGTAGGATTCAGCAAGACGCATCAGCCGGCCTTCGAGGCCGACGAGCTTTTTGTTGATGCCGTAGAGCTGCTCGACCAGGCTCTCGATGCGGTTGTTGTTGAGCGAAAGACTCTTCACCGCGGCGATGATCTCCTCGCGCAGCTTGTCGTAGGCCTTCTGCTGCTGCTTGGACGCGGTCTCGCCGGCAACCTGCTGCTCGAGCTTCTTGTCCTGCTGTTTGCGGAGCTTCTTGTAGGTGGAGGCGATGTTGTCGAAGGTCTCCAGAACCTTCGGCTTCAGCTCTGCTTCCATCGCCGCGAGCGACAACGCGTTCTCATAATCGTCGTCGTCGTCCATCTCGCCTTCGGCCTGACCCTCGCCGCCCTCGGCCTGCTCGGGCTGGGGCTGGCCGTCACCGGGAATGGACGGCGGCGGCGTCTTGGCCTCGGGGCCCTCGTAGGTGGCCTCAAGATCGATGATGTCGCGAAGGAGGATCTTTCCTTCGTTGAGCTCGTCGCGCCAGATGATGATGGCCTGGAAGGTCAGCGGGCTTTCGCACAGACCGGCGATCATCGCCTCGCGGCCGGCCTCGATGCGCTTGGCGATCGCGATCTCACCTTCGCGCGAGAGAAGCTCCACCGAGCCCATCTCGCGCAGGTACATGCGCACGGGATCATCGGTGCGCTCGGTCGGCTCGGAGCGTGTGGATGTGGTGGTGGGGACCGACTGGGTCGTCAGCGCGCGGGCGCCGTCGTCCTCGACCTCCTCGGCTTCTTCCTGGGCTTCCTCGCCCTCTTCGTTCTCGATGACGTTGATGCCCATATCGGAGAGCATCGCCATCGTGTCCTCGATCTGCTCGGAGGACACCTCCTCGGAAGGCAGAACCGAGTTCAGCTCGTCGTAAGTGACGTAGCCGCGCGCCTTGGCGGTCTTCAGAAGCTTCTTGACCGCCTGATCGGAGAGATCGAGCAGAGGGCTGTCGCGCTCCGGCGTCTCTGCGGCCTGCTCTTCGACCTTGGGTGCGGCCGCGGCCTTGCGCGAGCGCGTGGTGGTCGGGTTGGTCTTCTGGGCGGTCTTTGCTTTCAGGGCCATAGATTTCAAGGGCTCTTTGTCCCGCTCTGTCAGCGTCAGTTATGTGCGGCAGCCTGTCGCGGCGGTCATCCCGCCGTCAGCAGCCTTGGCATCGCACGCTCAAATCCGGCCGTCTTTCGTCCCACTTCGGCACGCCCCCAACCGGTACTTTCCTTCGTATCCCCGCCTTCTTTGGGCAGGCTTACGCCTTAGACGCGTCAGCCCGGCGCGACCCACGCAAGGGCCACGCCAGTTCAATCGCCGGGCTCTGCGAAAGGAGGCGTCTCGCTCGATCGAGCAAGCAGGCCCTGAATCTCGCAGATGCGCGCCAGCGCGTCCTCGGAGCCGTCCCGGTGGTAATCCTGGACAGCAGCTTCGAGCGACTTCTGCAAGCCGACCTGCCTCTCATGCAGCGCGAGGGCGTGGTGCCAACCAACTCTCACCTCGGCCTGCGGGGCATCTAGCTCTGCGAAACGATCGCTTCTATGCGTAACCGAGCGCTCGACAAGGTCGACGATCCTATCGAGGCCCGAAAGGCTCAATTGGGTGCGTAAAGCGGTGCTGTCAAGTGCATTCTGCCGGGAATGAACCACAAGTATGGCATCGCGCAGGCGTGCTACAGGGACCGAGACCAAGGTCAGGGCGGCGATCTCCTCGGCATGCTCGTCGATGAGCCAGGGATGATTGAGCACCGTCTTCATTAAGAGCGCCTCGCGGGGCGGGGCGAGCTGCGTCCTTTGGGCCAGCTCCGGACTGGCCATAACGGGCCGGTTAAAGGGCCTTTGGGCCTCTTTCCCGAGGCGGGCGCGCTCGCGCAGGCGCCAGTCCGGCGTAACGTTATTACGCCGCGGCCCGTTGCGGCCCATTCGCCGCGGGCCCTCCGCCCGAGCTATCTCGCGGGCAACGGTGCGGTTGAACGCCCACAGCGTCTCGCGCAGCTCGCGCTCGTACTGCTCTTTGACCGAGGTGTCACCGATACGCCCCACCAGGGCGCGCAGCCGCGTCTCGAAGGCGGCCCGCTGCTCGGGCGTGGACAGGTCTTGGCCTTCCTCCTCGCGCTCCCACAGCACGTCGAACAATGCCCGCGTCTTCTGCAGCTCCGCATCGAACGCGCCTGGGCCCTTCTGGCGGATCAGGTCGTCGGGGTCGAGCCCGCCGGGCAGGAAGACGAAGCGCAGGCTGAATCCGGGCCGTAGCAGCGGCAGCACCGTCTCGACCGCCCGAAAGGCGGCTTTGCGTCCGGCCGCATCGCCGTCGAAGCAGAGGATCGGCTCGGGCGCCAAGCGCCACATCAGCTTGATCTGGTCCTCGGTGAGCGCGGTGCCCAGCGGTGCGACCGTCTCGCCGAAGCCCGCCTCGGAAAGCGCGATCGCGTCCATGTAGCCTTCGACCGCGATCAGGCGGCTCTTGTCGTGGGCGAGGCCGCGCGCCTTGTGCGCGTTGAACAGCACGTGCCCCTTATGGAAGAGGGGCGTCTCGGGTGAGTTGAGGTATTTCGCCGGCTGATGGGGATCGAGCGCGCGACCGCCGAAAGCGATGACGCGGCCCCTCAGATCGGTGATCGGGAAGGTCACGCGATGGCGGAAACGGTCGTAGGCGACGGGGATGTCGTCGCCGCCGATCAGCATGCCCGAGGTGACCATCTCCTCGGCCGTGAAGCCGGCCTTGGCCAGATGCTGCTTCAGTGCCGACTTGTCGTTGGGCGCATAGCCGATGCGGAACGCATCGATCGTCTCCCAGGCGAGCCCGCGCTTTTCCAGATAGCGCCGCGCCTCCGCGCCCGGGCCGCTCTTGAGCGCCGTCTGGAAGAACGCCGCCGACATTTCCATCAGCCGGTAGAGACGCTCGCGCTCGTCCTCGCGGGCTTCGTCGCGCTGGCTCATCTGGGGCATGGGCACGCCCGCTTCGCCCGCCAGCCGCTCCACCGCCTCGGGGAAGGAGAGCCCTTCCGTCTTCATCAGGAACGTGAAGACGTCGCCGTGCTCGCCGGTGGCGAAGCAGTGATAGAAGCCCTTCTGATCATTGACGGTGAACGACGGCGTCTTCTCCGTCTTGAAGGGCGACAGGCCCTTGTACTCCCGCCCAGCGCGCTTCAACGCGACCTTGCGGCCCACGACCTGGCTGACCGACAGCCGGGTGCGGATCTCGTCAAGGAAGTGCGGGGGATAGCGCATTGCGGCTCCGGTCAACGAATCGTTGGGCAAGTTATCGTCTGATTCGCCAGATCGGAGGACGCGGCGCACCCCCGCTGTCCCCCCTTTGAACAGCCCAAAAAATGGGCACGTGTCCGGAATGCCGGTGGTTTTTGGGTCCCGGGCCCGGGTGCAAGGAGGAAACGTGCGGATCGATCCGTCCCTCGACCTTTATCTGACTCGCCACGGTGAGACCGCCTACAACCGCGCCAACCGCTTCTGCGGCAGCTCCGATTCGCCGTTGACACAGACCGGCATCGCCGAGGCGGAGCGCAACGGGCGGGTGCTGCGGGCCGCCATCGGGCCGGAGGATCTGGGTATCGTCGCGAGCCCGCTCCAGCGGGCCATCCATACTGCCGAGATCATGCGCGGCGAGATCGGCCGTCCACAGCTTTCGATCGAGACCGACCCGCGCCTGCGCGAAATCTCGTTCGGCGCATGGGAAGGGCTGACGCTCGACGAGATCAAAGAGCGCGATCCCGATGAGTGGGAGCTGCGCGTCGCCGACCGCTGGCACCATGCGCCTCCCGGCGGCGAGAGCTACGCAGCCGTCGCCACGCGGGCCGGCGACTGGCTTTCCCAAGCGGGCGGACGGCTCCTAGTGGTGACACACGGAGCCGTCGACCGGATCTTGCGCGGACTTTATGCCGGGCTCGCCCCGGAGGAGATCTGCAAGCTCTCCGAGCCTCAGGACGAGGTCTTCCGCCTGCAGGGCGGCCGCATCAGCACGCTTTGAGCGCCGATGCGGTCCGCGAAGACGGCTCAGGAAAGCTGCGCTTTCACCAGCGCGCTCGCCTTGCCGAAGTCCATCTGGCCCGCGTACTTGGCTTTGAGCGCCCCCATCACCTTGCCCATGTCCTTCTGGCTTTCCGCACCCGTCTCCTTGATGATCGCGGCAATCGCGGCCTTCGTCTCGTCCTCGCTCATCTGCTTTGGCAGATAGGCCTCGATGACGGAGATCTCGGCGGCTTCCTTGTCGGCGAGGTCCTGGCGGCCGCCGGCGGTGTACTGCTCGATGGAGTCGCGGCGCTGCTTGACCATCTTCGCCAGCACCGACAGCAGCTCGGTATCGGAGATCTTGTCCTTGCCGGAGGGGCGCGCGTCGATGTCGGCGGCCTTGATGGCGGCATTCATGAGGCGCAGCGTTCCGACGCGATCCTTCTCGCCGGCTTTCATCGCCTCCTTGAGATCGGCGTTGATCTTATCGCGCATGTGGGCCTCTTCTCGTTTGATGCGGCGTGCGTTTTGAACCCTTGACGTGGCAAGCGCAAGGGCCCCCCAATGTGGGGGGCGCCGGGTACTCGCCACAAACCGCCGCTAGAATTGCTCGAAGATTGAAATTCATTCCACCGCCGGTACTCGGAGGGAGCCCATGACCGCGGTCTTCAAGACGTTCGCCTCGGGGATCGCGATGCTCGCGCTCCTCGTCGTCTACCTCGTCATCGAGGTCGTGCTGGCGATGGTCGTCTACATGTACATCGCGCTCAATCATGTTGAGCTATTCGGCCATATGGTGGGGCTGTCGCGCGACGTCTTGAACCTGTTCGCCAATCAGCTCGAATACTGGGCGCCGGAGCTCGCCAACCAGGCCTATACGTCGCTGCTGGGCGAGCTCGGACCGAAATCGATCCTGCTGCTGCTGATCGGTCTCATCGTCAGCGCGGTGGGCCGGCTGCTGACCTGGATCGTGCGCCGCTGGTTCTCGAACGCCCACTACGCCTGATCGGCGCCGCGACGCTCATTGCTCGTGCTCGTGCTCGTGCGCGTCGGGCTCGGTGACGTGCTCGACGCTTTCCTGCTCGTTGGGATCGGTGCGGGCGACGATCGCCTCGGCACTCTCCGTCTTGCTCAGGTTGATCGGCTTATGCGGCAGGTCGGGCGGGATATAGAGAAAGTCGCCCGCCTCGTTGATGACGCTCTTCTCCAGGTTCTTGCCATAGAGCGTCTTCACCCGGCCTTTGATGAGATAGATGGACGTCTCGTAGCCCTTGTGCTTATGCGCCTTGGCGGCGCCACCGGGTGGAATGATCACCTTGTTCATCGAGATGTGCTGGGACCCGGTATTCTGCCCGGAGATGCCGTGGAAGTTCGGCAGGCCCTGCTTGGTAGCGGTGGCTTCACTCGGCCGGATGACGACGATCTCGGCGTGGGCGGGATCGTCGGCTGCGGCGTTGCCGGTCGCGATCAGAGCAAGCGCCGTCAGGGCCGATATCAAGTAGCGCATGGTTTTCCTCCAGTGTCGGACCGCGTCATGGCGCGAGCAGTGGGAACTATGGCTTC
>Ga0209347_1001949_pt1 | contig 29544 bp, 25 predicted proteins | sample AutmiccommuBRH23_FD_187382 | JGI IMG/M metagenome (GOLD analysis project Ga0209347, IMG submission 187382) | Deep subsurface microbial communities from Mt. Terri, Switzerland - Autotrophic microbial communities BRH/23 (SPAdes) (version 2) | ecosystem: Environmental > Aquatic > Deep subsurface >...
AAGTTTTCTCTTTTTGAAATTAATTTGAGATTTTCTATTCTTGTAAGAACAGATTTACTTAAGTCAATATCCTGAGCCCTAAAATTTTCCCAAAGAAAGCCATCAAGATATTTACTGCTCATTGATAAAATATTAAATCCCCGATTTTGAATAATATAAGTCTTTGGTAGTTCTTTTTTAAATTTTTTTAAAAAATTCTCATAACCAGAAAATAATAAATTGTAAATTTCAGGGTCATTAGAATACTGATCTATAATGCCAATAGTATCGAAGAAAACCCCATCCATCCCTTTGGCCGTTATCCGTTCTTTAACAGTATCAATTAAGACATCCTGATAGTGCTCATTGGCGATGTTTCCTAAATAATTTTCATTAGAAACTACTTTTTTACCCTTAATATATAAATAATCGCTAGAATTAAGCGAATCGATTATCTTCTCATCCCAATTACCGATTTCCATAAGTGAAAGATAACCGAAAATAAGCGTTTTATTATTACTTGTTACTAGTTCAACGTCATTTTTAGTGAAGTGTAAAGCTTCAACAATTACTAGATCATAGCCGCTCATTTCATTTAATATTCTCTCGTCAATATCTCGATAATAGATTCGAAAACTATTTACCTTTTCTAAATCATTAGCTGTTATTAGCTTAATCCCAAAGACAATCAAGACTAAAGAAAGAGTAAGAAAAAAAATAAATAATGATATTCTTTTCATCTGCCACCTCCAATTACCTCACGGGATATAGAAGAATTTGGACAAATATCGACAAAAAGTCCTATATTCTCTTAATCTTAACGCATTAATAATCTTAATACAATATCTATAATAGAAATATATAAGTATGTAAAATGAATACTTAAAAGACTTAGGAACCAATTAAGCCCTAAGTCTTTTAGAAAATAGTATAAAAATGGAGTCTGAAGCTATTTATTTTGCAGTTTCTTTAATAATCGTCAGTAATTTATTTAACGCTTCATTTGCCTGGTATTGCCTCATATTATTAAGATATTTTTCCTTATTATTATAGGTTGAATAGATATTATCCAGTAATTGCTCATTTGATAAGTTTTCTTCGAACAAGACTTCACAGTAGCCGGAGTCTTTGAAGGAGATTGCATTAAGAATCTGATCCCCCCTACTTGCTGCTTTAGATAAGGGGATTAACAACATTGGCTTTCTTAAAGCCAGAAACTCATAGATTGAATTAGAGCCGGCACGAGTAATGACCAGATCTGACATCGCTAAAATGTCCGGCAATTCATCAGAGACGTACTCAAATTGTTTATATCCATAGGACTGATGCTCCTCAGAAACTTGCCCCTTACCGCAAATATGGATTACTTGAAAATCTTTTAACAATTTATCGAGATTATCTCGGATAGCTTGATTTATCTTTTTCGCTCCTAAGCTTCCACCCATAACCAGTAGCACGGGCTTACTGCTAACAAAATCACACAACCGCAAGCCTTTTTGTTTGTTTCCCTTGAACAATTCCTCCCTAACCACTGCTCCAACATTAACAGATTTCTTCGTCTTAAGGTGTTTTTCGGTTTCCGGGAAAGTAGTACAAACCTTTGTGGCAAAAGGAATAGCAAGTCTATTTGCCAATCCGGGAGTAATATCTGACTCATGGATAATTACCGGTGTTCTATTCAGCCATCCTCCAACAGCAACTGGTACAGAAACGAATCCACCTTTGGAAAAAATCACATCTGGCTTAAGTTCCTTAATTAACGTATAAGCTTGCAGCGTTCCCTGTAAAACCTTAAATGGGTCTTTAAAATTGTTCCAGTCAAAATATCTACGTAACTTGCCGGTGGCTATAGAAAAATATTTAATATGTAATTCTTCTATAAGCTTTCTTTCAATACCTTGCTCAGAGCCTATATAATAAACCTCCCAATTATCCTCAAGGAACTTAGGAATTAAAGCGAGATTAACAATCACATGTCCTGCAGAACCTCCACCGGTAAAAACAATCCTTTTTGCCAGAGTCATCACCCTCTTATCTTAAAGTCACAGTGAACTCGTTCAGCTAAAGCTGAACATTGAATAAAACTTTTACATAGATCAAAGCTTTTTTACTCAAATATTTTTTCGAACTCCAGCTCATGCTTAATCGGGATATTATGATTACCGAGTTGGGGAATTTCCGGCTTAAGCTTTCTGGCTTCTTCTACAGAGTCTCTATGCAGCTTAATTAAATTGAAGCCTCTTTTTTGGTAGAAGCCGATTGCACGAAGGTTATCATTAGTTGTTGTCAGCCATAACCTAGTTAACTTTTTGGCTTTAACCATCTCCTCGACCTTATCGATAAGGGCGCTGGCAATCCCTTGATTTTCCACAGTACTATTTAAAGAGACTATTTCACATTGACTACCATCAATATGATAAGTAATTAGACCTTTTATTCTGTTATCATCTAAAATTACATATCCTTCTAGAGTTGAGCTGGGATAAACCTTACCACGTGAGACTATTTTGGGTGCACTCCAGTTATCTATCATAAATTTTTCTAATATTGGTCGTATATTAATATCGATCTCTTGAATTTTGTTCATCATCAAGCTCCTTAATGAGAAAAATGACTTACCATCAATCATTATAACCATTTTTCTCAATTTACCAACGTCAAGCAAACTATCCATGTTGAACATCTACATAAGATGCTGCTCTTTCTGTCAAAATTCCACTTTTCCCAATTCTGTCTACAGCTTCAAGCAATAGATTTTTTTCTTGAACTAACCCTATCCGGACATAGCCCTCACCATACATTCCGAAAACATCCCCTGGGATAACAACTACGCCGGTCTTTTCTAACAATGAGTAAGCAAATTCTTGAGATTTCCAGCCCTTAGGTATTTCTGCCCAAACGAACATCGTTGCTTTAGGGGTATCGATCTGCCAACCAATGTTATTTAATCCAGCAACAAAAACATCTCTTCGATCTTGATAGAGTTGATAAGTATTATTTGGCTTCTGAATATCTCTTTTTAACGCCAATGTTGCAACCCTTTGAGCTGCTTCAAAAACACCAAAATCTATATAAGATTTCAAGACCTTTAAAGGATTAATAATCTCCCCATTACCAACAGCATAGCCCACTCTAGCCCCAGCTAAGTTAAAGCTTTTAGATAAAGAGTTTAGCTCAATTCCGACATCTTTTGCCCCGTCAACCTCCAAAAAACTTGGCGGTTTGAAGCCGTCGAAAGCCATTTCTGAATAAGCTAAATCATGGACAACAATAATATTGTAGCGTTTAGCGACTTTTACAACTTCTTTAAAAAATTCAATAGTAGCTACAGCAGATAACGGATTGCTGGGATAATTAAGAATCATTAACTTGGCTTTTCTTAATACCTCCTCAGGTATTCTAGAAAAATCAGGTAAAAAACTATTCTCTTTAAGTAAAGGCAAAGGATAAACTGTCCCGCCAGCTAGCTTAACACTAATTGAATAAATGGGGTAGCCAGGATCAGGAACCAAAACGATATCCCCATCATCAATATAGGCTTGAGCCAAATGGGCTAGACCATCCTGCGAACCAATCAGTGCCAATATTTCATTACTATTAGGATTTAATTCCACTCCGAACCGGAATTTATACCAGTCGGCAATTGCTTGCTTAAAATGATCATTCCCTTGAAAATTCGGGTAAAGATATACTTCAGGATCTGAGACGGCCTCTTTAAAGGCCTGAATTAGTTCAGGATGCGGGGGCTTATCGGGACTTCCTATTCCCAAGTCAATTACGTCCACACCTTCTGCTATCAGCTTCTTTTTTCGCAACATCATCTCCGTGAAAATAGCCGATGACATCATACCTAGCCGCTTTGCTGGTAATATCCTCATTTCTTTTTCCCCCGTTTTTCTGTAAATGTTCCTACCTACTTAAAGCTTTATTTAGTGCCTCTACAACGCGATCAGTCTGAAAAGGCTTAACAACAAAGTCCTTAGCCCCTGCTTGGATTGCATCAACAACTAACGCCTGTTGCCCCATTGCTGAACACATTACTATTCTCGCAGAACTGTCAATTTTTCTAATTGCTTTAACTGCTTCAATTCCGTCCATCTCTGGCATTGTAATATCCATTGTTACAATATCTGGATTCAATTCTCGGAATTTTTCTATAGCCTTGAGGCCATTTTCTGCCTCACCAATTACCTCATAACCGTGTTTTTTTAGAATTTCTATAATCATCATCCTCATAAAAGCAGCGTCATCAACAACTAACACTTTTGCCGACAATAAAATTCCTCCGTTTCGAATAGCTTCTGCTTACATAAATATAGCACAAAATATTAGTTTCAAAAATATTTTTTTAATACTTAATTATTTGTAAATATCGCTCGAAACAATTATATTAACTACATAGGGAATAAATTGACCAAAATTCTAACAAGGATTGATAAATGTGCAGATCTTAAAAGTCGAAAATCTATCGAAAAGCTATAGTGAAAAGCAATTATTCAACAAAATTTCCTTTTCCATCGGCGAGGGTGAAAGAAGCGGTTTAATCGGGGTTAATGGCACTGGTAAGTCCACACTACTAAAAATACTTGCTGATTTAGATACTCCTGACACAGGGTTTATTTCTCATCCTAAGGAATATCGTATTGAATATTTATCACAAGACCCTGATTTGAATAGCCAGTTAACAGTTTTAGAACAGGTCTTTTACGGTGACTCTCCACTGATGAAGCTCTTTAGAGAATATGAAGAAGTTCTCTCTTCCCTGCAAACAGCACCTAATAATCAACAATTGCAAAAAGCGTTGTCTGCCCTACAATTAAAGATGGATCTGACAAACGCTTGGGAAGCTAATAGCTTGGCAAAAACCATTCTATCCCGGTTAGGAATTAGTCAATTCAATCAAAAAATCTCTGAGCTTTCCGGAGGGTTGAAAAAAAGAGTTGCCATTGCCTCAGCCTTGATTCAACCGGCAGACTTATTAATTCTTGATGAACCTACTAATCATCTTGACAATGATACTATCGAGTGGTTAGAAGAGTATCTTTCGAAATATCATAAATCATTACTCCTCGTTACCCATGATCGATATTTTTTAACCAGAGTTACAAATAGAATTCTGGAGTTGGATAATGGGAATCTTTATTCTTACGATGGAAACTACGAATACTTTTTAGAAAAAAAAGCTGAGCGAGAGGAGTTAGCTCTAGCTTCCGATAATAAACGGAAAAACATTCTACGACGCGAACTAGCTTGGTTGCAACGCGGAGCAAAAGCTAGATCAACTAAGCAAAAGGCGAGAATTGAGCGAATTGAAAACCTTCAGACCGAGACTTCTACTACTAACTATAAAATTGACTTTATGCTTGGTGCCAGTCGCTTAGGAAAAAAGGTAATAGTAATTACGAATATTTCTAAAGCTTACGATAGTAAAACACTAATTAAAGATTTTAGTTGGATTATCAATCCCGGCGAAAAAATTGGTATTGTCGGACCAAATGGCAGCGGCAAAACTACCTTGCTGAATATCATAGCTAATCATCTCTCAACAGATAATGGAATAGTGGAAATTGGAGAGACAGTTAGAATAGCCTACTACAATCAAGAAAATGTTGAAATAAACGGAGAAATGCGGGTAATTGATTATATCAAGGAAGAAGCAAACTATATCGAAGAGGCTGATCAAAAAAAGGTATCGGCAGAACAAATGTTGGAAAAATTCCTTTTCCCCCCTGCCGTTCAATGGAATAAAATCAGTAAATTATCAGGCGGCGAAAAAAGAAGACTCCGTCTATTAAGAATTTTAATGAAGTGGCCTAATGTCTTACTACTTGATGAGCCAACCAATGATTTAGATATTCTTACCTTAAGCATATTGGAGGATTATATTGAAAGCTTTCAAGGAGTAGTAATCATTGTTTCCCATGATCGGTACTTTTTAGATCGGACAACAGAATACCTACTTACTTTTGAGGACGGTGGCCGAATATCCAGATTTAATGGCAATTATTCAGAATATCTTCAACTAAAGAATTCAGAGAAACAGCTTGCTAAACCGCCGGAGCGTATTCAAAGTGAACAAAACACCAAAAATAACCTGAAGCAAAAGCTTTCTTACAATGAACAACGAGAATGGGATAACTTAGAAGAAACAATTGCTTCTTTAGAGCAAGAACTACAAACAATTCAGAACGAAATAACTGAAGCAGGCAGCAACTTCGAAAAAGTAGCGAGTTTATATAATGCCGAAAAAGAATTGAATAATAAATTAGAAGCTCACTTAGAAAGATGGGCAGAACTATCTGAGTTAATCGAACAAATTGAGCTGAATAAGTCCAACTAAGATCAATTGGTTAAGACCCCCACCTCTAAGCGTAAGCGTAGGTGGGATCTTTCAATCAGGTGGAGTAGAGTCTCCATCTGATTCTCCGATGTTCAGCTTTAGCTGAACGAGTTCACTCATCTAAATTGAGGATCTCCAGCGCTTGATCAACCTTTGATTCTTTAACTTGTAATTGCGCCCCAATAACGTTAGCATAGAGCCAAGTCATATCCTCGTTAATTAAAAATACTTCGATTCCTTCTGCCTCTAACTTCGATTTAGCAATGTGAGCGTCAATAATCTGGTTAAATGTGGCGATTGTAACTAAGTTGTCCTCCATTTTAAACCTCCTACAAAATATATTAACTTCTCAATTGGTCAAAATCTCCTAACTAAAAAACAAATCTACTCTGTATCTATTATATGCTGAGATTATTTATTTAATAATATCCAGCGGTTCATTTATATATGCCCGGTTTCCATGCTTACTTTCATGCTCTTTTAGTATTTTATGTTTTACCTCGTTAGAATCTTGCATACTATTTATTAATTCTAAGGAAACATTTTGACTGAATGGGCAAGATGATAAACAAACACCACAATCAGTACCAATCCTTCTCCAGAGCATATGGCATTTCTCTGGTATAATACGCCATCTTAGTTCTCCGTCAATCGTTTTTATATCATCACTCGATATTGCTTTACTTGGGCAACTATCGGCACATTTGCCACATAGAGTACAAAAATCTTTAATTCCAAACTCCTCTTTCATATCAGCAACTAACGGCATATTAGTCGTTACCACTCCAAGCCGAACCCTTGGACCAAACTCTTTAGTTATCAGGATTCCGCTTCTCCCTATTTCACCCAAACCAGCGTCTTGAGCTACGAGCGGGGCAATCAACAAATAATTACCATCCATATGGTTTCTAGCATCATACCCCAATTCTCTGAGATAATAGCTTAACCACATACCAATAATTGCGCCATCGACGTAACCCTTCGTAACAGCTAACAATTCCTCTACTTGAGGAGCCCTGTTAATCATCTCCTTATCCATTTCTACCGCAAAAACAATCCCATATTTATGTCGAATTTCAATTTGGTCTCCATAGTTCTCAAGATGTCTGCCTCGGTTGGAGTAATAATGATAATCCTGCATTTCGGTAATGCCGACCAATTTGGCTCCAAAGTATTTACCTAACTTTTTGATTTTACTTGTCATTTCTTGAGGGTCTATCTCAATTTTCGTACTTTTAACAGAGCCTTCAGCAAAATTCCGGATATCCGCCAAAAACTTAAACCCTGCCTCAGCAATTGGTGAATTAATCGGGTCAAACGTGACCGTTCCTTTTTCTCCGATATTCGGCAAACTCCTTAACATATCATCAATTGCTTTCTTATCCGGATTCTTTCGATAATAGTCAGCATATTCTTCCGAATCAGCAGGATAATTCATTCTAGCAAAAATCGTATCCCGTTCATCAAATCTTTTCATTAGCTTATCAATCCTTCAAAAATTTCTATTGTAACTATAAATTATACTATTAAGAATAACATATTTTGACCATCTTTGTGCGAGTTCAGAAAAAAAGATCACTAGTAAACTAAATATCGTGAATATTAATATTATTGTGAAATTTTTCTTCATTTTTCGACAAAATTCCTTTATAATTACAATAATACATTAAAGTTAAGGGGATGAAAATCATGAAAATATCTCGGAAGCTACTAGTTAGCTTTACAATCCTCATCTTATTTACCGTAATAGTTGGCACACTAAGTATAATGAAAACAGAAGAGCTTTATAATAGTTCTAAGGCACTTTTTGAACAACAATTGCTCCCATTAACTGATCTGTATGCGTTGGAAAACCTGGTTTATGATAACCAATTAACAATACAAACAGCAAAAGCCCGGAACCAGCCGATTAATTTCTCAGCAATAGACGTTAATATTAATAAGATCGAGCAGATAATTTCCAAACTTAATGAACAATTAGCCCTTCAGAAAGAAGTTGAGAAGCTAGGAAAAATTACGGATAGCTATCAAAATTACCTAGATTTGATCAGTTCACTAAAACAAACTAACTCATTAAGCATTAATGATGTGGAAGTTAATCAAAGGTTTATCGAGCTTAAATCTGGAATTGACCAATTAATCCAAATGAAAATCGCCTCAGTCGATGCTGAGATCCTAGAGAATGAAAACGTATATCTCTTCTCAAGAAATATTACATTTATCTCAATGTTAATTGCCACAATCTTTGGCGTAACAATATCTTTAATTTTTTCCACATCAATTCGTCGAAAACTAAACTTGCTTAGCCATAAGGTCGAGGATATAGCCGAAAACGGTGGTGATTTAACCCAAAAAGTTATCCTTAAAGGCAAAGATGAGATTAATAGCTTAGGAGACAATATAAATTCATTGATTGATAGTATGCGGTCGATGATGACAGTAATCCGCAGCAATGGTCACTCTGTTTCCGAGAAGGCTAATGAGGTAAACAAGATTAATACCAACTCCATTGAGGTTGTAAGACAAGTATCCGTAGCCATCAATGAAATAGCTGGTGGATCGTCAAATATCTCAGAAAATGTTCAAGAGGCTTTTGTGATGCTGGAATCCCTGCAAAAGGATGTTGAACAGGCTGCAAAAAGTTCGCTTACAGTTCAAGAGGTAATTCAAGCGGCTGATAAAAAGGCTTTAGAAGGCAACCAAATAGTCGGTGAACAAACGAAGCTAATGGAGATAAATAAAAGCTCTATTATGAAAACAAAGGCAGCATTAGATGAGCTTACCAATAATTTAAGTGAAATACACGACGTACTTGCTCTAATTGATGAAATATCCGAACAAACTAATCTGTTGGCATTGAACGCTGCAATTGAAGCTGCAAGGGCTGGAGAGCACGGAAAGGGTTTTGCAGTAGTCGCAGACGAGGTAAGGAAGCTTGCCGAACAATCTGCCAAATCCACCGGCCAAATTAGCCAGATTGTTAACGAAATACTGGCAAAGAGTCGGCTTACTGTTACTGAAATGGATAATTCGCTGAAAAATACTAACAAGCAAGAGGAAACAGTAGCCAATACAAGCCAAATTTTTAATCAAATATTGCACTCAATAAAACAAGTTGTAGAAAAATCTATTGAGCTATCCTCGTTTACTAAGGGTGCTAGTCTTTCCACTAATAAGATGGCAGAAAAAATGGAAAGCATTGCTGCTAATACTGAGGAATCCGCCGCAAGTGCCGAGCAGGTTTCTGCTTCAGCACAAGAAATAAATAACTCAATGGACGAAATCAACCTGCGGTATTTTGATTTGCAAGATAGTATTAAAGAGCTAGAAGAGATTATTAACCAATTCAAACTTGACAATGATCAGCTTTGACATTTGCGACTATTTTCTGAGCACTACGTTGAATATTCATCATTGCTCGAAGAAGACCGTTGTTCTCGAAGGGTGCACATCCTGTGCTTCAAAAAATCCCCCTGCATTTATTCGGGGGATTTTGCTTTTGGAAGAAGTATTTTAAAAACCGCACCTCCATAAGGGTTATTATAGGCTTCGATAGTTCCTTGATGTCCCTCAATGACTATCTTAGCAATTGATAAGCCTATTCCCGTCCCCCCTTTTTTACCCTTGTAGAATCTTTCGAAAATTCGTCTTTCTTCGCCTTCCTGAAAACCAACGCCATCATCTTTGATTAATATTTCTACTTCATACCCCTTATCGGATACCTCAATTGCAACTTGACTTTTTGCATACCTAATACAATTCCCGATAATGTTTACCAAAGCTCTGGTTAATTTCTCAAAATCATAATCTCCGACTAAGATCTGGTTATTTTTAGCTACAATATTTATCGAATCTTTTTTTGCCAATGATTTTAAGCTCTTAACGGCTTTATTAACTATCTCGGTTAGATTATTTTTAGCAAAGGCAAAGTTTTCATTAATGCTTTCTAATTTTGTCAGGAAAATTATCTCATCAACTACTTTTTTAAGTCTTTGGCTCTCACTTATGATGACCTCTAGACTTTGTTCCATCTCCTCTCCCTCAACAACTCGCTCTTTAATCGCCTCAGCATTGCCTTGAATAGCCATTAAAGGCGTCTTTAACTCGTGAGAGGTGTTTTGTAAAAATCTTTTTTGTTGCTCATCATAGGCTACCAGCTTACTAGACATTTGCTGAAAACTGATCGATAATTCCTCTATTTCATCACCAGTAATTATTTTATATTCTTCTAATGGAGACTTTAAACTATAATTGCTCATCACATCTCTTAATTTTTTAAGCGGCCTGGTAATGCTTCGCTCGATGATAAAACCAATTATTAAAGCCACAAACCCAGCAATCCCAAAGCTTAAGAATAGCGTGTTATGCATTAAATTATTAAGATTTTTGACATCTTTTAATTTTGTAAAAACCAACACAGTACCTTTTAAGCTTTGGTTGGTATTTGTAATCGGAACTCTTACGCTAATATATTCCTGATTATCCAACATATTAACAAGTCTAGCTAATTCCTTAGTATCGGAGATATTAGTATTGGAATAAATAATTTTTCTATTTTGGTTAAGAACAATTACATTTGCTTCAATTAATCGATTCGCTACTTGAATCTTCACCCTGTTTTCTAGCTGTTCCCGAACTGATAAATCAGTTAACGGTCTATTCTTGAATACCTCCAAGATAATATTAGCTTCTAGTCTAAGCTGTTGTTTGGTCTCACTAATCAAGTATCTTTGCGATAACACTCCAAAAATGAATAAAGTTAAGCTTAATGTGATTACTAAGAGAAGGACATAAGTTACAAACAGCTTTGTGCCTATTTTAGCTTTAATCTTCAATTTTATAACCGTACCCCCAAACTGTTTTAATCTCTACTTCAGAAGCAATTTCTTTCAGCTTTTTACGAATTCTTTTAACCAGATCATCTATTATTCTTTCTCCCCCTAAATAGTCATAGCCCCATATTTTTTCTACCAACTCTTCTCTAGTAAAAGGAATATTATGATTTACTGCCAAAAAACTAAAGATGTCAAACTCTTTTGTCGTCAACTCTAATGTCAGATCGTTTTTTTCTACATATCGTTTATTAAGATAGATTGTTAGATCATTTATTTTCAGAAAATGATTAGGGTTTTGCTCACTAGACTTCTCAAGTCTTTTGAAGATAATTTTGATTCTTGCCAATAATTCCCTTAAACTAAAGGGTTTCGTTAAATAATCATCTCCGCCAATCTCTAGCCCTAGTACTCGGTCAAATTCTTCGTCCTTAGCAGAAACAAAAATGATTGGTACTTCACTACTTTTCCTGATTTGTTTACATAACTCTAGACCATCTACACCAGGCATCATGATATCCATTATCAGCAAATCAGGTTTTAATCTATTTAATTCCGACAGCACATTTTCACCATCAGCGAACATCGTAACTTTATAGCCGCCTTCTTTTTCTAAAAATTTTTTGATAATGTCTCGAATATTAATTTCATCGTCAACAACAAAAATATGCTTCACACATTTTGCCCCCTTATATTCCTACTCCGTCGATTCATCCTCTTCGCTGGAATATTATCTTGTGCTCGAAGAGTGCCCCCTTATATTCCTACTCCGTCGATTCATCCTCTTAGCTAGAATATTATCTTGTGCTCGAAGAGTGCCCCTTTAATATTCCTACCTCGTCGATTCATCCTCTTTTTTAAATTATATACTTAATATTTATAATATCTCTACTTCAATCTTTTCTACAACCGCCTCCGTATTGCTTTCAATATAATTGAAGGCATTTTGAATCATGCTATTGACATGCTGAGTATCATTGCTGACACAAGCTAATCCTAAAACGATAGACTTATGCTCATCTAAATTCTCTATTTCAGCAATTGAGACATTAAATTTATTTTTTGTTTTGGCAATAATACTTTTAACAATCATCCTTTTCTCTTTCAAGGAATGTACCCAACCGGCATGTAAGAAAATCTTTCCTGTTCCAATAATCATTAATTCAACCTCCCTTTATTATAATAAACTAGCACAATTAAGCTTAGCATTGGTATCGTTAGGAGCAGATATGCCAGCTCAAAGCCGATATGATCAACTAACAAACCAAACAACGGGAATAGAATAACCACCACTAAACTATTTATTAAACTAATCATCGAAAAAACAGTAGCTCTAAATTCAGATTCGATCTTTTCTTGGACAAAATTAGAAAATAGCGGTTCAAAGAGTTCCACAAGCATACCTAGAACAAACAAGGATAAAACCGCCAACAAATTGCTAAGATAAGCAAATAGCATTAAAACAATCACAAAAATCGAGAAAATTACTTGAAAAATCACTTGAGTCGGGAAATAATACTCCAATCGGAAAGCCAACTTAGCAGCAATTACCCCTAATAGAAATTCTAACATAAATATTAGGCCGATTTCACTCGTGCTATAGCCTTGTCTGGAAAAATCCTCCTGAGCGTAAAATATAACTAAGATTATTACTGAGACAATCATTATATATAGACTGCTTTGAACCCGCAAGGATCGCTCGTTCTTGAAAACCTTCAAGCTCTTCTGAAATTGTTCTCTCCACTGGCTAATAGGACTAAGATACTTATTAATCTTTAAGATTTTTTTGGACTGTTTTTCCTCGCTAAACGGCTCCCTTAGCATTAATAATGGGAAAAGACCGATAAGCTGGGCTCCGAAAATCCCCAAATATACCAGGCTCCAATCAGTTTCCGCAATAAAACCACCCAGCCATTTAGCTGAACTTAGGGAAATCAGAATTATTGCAGTCTGGTTACCTAAAATTCTCGTATACCTCTTTTCATGACCATTTTCCTTTAAGGAGTCGTAAAGAATTGCTTGTTCAGCCCCAGATTTAAACGTCCCAGCAAAACCCAAAAAAGCAAAGGCTAAAGTAAATAGAAAGAAACCACCACTTAGATACATAAATAAGGCATATAAGAGACTTACAGCCTGTCCAACTATGAGACTAATCTTCCTGCCGTATAAATCTGCCAGCATTCCAGTAGGTATCTCAAAGAAAACGATGGATAAATGTAATATTGCTTCAAGTACCCCAACCTGAGACATATTCATCCCCCGCTCTCCAAGATATAATACCCAAAGAGCGCGGTCAAAATATAAACCAGAGAAAAATAGATACAAATATAAAAGATTGATATTATTTTTAATTTTCATGATTTTTTTCATAGCTTCTCCAATGTTAAAATAGTTGATCTAATTTTTGATACAACAGGTCTCTTTCTCCTTCAAGCTCTATCCTCTGATCATGGAACTTGATTAGTTCCTTAACTTCTAACTCTCTATTCATCTGCTGTTCTAATTCCAGCAATTGAGACTCTATCTCTTCGATCTGCCCTTCAAGCTTCTCAATTTCATTTTCATTGTTTTTTTCTTTACGACTATCTTTAGAAATCAACTGCTTACTAGCAGCAGGTTTTTTTGTTAACGGTTGAACAATTTCACTCTGGTTCTTCCGCTTTTCCCTAGCGTATTCATAATTACCCTGATAACGCTGCACCTCTCCCCATTCTATCCAATAGATTGTATCAAACAGCTTATTAATAAAATGCCTGTCATGAGAAATACAGAGAATAGTTCCTGGAAAATTATCCAAGGCTTCTTCTAATACTTCCCTAGTCTCGATATCTAAATGGTTTGTCGGCTCATCCAAGATTAACAAATTTATCTCCTGATGCATTAGTTGGGCAAGCTTTAAGCGGATTAATTCCCCGCCACTGAGACTTCTAACTCGTTTAAAAACAGAATCCTGGAAAAAGAGAAACTTCGCCAATATACTCCGGGCTTCTCCTTCTGTTACAGCCACTTCACTTCTAAATGCTTCCAAAGTAGAAAGTTTACCTTCATAATCTCGTTTGATGTTCTGCGATAAGTACCCGTATTTTACATTACTCCCAAGCTTTATTTTTCCCTTATCGGGAGCTACCTCACCTAGGAGTAAATTAAAAATAGTTGTTTTTCCTGTGCCATTTTTACCAATTATCGCAACCCTTTCACCATATTTAACATTTAGATTCAAATCCTCAAAGAGCTTTAACTGATTAAAGCTCTTACTTACATTTTCAAAGACGACTACCTCATTTCCACTTCTTTCATTTACCTCAAAATCTAAATTTATTTTTTGGGGATTAATGTTTGGACGTTTGAATTTCTCCATTCTTTCTAGAGATCTTTCCATATTCCTTGCCCTGCGGTGCAACCCTTCATTGGGTGGATTTGCTCGATTTGCCCATTCACGCAAGCGCTTTATTGCTTCCTTCATCTTTTTTATTCGTTTCTGTTGATCCTGATATGCGGCAAATTCAGCAAGTAAACGTTGCTCTTTTTCATTAACGAAATAAGAATAGTTTCCATGATATACAGTTAACTCACCATCATCTAGATCAAAAATTTTGTTAATGATATTATTTAAAAAATATCGATCATGAGAAATAACGGCAATCGTACCGGAATAATTTTTGAGATACTCCTCAAGCCATTCTACAGCAAAGATGTCCAAATGGTTTGTTGGCTCATCAAGCAATAAGAAGTCTGGTTTAATCAATAAAATAACGCCTAAACCGACCTTTGTCTGCTCTCCGCCACTTAGAAGCCTGAACTCCTTGTTAATCAGTTGAGTAATCCCTAAGCCATTTACCACTTTGCTTATTTGGTTCTCAATCTCATATCCACCCAATTGGGTAAATTCCTCTTGAAGCATCCCATACTCCTTTAATTTACCGCCTATCTGTTGATCTTCGCTACCCTGCTCCATTTCCTGTGCTAGCTTCTTCATCCGCTTTTCTAATTTATATAAATCTTGGAAAGCGTTTTGAAGCAGCTCATAGACTGTTAGTTGGTCATCCCGCGATGGTAATTGCTCCAAATAACCGATTGTTGTACCCTTTCGAAGATAGATCTCTCCACTATCGGGCTTTTCAATATCACTCAATATTTTAAAGATTGTCGTCTTGCCTGTTCCGTTCCGACCTACTATTCCCACTCTATCCCCTCGATTAATTTCAAAGCTAAGATCAGAAAATATTAAATTCCCTCCAAGTATTTTACTGATATTCTGAACTGTGCATATATTCATCTAAAAGCTCCTTTCACATTCGCAAAATAAAAAAGACTATGGATATTCTTACCCATAGCCAAAACAGAAGTCAGATATCAGAAGCCGGACTGGTAGGAATCGGCAAATTGCCGAATTCCAACAATATAAATCTCACTTCCAGTATTAGACAGTTTTAATAATATAAAAAGGATGAGAATACTCTCACCCTTTTTTTATTAGATGCTTTTTGGGGTTAAGAATAACTTACGCTCTATAGCTTATGGAATTGCTGAAAAAGGGTAGACTTACCCTATTAGTGGCAAAACCAAAGGTAATCACACGAACATTATACAGATAATCAATAATATTAGCGTGAATAGAACGTAACAATCTTAACACCTCCTTTTTTAATACTGGAAACATTATACCTTATATCTCTAAGAAGATTCAAGTAATATTATATTTTTCTACTTTAACCGCCGCAACCTTATATTCACCAGTATGAGTGATTGGATCATGGGCGCCACTTGTCAGGACATTCGTCGGCACTTCACGATGATGAAAAGACATCCATACCGTTCCTTTAACTACCCGATCGGTTACCTGAATCTTGGTAATAACTTCACCACGTCTTGAAGCAACCTTAATCAGATCGCCATCTTGCAGCTCAAGAGCTTCAGCATCAGCGGGATTAACCATTGCCAATTCCTCAGGATGATACTCGTTTAAACTAGGGGAAAACTGAGTAGTCAAGTTATAATGGTATAATCTTCTTCCGGTATTTAATAAATAAGGATATTTTTCATCCGGAATTTCTGCAGGTGGTTCATACTCAATCCCCATAAACATCCCTTTACCCTTAGTAAATTGTCCGCTATGCAAAACTCTTGTGCCTGGATGATCACGATTAGGCACAGGCCATTGTAGCCCTTCAATATCAATTCGCTGAAAATCAATACCGGCATAAATTGGCGTCAAAGCCGCCATTTCAGCAAAAATTTCTTGTACCGAACCATAATTCATTTGATAGCCCATTCTTGCTGACAATTCGGCAATAATTTGCCAATCAGCCTTCGTATTGCCAATTGGTTCAATTGCCTTTCTAACTCTTTGTACCCTTCTTTCGGAATTAGTAAAAGTCCCATCCTTTTCCGCGAAGCTGGCAGCAGGTAAGATAACATCAGCAAGAAGAGCAGTCTCATTCATAAATAAATCTTGAACAACTAAAAAATCTAGGCTTTCTATAGCCATTCTCACATGATTAGCATCAGGATCGCTAAGAACAGGGTCCTCACCCATTACATACATTGCTTTTACCTTGCCTCTAATTGCATTGTCAAACATCTGCGGGATAGTATAACCAACCTTATTAGACAGCTCAACTCCCCATGCTGAGGCATATTTGGCATTAGCTTCTTCATTAAAGACCTTTTGATAGCCGGGAAAAACATCCGGTAATGCTCCCATATCACAAGCACCTTGGACATTGTTTTGTCCACGCAAGGGGTTTACGCCAACATTTTCTCTTCCCAAGTGTCCGGTCAACATCGCCAAATTCGCGATGCTGATTACATTGTTGGTTCCAGTCACGTGCTCAGTAATTCCTAAAGTATAGCTAATAGAAGCTTCATCGGTTGTTGCATACATCCGTGCCGAATGATAGATTAATTCTTCACTAAGACCAGTGATTTCTGCAGCCTTTTCTGGCGGATATTTTTCCACAATTGCTCTTAATTCAGCGAAATTCTCTGTTCTTTGCTCGACAAAATCCTTATCCCATAGCTCTTCATTAATTATAATATTCATCATCCCATTTAATAAGGCAATGTCGGATCCCGGCTTAAGCTGCAAATGCAAATCAGCAAGATCAGCCATCTCAGTTCGTCTTGGATCGACGACTATTAGCTTAGCTCCATTTTTTAAGGCTTTCTTCATTTTTACACCCAATATTGGATGGGCTTCTGTAGGATTAGAGCCGATTAAAAGGATTAAGCTGGTGTTTTCAATATCCTTAAAGGAATTTGTCATTGCTCCACTTCCAAACGTAGTGGCAAGACCTGCCACTGTTGGAGCGTGTCAAGTACGGGCACAATGGTCGATATTGTTATTACCAAGCACCCCTCTAACAAATTTTTGCATTAAATAATTATCTTCATTAGTACAGCGTGCAGAGCTTAATACTCCTATTGAATCATTTCCGAACTCCTCTTTGATATAAGTTAACTTCTCGGCAACTAAGCCTAAAGCCTCATCCCAGGTTGCTTCAACAAACTCACCGTTCTTTTTAATTAATGGAGTAGTCAGCCTTTTATCACTATGGATAAAATCGGTACCAAAGCGTCCCTTAACACATAAGTGTTTACCGTTTACCACGCTTGTAGGATTCGAGGTCACTCCAATAACCTTGCCATCTTTAACATTTAGATCGAAATTACAGCCTACTCCACAAAATGGACAGGTGGTTTTGACCTTTTCAACCTCAAAGCTACGACCTTGACCGATCATCTTTTTCTCTAATAATGCCCCGGTTGGACACATTGCTACACAGCTTCCGCAAAAAACGCAATCGGAGTCAATGAGTGGTTCATCCATTGCTGTCGTTATTTTGGTATCAAAGCCTCGATAAGCATAATGAAGGATATCTCTTCCTTGGATTTCCGAACATACCCTAACACATTTCCCGCATTTAATACATTTATCCATGTCTCTTACAATAAAAGGATTATTATCCTCAATAGGATAATGATGCTTTTTGCCGGTAAAAGATATATCTTTAACTTGGTACTCATAGGCATATTGCTGTAATAGGCAGTCTCCGTTTTTTTGACAAGTCATACAGTCGAGCGGATGATCAGCAATAAGCAGCTCTAGGATTGTTTTTCGCGATTCTACAACTGCATGGGATTTTGTTTTTACCTCCATACCTTGTGTTGCTACAGTAGAGCAAGAGGTTGGTAAATTACGCATTCCAGCTATTTCCACAATACACATCCGGCAGGAACCGGAAAGGCTTAATTCCGGATCATAGCATAGAGCAGGAATGTCTATTCCCACTAATTTTGCTGCTTCAATAACAGTAGTCCCTGAGGGTACTGTTACCGTTTGTCCATCGATTGTTAAAGTGATTTCCGACATTAAAATCCTCTCCCTTCTAAGCTATATATACAGCATCAAATTTACAAGCCTTCATACATGATCCACATTTAATGCAAATATCCGGATCAATCTGATGGACAATTTTCACACTTCCAGTTATGGCATTTGCCGGGCAAACTCTAGCACAAGCTGTACAACCTCGGCACTTATCTTCAGCTATGTGGTAGGTTGTCAATTCTTTGCAGACCTTCGCCGGGCAATGCTTCTTTTCGATATGTGCCAAATATTCATCTTTAAAATAACGTAGAGTCGATAAAACAGGATTAGCAGCTGTCTGACCTAATCCACATAAAGAAGCAGATTGGGTAACCTTTGCCAACCTTTCTAAAGTAGCAATATCTTCAAGCTTTCCTCGACCTTCTGTGATATCAGTCAAAATTTCCATCATCCTTGTTGTACCTTCTCGACAGGGAGTACATTTACCGCAAGATTCACTTTGACTAAAGGTTAGAAAATAACGAGCAACGTCAACCATGCAAGTATTTTCATCCATAATAACCAAACCACCAGAGCCCATCATTGCTTTAACCTCTAGCAATGAGTCATAGTCAACTGGCAAGTCCAGCTTATCCTCTGGAAGACAACCGCCTGAAGGTCCTCCAATCTGAACAGCCTTAAAATTCTTATTATCTTGAATTCCTCCACCAATATCAAAGATAATTTCTCTAAGTGTAGTACCCATGGGAACTTCGGCAAGTCCGGTCTCGTTGATATTTCCTGTTAAACTAAATACCTTAGTACCCTTGCTCTTTTCTGTTCCAATTGCTTTATACCAATCTACGCCATTTCGCAGAATCAAAGGAACATTAGCGTAAGTTTCTACATTGTTATTATTTGTCGGTTTATCCCAAAGCCCCTTAATCGCTGGAAAAGGTGGTCTAATTCTTGGCATTCCTCTCTTTCCTTCGATTGAATTAATTAATGCCGTCTCTTCACCGCAGACAAAAGCTCCAGCACCGGCTTTAATTGTAATAGTAAAAGAGAAATTAGAACCCAGAATATTTTTCCCAAGCAGCCCTGCCTCTTCAGCTGCCAAGATGGCTATTTGCAGTCTCTTAATAGCTAAAGGGTATTCCGCCCTTACGTAAACATAACCTTGGTCGGCGCCAATTGCATAACCGGCAATAATCATTCCTTCCAGCACCGCATGCGGATCGCCTTCTAAAATACTTCTATCCATAAATGCTCCGGGATCGCCCTCGTCGGCATTACAAATGATATACTTCTGGTCACTAGCTTGTTTAGCCGCAAATTCCCATTTAAGACCGGTCGGGAATCCGCCTCCACCTCTTCCTCTTAAGCCGGATTGTTTAATTGCCTCCACTACGGCTTCCGGGCTCATTCTCATTAATACCTCTTCTAGCGCCAAGTAACCACCTACAGCTAAATATTCTGAGATGTTTTCTGGATTGATTAGTCCGCAGTTTTTCAAAACAGTTCGCTGTTGTTTTTTAAAAAATGGCAAATCTGCCAGTCTTTCTACTGCCAGCTGTTCTGTACGTTCGTCCTTATACAGTAAGCGTTCAACTGGCGAGCCGATTTTCAAATGCTGTTCAACTATTTCTCCGACGTCCTCTGGTTGAACCATGCTGTAGAAGGTCCCTTCCGGATAAACGACAACAACAGGTCCCTTTGCACAAAGTCCAAAGCAACCGGTTTTAATCACCTGAACGTCCTGCAAATCATTCTCTTTAACGAGCTTAGAAAAATTATCAATGATTAATGGTGAGGAAGAAGAGGTACACCCAGTACCCGCACATACTAATACGTGCTTTTCGCTTGGACTGGTAATAACTCCCTCCCTTAATTGGATCTCCTCAAGTGTCTTTGCTCTTATCTGGGCAAAATCCTCAATAGTTTTCATCATCCAGTCTCCCTACTAATTGTAGTTCTTTATAGCTTCTTTTATTTTTTGAGTCGTTAATTTACCATATACTTGATCATCAATCACCATTACCGGAGCAAGTCCACAAGCGCCAAGGCAGGCCACTGGTTCAATCGTAAAAGTAAGATCCTCAGTAGTCTCCCCGCTTTTTATTCCCAATTCCATTTCAATTGTCTCCAGAACACTTTTCCCGCCGCGAACGTGACAAGCCGTCCCTGAACATACCCTGACGATATGCTTACCTCGGGGTTTAAGCTGAAATTGCGCATAAAAAGTCGCTACACCAAACACTTCACTAAAAGGAATCTTAAGTGCTATTGCTATTTTTCTCATTGCCTCTTTAGGCAAATAACCGTATATTTCTTGAGTAGCTTGTAAAACGGGAATTAGAGCACCTTCCTTCTGACGATAATTGCTAAGTAATTCGTCTAATTGCCGATCGTTTTCTAGTATAACTGTCTCCAAAATCATCTGTCCTCCTTATTAATCCACTCATCCATTATTTATTTTAACACAGAATTTGTGTTCATTCAGCTTTATTTCTCTTCGCTAACTAGATATAATGGTTAAGAATAATTCCTATCTTTATCCAAAACAAATGAGGTGAACTTATGCACGAACACTTTGTCTTAATCTTGATTCTATTGGCGATCGCCACATCAATTACAGCAATCTCCAAAAAATTTAATTCTCCATACCCAATAGCATTAGTTATTACAGGTACAATAATCGGACTATTCCCAATCTCAGCTCTTGATTCTTTAAAAGAATTTATTGCTGAAGATGAAATATTTAGATTTTCGATAATTGCAATTTTCTTACCAACCCTCTTAGGAGAAGCAACCTTGAAACTGCCTTTTCATCATTTAAAAGAAAATTCTCGGCCAATAATTGCCTTAGCTCTTTTTGGAACGTTTATTTCATATATTGTAATCGGTTTTTCGTCAAACTTGATGTTGGGTCTATCGATACAAGTTGCCTTTACATTTGCTGCTTTAATGTCCGCAACCGATCCGGTAAGCGTTCTATCCATCTTTAAAAGCCTCGGAGTTAATAAAAAGCTGGCAACAGTTATTGAAGGAGAGAGCCTGTTTAACGATGGAATTGCGGTTGTCCTGTTTAATATTTCCTCTGTTTATTTGTTGCAATATCTTGATCTAGGCTTTCTAGGATTATCCTATGGATTGCTGGAATTCATCAAGGTTGCCTTAGGCGGCTTGATTATTGGCGCTGCATTAGGGTATTTGTTTTCATTATTAATCAAGTATTATGATGACTATCCTTTAGAGATAATCTTTTCGATGATTCTTTTTTATGGATCGTTCTTTTTAGCTGAACAATTTCATCTATCCGGTGTAATTGCCGTAGTTACCGCCGGCTTAGTTTTTGGTAACTACGGTGGTAGAATCGGCATGAGCCCGACAACAAAGCTAAATATTAATAATTTTTGGGATGTTTTAGCCTTATTAGCTAACTCCTTAGTTTTTCTGATGATTGGCTTAGAAATTACCAATATAAGTTTAGCTGACAAATGGCAAATGATTGGCATCGGCATTATAATCGTCTTGGTTTCTAGAAGCGTTGCTGTATACACAAGTCTAGCATTCATAAAAAAATTCCCCGGCTCTTGGAAACACGTTCTGATTTGGGGTGGGTTACGTGGGTCATTATCGATAGCCTTAGCATTAAGTCTACCGCTAGATTTTCCGGCTCGAGAGGATATCCTTGTTCTAGCGTTTTCTTTTGTCTTGTTTTCTTTAGTGTTTCAAGGTTTATCAATTAAAGGATTTATTAATTTCTTAGGAATCACTAAGAGCTCCAACCAATTAATTCGTTATGAGGAGCTGATAACGCAAATACATCGGATTAAAAAAGCTAAAGCAGATTTAGAGAAGATCAGAGATGAGGCTACGATATCCATTCATGTTTACAACAAAATCCATGCTGAATATTCTACTAAAGAAGATTTATTTCACGGTTTGTTGTCCGAGCTTTATTTGGAATATCCCGAACTTGAAGAGAAACAACTAGAAAGGGCACGAAGCCAAATGCTGTATTCTGAGTATGATGCAGTTGAGGAACTTTCTAGGAAACACCTTGTTTCTGATCAGGTAGCCAATGTTCAGAAGGAAGAAATTATCGATTCTCTGCAAGAAAAATAAGTAAAATATTTTTTATACTATTGGGAATAATAAGACCTACGGACACAACGACTATATTTCAGCTGAGAAGTTATTAGACTACAGCTAGTTACCACAATTATAGAAGATAAAAAGGGGGTAATTGGGATGGCCTTAAAAGAGCAAGCAAATAAGAAAAAATCACCAAGAAATAAAAACGAAGGTTTTCGAGACGGAAAGCCGCTTGAAAAAGCAATTCTTAATGAAGAAAAAAGGATAATTAACGAAGATGGTTTAGTTTAGAATTTACGGCCTATATAATATATAGGTCTTTTTTTTATGCAAAAAAAGTTAATTTATACTACAATTAAGATTAGGTTAATTACAGTCATTCATGAAGGAGAGAGAAAAATGGGACTAGGATATCTAACCTTAATATTTTTTACTGGTATTATAGCAGGATTTTTAAATGTCATGGCTGGGGGCGGGTCTCTTTTAACAATGCCCATACTAATTTTTCTAGGCTTACCTTCCGCCGTTGCTAACGGAACAAACAGAATTGCTCTGTTGGTACAAAATGTTGTAGCAGTACTTAATTTTCGCAAGCATGGGATTTTTGATTGGCAGTTAAGCATGATGCTGGGAATTCCTGCTCTGATTGGCTCCATCTTTGGAGCAAACCTTGCGATTAACCTCCCTGATGCAATATTTAACAAAATACTCGCTGTTATAATGATTTTGGTATTAGTATTTACATTGTGGCAACCGCACAAAAAGTTAAAGGGTGTTGAAGAAAAACTTAATTTTAAACGCAAGCTCGCAGCTATTATCCTTTTTTTCTTTGTAGGCGTATACGGAGGTTTTGTACAGGCTGGTGTTGGTTTTATTATCATCTTCAGTCTTACCTTAATTACAGGAATATCCTTGGTCAGGATTAATAGCATTAAAGTTTTTGTCGTATTATTTTATATGGTATCTTCATTAGCAATCTTTGTTTTTAATGGTCAAGTGGATTGGCAGCTAGGAATTACTCTTGCAACTGGTAATGGCGTTGGTGCTTATCTTGGCAGTAAACTGCAAATCGCCAAAGGTGAGAAATGGGTTCAAGTATTTCTTGTGATTACAGTAACAGCAATGGCGATAAAGCTTTTGTTTAGCTAAAAAAATCCCCTGCCACAAAATGTGGAGGGGATTTTTTAATTTTTTAATCTAGATAAATAACTTTAAGTTTAGATTATACCTATTGAATTTAGGAATACTATGATAATTAGTATTGGAGCGATAAACTTTAAAGTGAAAATCCAGAATGAACCAAATGAACTCTTCTCTTCGTAGCCAGCAGCTTCGAAAGCTTCTTTGCGCTTCATACCCCAAGCTACAAATAGGGCGATAAAGAATCCGCCTAAAGGTAGAAGGATATATGAGGCAACAAAGTCTAATTGATCAAAGAATACTTTTCCGCCGATAGTGAAACCGCCCCATGGACCATAAGATAAAGAAGCAACCATTCCGACTAAAGTAATCACTATTCCCAAGAACCAAGTAGCCTTAGCACGACTCCATTTGAATTTTTCTGTAAAGAAGGCAACAGGAACTTCTAAAATCGAAATTGCCGAAGTTAATGCTGCGATAACAACTAATGCAAAGAAAATCGTTGCGAAGAAAGTTCCTAAAGGCAACTGTTGGAAAACAGCTGGTAAGGTCATAAACAATAGTCCTGGACCACCACCAGCTTCCATGCCAAAAGCAAATACCGCAGGGAAGATCGCGAATCCAGCTAATAAAGCTATTGCTGTATCTGCAATCGAAACATTAACTGCCGCCATTGGTAAATTCTCTTTCTTAGATAAATAACTTCCGTAGGTAATCATCGTGCCCATACCTAAGCTTAAGGAGAAGAAGGCATGACCTAATGCTACTAAGAAGGATGTTGCTGTTAAAGCTGAGAAGTCAGGTTTTAACAAGAACTCGATTCCTGCACTTGCTCCTTCAAGGGTTACACTACGAGCTACAACAATTAATAATAAGACTAATAATAACGGCATCAAAATTTTCGACCATTTTTCAATACCTTTTTTAACCCCACCAAGTACAATCGCTATCGTTAACACCATGAAAAGTATTTGATAGAGTATTGGTTTAAGCGGGCTGGAGATTAATTCAACAAAATGATCTGGATACTGACTGGCATCCATGCTAAGCAAACTTCCGGAAACTGCTTCCCATGTATAAGTTATTGTCCAACCGGCAACAACCCCATAAAAAGATAAAATCATAAAGGCTGCTACAACACCCATATATCCAGTAAAATACCATGGTTTTCCAGGAGCTAAAGTCTTGAATGAGTTAACAGCATCTTTCTGAGCTTTTCTTCCGATTAAGAACTCCGAGAGCATTACAGGGAAACCAACTAGGGCAATCGCAATAAGATAAACAATAATAAATGCGGAACCACCATTTTCCCCAGTTATGTAGGGAAACTTCCAAATGTTACCTAAACCAATAGCAGAACCAGCAGCTGCCAAGATAAAGCCTATGCGCGAACCAAACTGATCCCTCTTTTTTGTTTCTTCCAATCTTTTCACCTCTCCTTAATGTATTGATAATAAAACATCATTGATGATGTTAAAAAAATTATACTAAAAATGTTCACTTTAGGCTAGATTTTTTTGCAGAATTTTTTAAATTTTTAATTTACCTTTAGGATGTTAACGCTTTCAAACGTGTCATCAGAAGAAAGTCGCTCAGTTTATTCCCTATTAACTGTTATTCCCTAGTAAAAGTCACCTGATAATGCTTCTCAGCTTTTTTCTCTACCTGATTTTTAAACCCTTTATTCTTCATCACACTTAAAAGCGGATCGGGACGAAAATTAGCATGAAGTAAAAAAATATCTTCTTTTTTCAGTGTTTCAACCGCCTGCATTATTTCTTGAAAAGGATCATCTCCCTTTTCTAAAATCTCCCGTACATCCAATTCCACCTGATTGCCATTTCGAACTATCTTTGCAGTCATCTTTACATCTCCTATCTCAATATTTTTTGTGAGGTTTAAGTTAAATACCTTCCGGTTACACACAAATTCTCACTAAGTTATTTTGTTTCCCTATTCTTATTTCTATTCTATCAATATTTTACATTTTTTTCTGTATTATTTGGTACCTCCCTAATAAAAAACTCCTCAACTATTATATTGAGGAGCTTTAAAGTCTCTATTTCTCAACCGGCTCTAAGCGAGCTGTGAAATGTCTTAATATTTTTGGTTCGTAGGTGAATTGCAAGCCTCTTATCTCATCCCTTCTTTTATAGAGATTAATTAAGGCATTCGCAATAACCCGCATATGGTTATCTGTATAAACTCTTCTCGGAATTGTTAAGCGTAAAAACTCGACCGGAGAAATTAACTCCTCATCCGTTTCCGGATCTCTACCTAGCAACAAAGAGCCAATCTCTACCCCACGCACTCCTGCTTCTAAATATAACTCGACAGCAAGGCTTTGAGCGGGAAATTCTGTCTGCGGAATGTGCGGCAAAAACTTCTTGGCATCAACAAAGACAGCATGACCGCCAACTGGCTTTTGAATCGGCACTCCTCCCGCATCTAACAGCTGTCCAAGATAAGCAACTTGTCCTATCCGATGGGCTAGGTAATCAACCTCAACAACCTCCTTAAATCCTCTAGCTAATGCCTCAATATCTCTGCCTGCCAACCCGCCATAAGTTGGAAATCCCTCAAGCGGTACTACCATACTTCGGCATTGGTTGTATAAGTCCTCATTATCTTTTATCGCCAGAATTCCCCCGATATTGACCAGACCGTCTTTCTTCGCACTCATCGTTAGTCCTATTCCGTAACTGAACATTTCCTTGACAATCTCTTTTATTGACTTGTTTTGGAAGCCTGACTCTCTTTGTTGGATAAAGTAAGCGTTTTCAGCAAAACGGGCAGCATCAAAAAATACCGGAACTTGAAACTTCTTGCCGATTTCACTTACTCCCTGAATATTTTCCATCGAGACTGGCTGTCCGCCGGCACTGTTACAGGTAATTGTTATTAAGATAAAAGCGACATTCTCTCTTCCCTTCTCCTCAATAAAAGCTGATAGCTTGTCTAAATCAAAGTTGCCTTTAAAAGGATGTTCTAGAGAAGTATCATAAGCCTCTTCAATGACAAAGTTCAAGGCTCTTCCTTTTGCTAATTCAATATGCGCCTTTGTAGTATCAAAATGCATATTGCCTAAAACATATTGACCGGGATTATTAATTAAGAGCGGAAACAAAACCTGCTCTGCTCCTCTTCCTTGATGGGTCGGAATAACATATTCATAACCAATCAGATCATTTACTACCTCTTTCAAATGATAATAATTCCTACTTCCCGCATAAGCTTCATCACCTAGCATCAAACCCGCCCATTGCCTGTCGCTCATTGCCCCAGTACCACTATCTGTTAATAAGTCGATATAAACATCCTCCGAACGTAAAGCAAAAGGATTATATCCTGAATCCTTAATCTTTAACTCTCTTTCTTCGCGAGAAATTTGTTTAATCGGTTCGACCATCTTAATTTTATATGGCTCTGCTTCGTAATACATGAATAATTGCCTCCTTAGTTGTCATTTTTATTCTGTCTAATCTATTCTATTCTCCTCCGCGTCAGCCAAGTCGGTCAAAACCTGTCTAGCGGTTTGCACATCTAGTCTAATGTTCAAAATAATTATACTCTAAATAATAATAACATGATCATAATTAAAATTATACACTGTATAAATATACATCGCCAAATTTCCTAAAACATTTTTACGATATCGTTCGTCTATATTGTAAGCGGATTTTACAAAATAAAAAATGAAAGGCTTGATCAGGCGATGAAATTCAAACTTCTTACTTTTTCCCTTGCTTTTTTATTATTAATGGTCACTTTGTTGCCATCAATAGTTAGCGAAGCAACACTAACAGACACAGAAATCAATGATGAGCTCCCTTCTCTGGCTTCATTAGCAAATTTAAGAGCGATTCTTAAGGAGGCAGATAATTTTAATGGAATGGTATTCACTGCTGGAGGCATTGCTTTTGAAGAATCTGCAACTGTAAAAACAATGAACAGCACTGATAGCTCAGCACGCAGTTCTGCTCCTCAAGGCGATTCTGATTATTCTGGAACCAACGTTCAGGTTGCTGGCGTTGACGAAGCAGATGTAATCAAAACAGATGGAGATTACATTTACCAAATTAACAACAACAGAATAGTTATTATTCAGGCGCAGCCTGCGGACCAATTGGCAGTAATTAAGACAATCAAATATGATCCAAATCAATTTATGCCAATCGATCTCTATGTCGACGAACAGAAACTGGTAGTAATCGGGTCATCATATAGCAGACTGGAAGCTCCGTCTGTTCAAAAGGATATGGTGAGAATCGCTCCGGACTATCTGTTTCAAAGCAATGTAAAAATGATAACTTACGACATTACGGATAAAAACAACATCACCACCGATCGAGAAGTTGAAATGGAAGGACAATATATAACTTCCAGAAAAATCGGTTCAGTTGTCTATTTAGTTGCTAACAAATATTTAGATGTTTATCGAATATTAAATGAGAATGTGAATCCGTCCCTGCCAACATATCAGGATTCTCTAGCGGGTAATCAGCCTACTACACTGGAATATAAAGATATTAAGTACTTTCCAAATTCACCTGAAGCAAACTTTTTACTGCTTGGAGTACTAGATATCAATTCTGACAATGCTTTCAACGTCTCAGCCTATTTAGGAGCTGGGCAAACTGTTTATGCTTCTACTGAGAATCTATATGTTACAGTCACATCCTATGATAATCCAGACAATTCCGGCAAGGAGGCCTCTCTTGTAAGAGATTATTATTTAGACAGAAGTACAGAGATCTATAAATTCCAGCTAAATAGCGACTCCATTACATTTGTAGCTAACGGTCAGGTTCCTGGAACGGTCTTAAATCAATTTTCCATGGATGAAAACAATGGCTACTTCCGGATCGCTACAACTACGGGAGAAATGTGGAGAGACGATGAATATACTGCTAAAAACAACCTCTACATTCTCGATGAGCAGCTGTCTATGACCGGCAGCATTGAAGATATTGCTCCTAGCGAACGAATTTATTCTGTGCGCTTTATCGGTGACCGGGGTTATATGGTAACATTCAGAAACGTTGATCCTTTATTTGTCCTTGATTTAGCTGACCCAAAATCTCCGAAAATATTGGGTAAATTAAAAATACCCGGCTATAGTGATTATCTGCATCCTTACGACGAAAATCATATTATCGGGTTTGGTAAAGAAACAATTGTTCTCGATAATAAAAATGGTAATGGTGAGATGGCCTATTATCAAGGAATGAAGATTGCTCTCTTTGATGTAACTGACGTGAGCAACCCTAAAGAGTTATATGTGGAGATTATCGGTGATCGCGGCACCGACTCTGAGCTACTGTATAATCATAAAGCTTTGCTTTTTTCCAAAGAAAAAAACCTGCTCGCTTTTCCGGTTACTGTGATGGAGGTAAAAAATCAAAACGACCCTCTTGCCTATGGCGAGTTTAGCTTCCAAGGAGCTTATGTTTATAACTTAGATCTAACAACTGGCTTTACATTGAAAAAGGCAATATCCCATTTAACAGAAGAGGACTATAATAAGTCCGGTTATGGCTGGTATGAAAGCGGAAAAAATGTTGAGCGAGTACTCTATATTGATGATGCGCTATACAGTATCTCCAAAGGAATGATCAAGACCAATAAATTGGAGACTCTGGAAGAGCTAGATAGTCTCTTGATCAATTAACTGTTAAAAGCCTTACGAGAATAATCGTAAGGCTTTTATTTCTTTAGTGCGCCCAGCATGGGCGCAAACTAGTCGGTGAAAGTCCGATACGGGGGCTGGTAGTGCCAACCGTTAGCTTAAGACAAGGGTGTCCATCGTGAGGTGGAATCTGAAGGAAGTCGGCGGCAAAACT
>Ga0209347_1001951_pt1 | contig 29535 bp, 24 predicted proteins | sample AutmiccommuBRH23_FD_187382 | JGI IMG/M metagenome (GOLD analysis project Ga0209347, IMG submission 187382) | Deep subsurface microbial communities from Mt. Terri, Switzerland - Autotrophic microbial communities BRH/23 (SPAdes) (version 2) | ecosystem: Environmental > Aquatic > Deep subsurface >...
GGCTTCGGCGATAGTCATCCTCAGCGCGATAGCATTCGTTAAGGGCCGTGCGCTTCGGCGATACTCTCCACCGGAGACTATCGTCACTGGAGACTATCGTCACCGAAGCAGAGTACGGGGTACCACTCCCACTTGTAGAAGTGGGAGTCTCACGATTGGATGATCAACTAAGGTATAAGTAAATTATTATTTAATAAATAGGATTTTAATGTATAAAAAGGAAATGATGGGCAACAATAACAAGGAACATCTCTTTTCTCCTCCTCTTTCTTTTGCTCCTCCACTACGTGGGGGGCTTTTTTTGCTAGTTATGAGGCCATAAACTGATTGTTTCCAGTCAGAAAGTATAACTTGCGATAGTATACTGCAAGAAGGCTAATACGTGCGAAGACAGTGCAACTAAGGCTTCGCCTGTGCCTGTGGCTAAGCGCTAGCCAAGTTTTCTTTATACTATTCAGAAAGTATAACTTGTGTATATACTTTCTGGAGCATAAGTGCAACTAAGGCTACCGCCTACGCCTACGCCTGCGGCTAAGCCTGCGGCTAAGCGCTAGCCAAGTTTTCTTTATATAGCTTTTTTGTTGGGACTCTATTAAAATGAGCAATAGAGGTGGTTTAAGATGCACGAAATCGAACGAATTAAGGAAAGCGTTGCGAAGGGAAAGATTGCGCTTGTTTACCTTTGGTATGGGGAAGATCGCTATCTAATTCAGGAAGGTTTGCGAGTTCTAAAGTCGTTCTATTTTATGACGGATCCTTCTGGAAGTGGGATCGAAGTGGTTGACGCAAAGGATTTATCTCCAGCTGAAATTGTAGAGCGGGCCAATACGATGTCCTTCTTTGCTCACCGACTTGTGGTGGTTGACGAGGTGACCTATTTTCAGGACGGTCAAACGGCAGATTTAGAGCCGTTAATGGAGTACTTCTCGAACCCCAACCCTTCTACCTGTCTTTTGTTGATCGCTGAAAGTGTGCATAGAGGGAGAAAACTTTATAAAGCATTGGAACGTGCAGGAGAGATCTTAGAATTCTGCGCTCCAAAACGTCCGCAAGAATGGCTTGCCTGGGTCCTGTCGGAATTAAAAACACGGGGAAAATCCATGGATACTCAGGTTGCATCTCAGTTTATTGAATGGGCAGGGCATCAAACTGGGGTTTTAAGCCAAGAGTTAGATAAGCTCGTGGTTTTTGTGGGGGAGCGTCCAAAGATAACGATGGAAGAGGTTAAAATCATTACAACCCGTACTATAGAGGCGAGCATCTTTGATCTTTTGGATGCGGTGGCGGTTCGATCCTCTGCCAAGGCTATTCAGACATTACGTGAGGTGTTACGTGAAGAGCATCCCTTAAAGGTCTTAACGTTAATGGTTCGTCAAGTGCGACTTCTGCTTGGCTGTGACGCCCTACGTAAGCGTGGTGGAAATATGGCTGAGGTTCCTTCTGTGTTAGGGATTAAACCGTATGAAGGCCAAAAAGTCTGGCAACAATCCTTAAGATTATCAACCAAACAACTATCCAAGGGGTTATCTGAGTGTTTGAATACGGACGTGGCGTTGAAATCCGGGGGCGGAGATCCCGGATTTTTATTGGAAATGATGATTGTAAGGTTTTGTGAGGAAGTGTCTTAGAGTATCAGGGGGTGTCAGGGGGACGGGGTTACTGACAACATTTAAATGTTGTCAGTAACCCCGTCCCCCTGACACCCCCCCTGATACCACGAAAAAGAAGCGACAATTTGTCGCTTCTTTTTCGTGGTATCATTTTAGCTTAGCTTACTTGGGCAAAATGCTTACTGAATCTTCTCGTAAGACGGGATTTCTTGCGAGAAGCTAAGTTTTTATGAATCAAACCCTTAGAGGAGGCTTTATCCAAAGCACGAGCAGCCCTTTTCAAAGCGAGTGCTGCGGTCTCGGAATCCGTGCTAATTGCTTCTTCAAAACGGCGAATGGTTGTCCGTAAAGCAGATTTTGCAGCAGCATTTTTAATCGTGCGAGCTTTTCCCAACTCAACTCTTTTGATTGCGGATTTAATGTTTGGCACTTATAGTCACCCCCTTTGGTTGTGATATCTTTCAGATTGTTGCACAAACTATATTTTAACATCAGGGCCAAGAATTATCAAGGAAAATCAGGAAATTAATACAATGTAAATAAATATTGATCATTTTGTTTAAACTAAACCTCGTATCGAAAAAACACTATTTGTGTTAGTAAAATAATTGATTGGAGGGTCTTGCAATGTTGGGAATGATCGTAAGGTTTATTGTTTCGGCTCTGGTTCTGCTTTTGGTGAGTTGGATTGTTCCAGGACTACGTGTGAATGGGTTTACGGGAGCGCTGATCGCAGCTGCGGTGATTGCTATACTGGGCTATGCTATTGAAAAGGTGTTTGGTGATAAAATCACGCGTATGGGACGTGGTTCGATTGGGTTTCTTACGGCCGCTGTTGTGATCTACTTTAGCCAGTTTCTTGTTCCGGGGTACATTACAGTCTCCATTATCGGTGCTTTGCTGGCTTCCCTAGTTATTGGAATTGTCGATAGTTTTGTCCCAACAACGCTTCGCTAAACTTTAGCATATACTTTATCGAATCGTAAGACTCCCACTTCTACAAGTGGGAGTGGTACCCCCGGCTCAGCTTCGGTGACGATAGTCTCCAGTACGATAGTCTCCAGTACGATATTCTCCAGTGGAGAGTATCGCCGAAGCCGCTATCCCCAAAGGAATACCTACCGGCGTAGGATAGAGTATCGCTGAGCCGCCTTCCCAATAGAAACACTTAGCGGCGAAGGAGGTAGAGTCCATCCTACGGCGCTGAAGTATTCTTCAGTGGTCTGCGCCTTCGGCATAAGTCTCCACTGGAGACTTATGTCACCGAAGACTCGATGTTCAACTTTAGTTGAACGAGTTCACTTTCTAAACGAAAATAGTATTTATCGAGTTCTACCTTGGGCTTGTCTTTCATACTTCTTCAATAAGAGGAAGGGGGACAAGTCCTTTGTTACGGGAAGATTTTTATCATCGACAAAAAAGGTTTGGGATTTGGACATTTAAGGAATGGATGCGTGGGTTTATCTTAGGGTTCGTGAGCCTTCTGGTAATTTTAGGATTGGCTTATGCCCTTCATAGCGGGAGTGCCCATCAATTTGTTCGTTTTTTAACTCAACAATCGTTTCCCTTTGAGGCAATTTTATTAGAAGGGGCTCCGGGCTATTCTCAACCTGAACGTGCACGTTTGGGCTTAGCTAGGCATCAAGGCGCAGCAGTGAGCATGTTTTTATTGACCGGTGTAAATATTTCAGACCCACGGACGTTTTTCCTGGGCTATTTTTCTCATCCTCCACAAGGCCCGGTTTGGTTAGGGTGGGCATACAATCCTGATGATCCTGAATTTGAGGGGCCTATTCTTGAACCGATTAACCCTCAAATACCAAACGAAAATGAGTTCCCGACTCCTCCCCCCCCGACAGTACCAGGAGCTAAGGAAGTGATCGTAGGGATTTATAACACGCATAATAGTGAAAGTTATGCGGGGAATGGGGGTCCTGATCGGGTCCAGGGAGAAAACGGAGATATAGTTTCAGTAGGAGCGACATTAAAGGAAGCCCTCGAGCAAAATGGAGTCGGTACAGTACATGAATTAAAAATACATGACGCCGTGGATTTTATGAAAGCTTATAGCAAATCGGTAGTTACTGCAACCCAAATGACTAAAGATTATCCTTCTATGAAGGTTTTATTAGATATACATCGTGATGGACTCCCACCTGGATTTCCTAAATCAACGGTTATGGTGAAAGATCGAGAAGCCTGCAAAGTTTTGGTGGTCATAGGGAAGATGAATCCGCACTGGCAAAAAAATGAGGAGTTAGCTATGGAACTGATGGCTATAGGTGAAAAGAAGTATCCTGGGCTCTTTAAGCCAAATATTACTTATGCAGCGAATGCGCGGTACAACCAACACCTTTCTAACGGTGGATTGTTGCTGGAATTCGGGAGTCAGTATAATACGCTAGATGAAGCTAATAGAGCCGCAGAGGCTTTGGCAGAGATCTTGGCTGAGTGGTTGGAGAAGGAGTCAGAGTCTTAGCATCCTACAACGATAAGTGTTCATCATGAGAACCGTCCCCGTGCTTCTTTAAATTTCATTTAAGTGCCTACCTTTTTTCATATGGCGAAAAATGCTATAATTCGGGTGGTAGATCATGACAATGGGGAGAAGGGGTCAGTTCGAATGTCATCAACTAACCGTATACTCGTCAAGGCTGCCGGATTTTTAATGGCAGCCCAATTAGTCTCGCGTATATTGGGTTTTTTACGCGAAACTTTGATGGCGGATTTTTATGGACAGAACGCTGCTACGGATGCTTATAATACCGCGTTTATTCTTCCCGATTTATTATATTGGTTGTTAGTGGGCGGAGTTTTGAGTGCCGCCTTTATTCCTGTTTTTTCAGAATATATTGCCAATGGGAATGAAGATGAGGGGTGGCGGGTTGCAAGCTCTGTTGCAAATTTGATCTTTCTTATCCTTGGGTTGTTTACTTTGGTAGGGCTTTTTTTTGCCCCTCATTTTATTCGTTTGGTCGTACCAGGATTCTCGGATGAAAATATTGTCCTTGCTACCCATTTAACTCGAATCCTCTTGCTTCAACCGTTGTTTATGGCCTTAAGCGGGTTAACGATGGGGATATTAAATTCTTACAAAATTTTCTGGCCCTCCGCAGTAGGGACAGTGCTGTATAATGCGAGTATTATTTTCTTTGGCACGATTTTGGCAAATCCGGACAAGCCTGAAAGCATTTCAGGGTTTGCTGTTGGGGTTGTTATCGGGGCGATTGTCAATTTTGCAGTTCAAATCCCTGCTTTACGTAGAGTGGGGATACGGTATTATCCCATCATAGACTGGCGAAATCCAGGGGTTCGTTTGATCGGGACCTTGGCCTTGCCGATTATTCTCAGTTATTCTTTGAATCAAATTCAGGTGGTGGTCAATAATAATTTTGGATCGATGTTATTTCCCGGAAGCATTTCTGCTGTCTGGTGGTCGTATCGGCTTTTCCAGTTGCCGGTAGGGATCTTCGCTTTGGCAATTGCGGTGGCTACTTTTCCGACGATGACGGAGCAAGCGGCTTTAAAACGTTGGGATGATTTTCGACAGACCCTATCGAATGCCATCCGCATGGTTATTTTTATCACCCTTCCGATTTCAATTGGGATGATCGTTTTACGCCTACCTCTGATTCGCGTTTTGTTTGAGCATGGTGAGTTTACAGCGAATGATACATCAACGATGGCCATTCCTTTATTTTATTTTTCAATTGGGATCACTTCTCAAGCGGTGATACAGATTTTGCCACGGGTTTTCTATGCCCTTAAGGATACATGGACACCTGTGGTGTTAGGAATTATTGCCATGGCGATTAACATTTTAGCTATGGTTTTATTGGTTGGTCCACTAAAGCATGGAGGGTTGGCTTTTGCCACAACGATTGCGGCGTTCGTGAATATGCTGCTTTTGTTTTACTTTCTGCGCAAGAAGTTTGGTCAAATGGACGGCTGGGCTATGTTCTGGACAAATGTAAAATCCTTGCTGGCTTCGCTTGTCATGGCGGGTGTTGTCTGGGGGTGGAGTGAATGGCTGACTCCTTTGCTTGGGGTCAGCACGATCGCTTCGTTAATCGTTCTATTTACAGGAACGGGCATTGGTGCTCTTGTCTTTGCTGGAATGGCGAAACTGTTGAGAATGAAAGAATTTGAGCAGTTGATGGGTTTGGTGCACAGGAAGATCGGGATACGTTAAATGCCAATTATTAAGTAAAATGGCGTTACAGTCTAATATATTACTAAAATTAGATATATTTAATAGTATTACAACATATAAGGTTTATTTTGCTTGGTGACAAAGGGCGGAAGATCAAGTACTATATGGAATATACTTAGTGTTAAAGATCGGGCAATGAAGCCGCCAAGATATCTTAAAGATATCTTGCGGCTTTTTTTATTTTTACTAAGGTGGAGGAGTAAACTTGAAAGCATCGGTATCTATGGAAAAAGTGAAACCTTCCTTAGAACGCTCAGCCTTACTGTTAGCTATGACAGAGTCGAGAGAGGAAGAAGAGAAGCTTAAGAAGTCTCTATATGAATCGTTCAATTTACGTTGTGGTGTGACGGAACTTGGAGGAACTGTAGCAAACCTCCAACATACTGGTAAGCTTACAAATTCGGTTATGGCAACAGCGTTTAATACGGGGGTCATTCCAAAAGAATGCCGCAAGATACATGCCCTTATACATGCAACCTTAGAAGCTAGTAACAGTATTTTTATTCATACGAATAGTAATGCTAGTTTTGCTCTTAAAATCGGGTTAACAACAGACTCCGAATGGATTGCGGTAGCTATTTATGGTCGTTCTTCCCTCCACCCTCTCTTGGAACATGCACGTGTGGGATTGGGTGTAATGCATCTTTGATTAGAGTAGGGCAAAAGTGCTCATACCTCACATAGAACACTTCGCGAGGGAAGGGTATATAATTTCATAACCGGGCACCAAATCAAGTGAAGATTTGGAGCGGAAAAGTGTTTTAGAGAGCCCATAATTTTAAATTAAGGGCTCTCTTTGTCTATTTAACAGTAAGGAATTAAAAGGCTCGCTTTACTTCATCGTTACTAAATTAAGGGAGGTGATGCAATGAAATTTACATAGACTCATATGGGATTTGGCGTTATGAACAAACGACTTAGATTTAAGGAGGATAAATTATATGAAAATGATTAGAGCCATTGTAAGACCGGATAAAACAGAAGGTGTGGCTGAAGCCTTAGCACAGGCGGGCATGCCCTCGCTGACAAAAATACACGTCTTTGGTCGTGGTAGAAATAAGGGTATTCGGATTGGTGATGTGATTTATGATGGGTTTCCTAAGACATTGCTTCTCATGGTTATTGAAGATGAAAAGCTGGATAACGCTATTGCTATCATTCTTGAAAATTCCAAAACAGGAACCATGGGTGTTGGTAAAGTCTTTGTGACTGAAGTGGAAGAAGCTTATACCGTAAGTAAAGGGACAAAGGGGTATTCATCCTTTGAAAGTACCGGCAGGAACGAGTATTGATGATGAACTTTACAAACTGAACAAATTGCTGCAATCCCATGAACTACTGCTTTGGTTAAAAAAGAAAATTGGTAGGATCAAAGCCTGAGTCGATGTGTGCTAAGCAAGAAGCAGAAATATCTTTCTCATGATAGATCAAAAGAAAACGACAAACCCTTTTTTAAAAGCACTTTGCTTAGAAAGAAGGTTTTTGTCATTTTGTGTAGAATTGAACGGATTGGATCAAATTACGGAAAAAGAGGTAGCATAATGTCTTTAGATTGGTTTCAATTGGTTTTGATCTTTATTGTGACAAATTCAGCGTCCAGGATTATCCAAAAACATGCGCTAAAGGATCAAGATATTGACCCTACAGCATTTAGCGCGTTCTTACTATTTATAGTGGGAATTCTTAGCCTGCCCCTCCTTTGGCTGGAGAAGCCCAGTATCTCGAGTAGCCTAGAAATGTGGTTGGTCGTAATACTTTCAAGCGTCTTTTATACGGTAGCTATGGTTTTGTATTATCATGCATTAAAGGGAACTGAGATCAGCCAAGTTGAAACCATTGCGACAACACGATCAATATGGTTTATGATATTAGGGATTTTTCTTCTCGGAGAAAAGGTTAATCTGAGTAATTTTTTAGGCATTGCCCTTATTTTTGGAGGCTTAATTTTAATATACTGGAATAAAGGGAGCTTGAAGGGCTTTAGAAAACCTCATCTATACACTCTGCTCTTTGCGCTTTGCATAAGCTGTGCGTATGCCTTAGATAAAATCGCCTTAAACTCTTTCTCGGTTGTCTTTTATCAAGTGCTCGTATACATAATTCCAGGAATTTTTACAGTGATGTTCATACCTAAGACGTTTGGAAATCTTAAGTATTTTTTAAAACCTCAGAAAAACACGTTAATCATTCTCTTGAGCGCTGTCTTTCAAATGATTTCCACGATAGCTCTTTATGCAGCCTATAAATATGGGGGTGAACTTTCAGTAGTAGGACCCCTTGCCCAAACATCGACGGTCCTGACAATACTCGTTGGTATTGTTGTTCTCAAAGAGAGATGGAATTTGAAACGAAAAATCTTTGGGGTTATACTTGTTTTAGGTGGGGTTGCCTTTCTTAAGCTTTCTAGTTATTAAGAAATGGCAAAGAATGTCGCTTTCCTCTAAAGTATTACAAAAAAGTATACTCCTTAAGCTAAAGCTGAACATAGAGACTTCGGTGAGGAAGACTTGAAAGGGGATAAAAACAGTATATTAAAGTTAGTAGAAATTAACTTTAATATTTTTAATGTCCAACTGTGTTAAGACTAAAATCGGAGAGGGGTTAAAAACATGGGAAAACTCGTTGAATGCGTACCGAATTTTAGTGAGGGGCGTCGCCCGGAGGTTATTGAGGCTATTGTGGCCGAAGTCAAAAAGGTCAAGGAAGTAAAACTTCTTGATGTCAAGCCTGATGCTAGCCATAACCGAACGGTCGTAACCTTTGTTGGGGAACCTCAAAGTGTTAAATTAGCTGCCTTTAACGCTTGCGCTAAGGCGTGCGAATTGATTGATATGGAGCTACAGCAAGGAGGGCATCCGCGGGTTGGAGCGACTGATGTCGTTCCGTTTATTCCCGTTAAAGAGGTTAGCATGGAAGAATGTATTCAGTTAGCCAACGAACTTGGTTCCGAGATTGCTAGTAAACTCGGTATCCCTGTTTATATGTACGAGGAAGCAGCTAAAGTGCCGGGCAGAAGGAGGCTTCCTGACGTTAGAAAAGGAGAGTACGAAGGGCTGAAGGAGGAAATAAATAAACCTGAACGTCATCCTGATTACGGCCTACCTAAAATGCATCCCACAGCTGGTGCTACAGTAGTTGGTGCACGCCAATTTTTAGTGGCTTATAATATTAATCTTGGAACGAACGATCTCAGTATTGCTAAAAAAATTGCTGATTCCATCCGCGAGGTCAAAGGAGGATTTAAGTATGTCCGGGCGATGGGAGTTATGCTAGAAGACCGAGATATGGCCCAGGTATCGATTAACATGGTTAATTATACAGGGACTCCGTTATTTCGTGTTTTTGAGACCGTAAAATCTGAGGCAGCTCGGTATGGCGTAAGCATTATAGGCAGTGAATTAGTAGGTGTAACTCCTTTGCAGGCACTCTTGGATGTCGCTGAGTATTATTTGCGTTTAGAAAACTTTGACCGCAAACAGGTTTTTGAAGAGAATTTGGCTGAAGACTAACTCGAGGTTCGAAGATCGTGGTTAGAGAATTGAAAAAGATCCTTGGGCCTGTAGATAGTTCGGCTAAACTACAGATTGAATCTGAAGTAAATGGTCGGAACATGCTAACCTTCAGGTTAGTCCATATTATTTTAATATCGAATAACGAACAACGATAAGGGGGTAGAATTATGTTAATTAACAAGACAGTGAGTGGATTTGTGGAGGAGTTAGCGAGTAATTCACCAGCTCCCGGCGGAGGGAGTACGGCGGCTCTAGCTGGATCATTAGGGGCAGCATTAAGTATGATGGTTTGTAATTTCACAGAAGGTAAGCCTAAGTTTGCTAGTGTACAAGATGAGATTGCTCAGATTAAGCAAAAAGGGCAGGCCTTAAAGAATGATTTAATGGGATACATTGATGGGGATACGGATGCCTTCGTTGAGGTTATGAAGGCTTATAAATTCCCTAAGGAAACGGATGTCGAAAAAGCCCTTAGGTCGGAAAAAATACAGGAGGCAACGAAACAGGCAACGCTTCTGCCCATTAAAGTAGCGGACTCTTGCGTCGAAGTCTTGAAACTTTCGCTAAGGGTTTTAACGATCGGTAATCCGAACACTGCCTGTGATGCGGCTGTTTCCGGGGTAACAGCTTATGCAGGTTTTCAAGGAGCAATTTTCAACGTTTTGATTAATCTAGGTTCAATTAAAGATGAGAAGTTTCTTCAAGATATCCGAGATAAGATCGCGGTGTTACAAGAAGATGCGGATAAATATAATCAACTAATTTTAGCTCGAGCAAAAGAGGTCATTGGTTAGAACAGGATGAGTAGTTTTTTAGCCAAGTTTTCTTTTAATAAGGAATTACTTTTCGTAGGGAAGACACAATAACAAGAGCCTTTCATGATGAAGTGAAGTGAGAGGCTCTCAGAGCTGAAGCATAACTTTACACTCCGTATGAAATCAGGGGTGTAAAGTTTTTTTGTATTTTTCTCATAATAGGGCTGAAATCCCTAAAACCAATCTGCTGCGATTGCCATTGACAAGAGACGTCTCATCATATATGTTAGTAAGTACTTACATACTTATTCAGTATACTAAAACTGGTAACAAATTAACTATTTAAAAGGAGAGTTTTGAGATATGGAAAACATAACTAAGGATAAACGATTGGAAAAGGAGGATCGAATCCTCCATGTGATCAAAATCGCCAAAGGGCTGTTTTTAGACCGTGGCTATTCAGCAACATCAACAGCACAAATCGCTCGCGAGTCAGAAATTGCAGAAATAACTTTATTTAGGTATTTTTCTACTAAACGAGAACTATTTGAGGCAGTCATCAAACCACTTGTAGATTTTGAAGGGGTTACAATGACTCGCCCAAATAATGAACCATCCGCGAGGCAGGATATATTTAATATATTACATAAAAAGATCCGCTTCGCCAAACAGGAACGAGAACTTGTGCGTTTAGTCATTGTAGAATCTCTACACCAACCTGATTTAGCCGGCGAATTTAACCCAGTGGCAAATACCTCAGGCCGATTACGAGACTTTCTACTTGGAACAGGTCTTAATGAAGAAACTTCTCAGGTTATTGTTAATCTGATAATGGGGCTAATGTTAATGATTGTCTTTACACCACGTTATGACGAGCGAACGATCGATGTAACGGCTAAGTTAATCGAATCTCAAATTATGCGACTTATTAACAATGCTTGAAATAATGAGTCTTCACTGCGGAACTATGAGCGTTTATAAGAGGAGTGAGTGAAATGAAAAAAAATAAACTGATTTTAATATTTACGATAGTGTTACTTATGGTTGGGGTATTTACTTTTTTAAAAGAGGAGGCAGTGGATGTTTCTAATGATCTTGGCATACCGATCAAGCTAGAAACTGTAGAAACTGGTAGTTTAACAAAAGGAATAAATTATATAGGTACTATTGAGCCTGAAAATTCCGTAACAGTATCCTCTAAGATAACCTCAGAAGTAATTGAAGGAAATTTTCAAGAAGGCGATCTTGTAAATAAAGGCGATATTATTGCTAGATTAGATGATAGTAATTTGGTTGCAGTACTTGGTAGCACGGTGAAAAAAATAGAGACGTTGCAGGTGAGTTATGCTTATCTGAACGAAGAAGTCGAAAACTATTATTCATTCAATCCTATGGTTAAAAAAATTGAAACCTTAGAGTTGAATTATGCCTATCTAAACGATGAAGCAGAGAAATATAAAATATTATTCGAGAATGAGGCTATAGCTAAAAGCACTTTTGATAAAGTAAACCATGAGAAAGACATGGTTAAGATGCAATTAGAAGAAGCGAAGGCTTCTTCAGAAGATGCTTATAATCAATTGAAAAATCAAAGAGATTCAGCTGAGGCGCAGTTGAAAGAGTTAGATGCTAAAGTGAACGAATTAAATATAAGTATTGCCGATGCGAGTATCGTTGCACCGATCGCTGGTAAAGTAAGAACGTTGTATTATCAAACTGGCGACTTGGCTGCAGGAGGAAAGCCCTTTGCTATTATCGATGCTACAGAGAGTTTTATGGCCAAGGTCAATGTTTCGGAACAAGACTTAGAAAAGATAAGCGTTGGAAGTAGAGTTGTTTTAAATATAACAGGGGTAACAGACAGAATAGAAGCGAAGGTAACCAAAATTCTGCCAAGTATAAATGCGAGTACAAGAATTGGTGAAGTAGAAATAGGTATTGCGGAGTTAGGTGGAATGGATATCGCTACAGGAACTAGTGCAGAGGTTAGATTTATAACAGATGAGCTAAAAGACGGAATAGTAATATCTAGGACTGCCATAAAAAATTTGAAAGACAAGGAATTTGTTTATGTTATTGAAGATGACGTGGCTCATGAACAGGAGATAAAAACAGGATTAGTTGTGGGTGATAGCGTACAGGTTGTAGAAGGACTAAATGCTGGAGAAGCAATTGCGGGTAATAATTTAACCAGACTATATGACAGTGCCAAAGTATATGTAGCAGAAGGAGATAAACAATGAATATTGGCCAATTTTCTCTAAAAAATAAATATTTTGTTTTATCTTTTGCTATAGCTATTGTGATGTTTGGGCTTTATGCAAAATCTACGATAAAAACACAGATGTCTCCTGACACTAATGCACCAATGACAACGGTTATTGTACAATACCCGGGGGCTTCTGCAGAGGACGTAGTCAAAGATATTGTAAAGCCCATGGAGGATGAATTTGGATCTTTAGATGGGTTAACTAAGCTTAAATCTACCAGCCAGGATAACATAGCATCCATTAAGTTAGAATTTAATTATGGGATGGATGTAGACCAGGCAGCCATTGGTGTTCAAAATTCAGTGAACAGAATCAGGGGAACCCTGCCTGCCACGATGCAGGAACCAAGAGTATTAAAGTTTAGTTCCTCTGACAAACCCGTTGTGACGGTGAGTCTGAATAGTGATTCAGTTGACCTGAAAGACATCAGACAACTTGCAGAGGGTAAAATAGGTTTCGATCTTCAATTGGTTGAAGGAGTCGCTTCAATAAACAAGTTTGGTGGAAATATTACTGAAGTTCAGGTGAAGTTGGATAAAAACAAGCTAACCGCCTATGGACTCACTATCGATCAGGTTTCGAAGACCTTGTCCCAAAATAATATTAAAGCGCCTGGGGGAAAATTAATCGATAATAAAAAAGAAATACTGACAAGAGTAGAAGAGAGCTTCCAGAATATCGATGATATCAGAAAACTCCGTATACCTCTAGCAGATGGAAACTTTGTTTATCTTGAAGCTATTGCTGATGTTAATGTATCTATTGAAGAGTTGGAGAGTGCTTATAAATTTGATGGCAAGGACTCTATAGCTATTATGATCACTAAAAAGTCTGATGCAAATACGGTTGAGGTAGTACAAAATATAAAAAATGAACTTGAGACTTTAAAGGTAAACTATCCATTTATTGATTTTAAAATTGCTCAGGATGATTCTACATTTACGATTCAGATGGTCGATAATATGACAGCTAGTGTATTTATTGCCTTGCTTTTTACTGTAATCCTTATAATGCTGTTTATTTCCAATGTTAGTCAGTCTTTTGTTATTTCTGTCTCTATGCCGCTAGTTTTCCTGATGACGCTGGGATTAATGAAACTATTTGATATGAAGCTTGATATGGTGACGCTTTCAGCTTTGATACTAAGTATAGGTTTTGTGGTAGATGGTGCCATTGTTGTCGTTGAAAATATCATGACTCATCATCATGATTTGGGAAAAGATATTTCAACAGCTGCTATAGATGGGACAAAGGAAATAAGTATGCCAGTTCTAGCAGGTGTTCTTACAACCTTAGTCGTATTAACGCCTCTTTTATTTATTCAGGGTTTTGTAGGAGAAATGTTTAGACCATTAGCTCTAACAGTGATATTCGCTATTTCATCTTCTGTAGTAATAGCGCTAATAGTTATACCTTTATTTACGGTTATGTTTGATAACTTTAAGTTAAGAAAAGCAGAAAAATTAATTAAAATTATAACTGTGCCTTTTAACAAGATGATGAACAGGGTGTTGGATTTCTATTTAATCTTATTAAAAATTACACTTAAGCATAAATTTAAAATGTATTCGGTTGTTATAGCGTTATTGGTGTTAAGTGTAAGATTTTTAGTTGCCAATGGAATTGAAATGTTACCTAAGTTTGACAGTGGCACCAGTTATGTTTCCATTGAAATGAAACAGGGGACCGCTTTGAGTGATACGATAGAAGCTGTAGCTGTTATCGATAAAATTCTAAGTGAAGAAAAAAATATTATGGGATATGATACCCAGATTGGGTACGAAAAAGATAGCAATCAACTCAGCGATTTTGGAATTATGGGTATAAACCAGGCGGTTATCACCATAAATCTAACTCCAAGAACAGAAAGAGAAGAAACGATCTGGGATTTCCAGAAGAGGCTGAGGGCTGAGATAGACCAGATTCCAGACATTCAGAGATTTGTTGTCAAAGAAAAAGGTGGAACTGCAAGCAGTAGTTCATCAGCGCCATTGGATATAAGGATTAGTGGACCAGACCCGAAGCTTCTTTATGAAATTGCACTAGATTTAGAAGAAAAGGTAAAGACGGTTGAAGGAACTACCAATATATACAAAAGCTATAACATGGATAATCTCCAGCTTAATATTAGAATGAATAAGGCAAGGGTACAGGAATTAGGATTAACTAATGCCTTAGTTGCGCAGCAAATATACAATTCAATAGAAGGCATAAAGGGTACAACCATGGACCTAGAGGAAGCAGATAATGTTAATATTTCTGTTGAGTATATGGATAAATACAGACAATCTATTGACAATCTGTTGGATGTATCGATTAGCACTCCTCTAGGACAAAAAATTCCTCTAAGAGAGATTGCTTCAGTTGATGAAGGTAAGAGAGCGAATGTTATTACCAAAGAGGATTTGGAATACACAATTGATATTTTGGGGTATACAGATACCAGAGCATTCAGCCACATCACTAAGGACATACAGAAACTATTAGATACTTATCCATTGCCCAGTGGTTATTCAGTTGGGCTTACCGGAGAAAATGAAGATATGGGCGATTCTATGAGAGATATGCTTTTCTTGCTGGCGCTCGCCGTAATCTTTGTCTATCTTGTGTTGGTCCCGCAATTTAAATCCTTTATACATCCAATTACCATTATGGCCACAATTCCATTGGTGATCATCGGAATTGCCCCGGCACTAGGGATAGCGGATAAATACATTTCGATGCCAGTACTTTTAGGATTGATCTTACTGGCGGGTACGGTTGTTAATAATGCAATCCTTGTAGTGGATCAAGCAATTAGGAATCAAAATCAGGGGATGTCTATAGAAGATTCAGTGATAACTGCGGTAAGGTCAAGATTTAGGCCTATTATGATGACAGCGCTTTCAGACGTTGTCGGTATGTTACCGTTAGCAATGCAGCTTGCCCTAGGTTCAGAAAGATTTTCACCGTTAGCGATAGCAGTTGTAGGGGGTATGTTGGCAGCGACTTTTCTGACTATGATAGTAATTCCGGTCATATATGCAACCTTCGAGAATTTTAAATCCAAGCGACTTAAGACATTAGGGTCTATCAATACTAAGGGAAATTATTCTGATAGTAGTTCTTACGTTTAATTACAACGAATTTTATAAAATGCTAAACACAATAAGTACATCGGTGTATATGAAAGGAAGTACGTATATGAAAAAACTAGTTGGGATATCCTTATTAGCTTCCTTATTAATTTTTGGGCACCCTTTTATGGCTTTTGCTGAGACTATAGGTTCAAGAACGATCAACTATGAAGACCTTGAAAGTACTATCGTTGAACAAAATATAGAAGTTCGCATTAATGAGAACAAAAGACTTAAAACTCATGCCGGCTATTCAGATCTTAAGAGCGATATTAAAGATTTAGAGGATGAACTTGAAGATATTGATCGTCAAAGGGACGAATCGAGAAACAATCCTACTGAATTTTCTCAAGTAATCGCACTAGGTACTGAAAAACGCATGTTACTCAATACGCTAGAACAATTAAAGAGGAGTGAAGTTGATCAACCTACATTAGAAGCTATCACTGATCTTCAAGCTTCCATCAGTGATAATTCTCAGATCCGCAGTGCAGAAGGGATTTTTGTTGGTTATAATCAGTTAAAGTTGGCTACAGCAGATATTTTCTCAGGTATAGATATTATTCAAGATCAATTAGTAGTTATGCAATTGCAAGAGAGCCTGGGGATGGTATCCCATAATAATATGAATGATCTTAAAACTAAGTTAGTTGATATGCAGACTAAACTTGAAAGCACAAAGTTTCAACAGGATTCGTTAGAGCGTCAATTGAGAAACTTGCTGAACGAAGAGAATACCTTGGTAATCGAAAGTATCCCTCCTGCTGACAAAGACGTTATCAATGAAGACCAAGATACTGATTTAGAAAAGGTTCTAGAGAACAGTTATAATATAAAATTGCAGGAACTGCAGATTGTAAGTCTACATAATACTCTTGACCGGGCCAAAGAAGATCATGGAATGTCATCTGAACAGTATAAGATGGCCAATTATGAATTGATTAATGCCAACTTAAAACTTACCCAGATGAAAGATTCTTTGAAATCAGATTATTATACGATGGTTGATGATATCACCAAGATGCAGAGTAATCTACGTTTAGCAGAACAGAGTCTTGAGGATAAAAAAGCGGCACTTTCTGAAGCTCAACTTAAGAAGGGCTTAGGAATGATTTCAAAGTTGGAAATGAATGAGGTAATTAATGCTTATCAAGCCAATGAAAAACTTGTGAAAAACAAACAGATTGAATTATTCAATAGCAGTAGAGGGTATGAATGGTTATTAAAAGGAATGTCTTCGACAACCTAAGAGGTGACATAGCAATCTGAGGAATCGAATGCGTTGGTTGAGACGATAGAAGTCATCTCGCCAACGCATATTATTTTTTTATCAAATCAAAGAAGAATGTATTATGATGTATTATGTTTATGTCTTTTTTTAGACAGATATTGATTCAGAAGTGGCTCTGAGAAGAGGGAAGGTATACTTTAGGTAATTGCTAATTATTGTCAATGAGTCATACTAGGAGTTCTTGCGAAATTGCCCCTAAAGCTGTTATACTAAGTATTTAGAATATCTAAGTTTGCTTAACTTAAAATTTATTATAGAAATGAGGGTAGGACCTTGGCACAGGCATCACAACGTATCCGTAATTTTTCTATTATTGCACATATTGATCATGGTAAATCTACTTTAGCTGACCGGTTGATAGAATATACCGGAGCCTTGAGTAAACGAGAAATGGAAGCGCAAGTTCTGGATTCCATGGATTTGGAACGTGAGCGTGGGATTACCATTAAACTACAGGCCGTTCAGCTAAGCTATCCGGCTAAAGATGGTGAGATTTATCAGCTTAATCTTATTGACACGCCAGGTCACGTAGATTTTACTTATGAAGTATCTCGCAGCTTAGCAGCCTGTGAAGGGGCCCTGTTAGTTGTCGATGCGGTCCAAGGTATTGAGGCTCAAACCTTGGCCAATGTTTATCTTGCCTTAGAGAACAATCTTGAGCTGATTTCGGTTATTAATAAGATCGATCTTCCTAGTGCTGAGCCTGAGCGTGTTAAACAAGAAATTGAAGATGTAATTGGATTAGATGCTAGTGAGGCAATTTTAGCTTCGGCAAAGACGGGAATTGGAATTGAGGAGATCCTGGAAAGGATCGTAACTATGGTTCCACCTCCGCAAGGAGAAGATCAAGCGCCACTGAAAGCGTTGATTTTCGATTCAAAATTTGACGCCTATAAAGGCGCTATTTCCTATGTTCGGATTGTCGAGGGGCGAGTCTCTAAAGGTACGAAGATGAAAATGATGTCGAGTGGAAAATCTTTTGAAGTAACCGAAGTAGGAGTATTTGCTCCTTCTATGCGTATTGTAGATGAGCTTAAAGCGGGTCAAGTGGGGTTTATCTGCGCCAGTATCAAAAATGTCAAAGATACGCAAGTCGGAGATACGATTACGGACGCAGAAAACCCCGCTGATATACCACTCCCTGGCTACAGAAAAGCCACTCCCATGGTTTTTTGTGGTCTTTACCCAGTCGAGGCAAGCGATTATAATCGGTTGCGCGATTCTTTGGAAAAGCTCCATCTCAACGATGCAAGTTTGATTTACGAGCCAGAAACCTCGATTGCTTTGGGGTTTGGTTTTCGTTGCGGATTTCTCGGCTTACTCCACATGGAGATTGTTCAGGAACGGTTAGAGCGTGAATATGACCTTAATATGATCACTACAGCACCTAGCGTAATTTATAAGGTAAACACTTTAAAAGGGGAAGTTTTAAGCATTGATAATCCCTCAAATCTTCCCACTGTTGATCAAATTGTTAGTATAGAAGAGCCGATCGTTAAGGCCACGATTTTGGTTCCGTCGGAGTATGTCGGTGCGATCATGGAGCTCAATCAGGAAAAGCGTGGAACGTATTCTAACATGGACTATGTGTCCAAGAGTCGAGTGAGACTGATTTATGAACTTCCGCTCAGTGAGATAGTCTTCGATTACTTCGATCAATTAAAGTCACGGACCAAAGGGTATGCGTCTTTAGACTATGAACTATCGGGTTATAAAGAAACAGATCTAGTCAAAATAGATGTCCTTCTGAATGGGGAAATGGTGGATGCGCTTTCGTTTATCGTTCACAGAGCAAAGTCTTATAATCGGGGCAGGAAGCTTGTGGAGAAACTGCGTGGCATTATCCCCAGGCATATGTTTGAAATCCCGATCCAGTCGGTGATCGGGAATAAAGTTATTGCCCGTGAGACTGTTAGTGCGATGCGGAAAGATGTCCTGTCCAAATGTTATGGGGGAGATATTTCCCGCAAACGTAAACTTCTCGAGAAGCAAAAAGCAGGGAAAAAGCGAATGAAGCAAGTCGGCAGCGTGGAAATCCCACAGGATGCTTTCATGGCGGTATTGCAGATCGAGGATTAATGGTTGATGATAAGGCATGATGCAGTGAATCTTTAAAAAACAAAGGAAAGAGTGTGCACGCGTATGCCATCTTTATATGTACATGTCCCGTTTTGTATCCAGAAATGCGATTACTGCGCGTTTTATTCCCATTCACTGATGGAGTCCCCTAAGGGTCTAATCTCTGTGTATTTAGAAGGTTTAGAAATTGAGATGGTTAAGAGACAAAAAGATGCCCCTCAAGGGGTGTCTTCTCTTTTTATTGGAGGGGGGACTCCAACAGTATTAACGGAGACTGATTTAGAACGTTTACTGGCAATGATTCAACGGTATTTCCCCATGGACCTAGGAGTTGAGAAAACAATGGAAGGAAATCCGGGGACCCTCACGGATGAAAAAATTCAACTAATACGGAGTTTCGGGATTAACCGATTTTCCCTAGGTATTCAATCCTTTAGTGATCAATTGTTAAGCGCTGTGGGGCGGGTTCATACTGTTAAGCAAGCCCGTGAAGCTATCAGAGGATTAAGAAAGGCTGGTTTCAAGAATCTTAATCTGGATTTGATGTTCGGACTTCCAGCGCAAGATATGAGGATATGGCAGGCATCTATAGAAGAGGCTCTGTCCTATTCACCCGAACACCTATCCCTCTATGGATTAATGTTAGAAGAAGGTACGCCACTTTATGAACAATACGTTACTACTACGACTCTTGCTTTTAATAAATCTTCGAGCGTAATACTACAGGTCGATCAACTCCCAGATGAAGATCTACAGACGGAGATGTATGAATGGGCTGTGAAGCGTTTAAGGCACGAGGGATATAGGCAGTATGAAACCTCTAATTTTGCACGTCCGGGTTATGAATGTCAACATAACTTAGGGTATTGGCGGGGAGCAGATTATTTAGGGATAGGTCCAGGTGGGGTATCTTGTTTAAATAGGGTGCGTTGGAAAAATATTGAAGAAGTACATGCTTATAAAAACCTCCTGTTTAAGGGGCAAAGCCCACTGGATAAGTCAGGGCAGGAGGTTTTATCTTTGCGTGTGTGTATGGCGGAGCGCATGATTCTGGGGTTGAGGCTTGAGGAAGGGGTTCAACTTAAGGCGTTTGAAAATGATTTTGGAGCGGACCTCAGGGATATTTATCGAGATGTTTTGGAACGATATCATAATAGGGATATTTTCATCATACAGGGTGGTTATATTTGCTTAAATCCCAAATATTCTTTTGTCGCAAACTCTATCTTGCAAGAATTTGTGTAATGACTTGTGTGAAGAATAATTACCTGAAATGATTCTTGACAAAGCGAAAATGACGTGGTAATGTGAAGACATTAAATGTTAGCACTCATCAAGGTAGAGTGCTAACAACATACTAAAAGATCATATTTTTTGTGGTAGCACTCTAGGATGAGGATCAATTAAGGAAGGCAGGGGGAAGCATTATGCAAATGGATGAACGCAAACGCAAAATATTACGTGCGATAGTTCAGGATTATATTGCTACCGCTGAACCGATTGGTTCTCGAACGATTGCCCGTAAGTTCGATCTGGGGGTGTCTTCAGCGACAATACGTAATGAAATGGCAGACCTGGAGGATTTAGGGTTTATCGAGCAACCATATACTTCCGCGGGGAGAATACCTTCGGATGCAGGGTATCGATATTTTGTAGATTGTCTGATGGATCCTCAAATACTTAATGCGGAGGAAAAGGAAATCATCGAGCGAGAGAGCACGAAACGGATTAATGAGCTACAGGAAGTTATAACGCATACCAGCAAATTATTGTCAGAGCTTACAAATTTAACGAGTCTTGTACTCGGACCGCATAAAGGTAAAAGCACGTTTGGAAAAATGCATTTCCTACCGTATCAGCCGGGCCAGGTTATTATGATCATCGTAAAAGAAAATGGCGTCGTGGAAAACCATATTATTGATGTCGGGGAGAATCTCACGGCGGAAGAGCTCCAAAAAGTGGCGGGAGTTTTTAACCAAAAAATGCGTGGATATTCCTTAAGTCAGGTTAAACGTAGCTTGCTGCATGAAATTTATAGTGAACTTTCTCGGCAGAAACTTTTGATTGATAACGCCTTGGATATGTTAAGAACTATTTTGGACGATAACGAGGAAGAAGACCGTATCCATCTTGGGGGAACCCTAAATATGCTTAATCAACCTGAATTTCGAGATTTAAGCAAGGTTAAATCTTTATTCAAAGTATTTGAAGATAATGAGCCCTTGAAAAAACTATTAACCCCCCGCCAAGAGGGACTAAATGTCACTATCGGTGGAGAAAATATATTGAAGGAATTTCGAGATTGCAGCGTGATTTCCGCAACGTTTAAAGTAAATGGATTAACGATTGGGGCGGTTGGAGTACTAGGGCCTACCCGTATGGATTACGCTAAAGTCATTGCGATTGTCGATTTTATGACACGAAGTTTGACGGAAATTCTGACGAAACGTAAGCGGTGACGAGGGTTGCGAGGGCTGGGGTCGGCGGGAGCTGGGAACGACGGGGAATGGGTTATTGTTTGATGCGCGGTGACTGAGCCTTTTGGTTCATTCTATATAAATAATAAATTGTGATTAAGTTGCGAGAGGTGATTATGCATGGCGCGAATGGGAGAAGAAACTCTCAAAGGCCGAAAGCTTAGTATGGACGAGGACCATATGGAGAATACGCAAGGGCATGACCTTGAGAATCCCCCGGAAGAAGATAGTTTGGATTGCGATGAAATGAGCCCTTTAGAAAAAAACTTGACGCTAGAGGCGGAGCTTGTCCAAGCCAAAGCTAAAGTAGATGAGCATTATGATCATTTGTTACGACTACAGGCAGAATTCGATAATTACCGAAAACGGACGCTAAAGGAAAAAACTGAGATTATTAAATACGCGTCTGAACGTATTATTGGAGAGCTACTTCCTGTTTTGGACAATTTTGAACGGGCTGCCAGTTCAGCTCAATTAAACCCGGATTTTAATGCTTTTTCACAAGGGGTGGACTTGATTTTCCGTCAGTTGCAAACTGCGCTGGGTAAGGAGGGTCTTAAGGCGATAGAATCCGTGGGTCAGCCCTTTGACCCGAACCTTCATGATGCTGTGCTCCGAGTAGAGTCGGATGAACATCCTGAGAATACTGTCATTGAAGAACTACAAAAAGGGTATTATCTTAAAGAAAAAATTCTACGTCCAAGCATGGTTAAAGTATCGAACTAGTTAAAGGAGGAAGATTATAATGGGAAAAATTATTGGTATTGACTTAGGTACAACAAACTCTTGCGTGTCGGTTATGGAAGGTGGAGAAGCCGTTGTAATCCCTAATGCAGAGGGAAATCGTACAACTCCATCGGTCGTAGGTTTTTCAAAGACTGGTGAGCGATTAGTCGGACAGGTTGCTAAACGCCAATCCGTTTCTAATCCGGACAAAACTGTGAGTTCCATTAAACGTCATATGGGCACAGAACACAAAGTGAAAATTGATGATAAGACATATAGCCCCCAAGAAATTTCTGCGATGATTCTCCAAAAGCTCAAAACGGATGCAGAAGCTTATATCGGGCAACCTGTTACCCAAGCAGTCATTACGGTTCCGGCTTATTTTACAGATGCACAGCGTCAAGCTACTAAAGATGCTGGATCTATTTCCGGACTCGAAGTACTTCGGATTATTAACGAGCCCACAGCCGCAGCGCTAGCTTATGGACTTGACAAAAAAGACGATTCAACTGTTTTAGTGTTTGACTTAGGGGGCGGGACTTTTGATGTATCAATCCTCGAATTAAGCCAGGGTATGGTTGAAGTGAAAGCGACAAGTGGGAATAATAATTTGGGCGGCGACGACTTTGACCAACGCCTAATTGATTATATGGTAGCAGAATATAAGAAAAGTCATGGCGCAGATCTTTCCAAAGATCGCGTTGCCCTCCAACGTTTAAAAGAAGCTGCAGAAAAAGCGAAGATTGAGCTTTCCGGTGTTACAAATTCCAACGTTAATCTCCCCTTTATCACCATGACGGAAGAGGGACCCCAACATTTGGATTTAAATATATCTCGGGCTAAATTTGAAGAAATCATTTCGGATCTAGTGGAATCCACTATTGGACCTACACGTCAAGCAATTGAAGATGCAAAACTTTCCTGGAACCAAATTGATCAAATCATTTTAGTGGGTGGATCTACTCGTATCCCCGCTGTTGTAGAAGCCATTAAGAAATTAAGTGGTAAAGACCCACATAAAGGAGTTAACCCGGATGAAGTCGTTGCCATGGGTGCAGCTATTCAAGGGGGCGTGCTCAGTGGTGAAGTTAAGGATATGATCTTATTGGATGTTACTCCACTTTCTTTAGGAATTGAAACCCTTGGTGGAGTATTTACCCGGATCATTGATCGTAACTCGACCATTCCGACCACGAAATCTCAGACATTCTCGACCGCTGCTGACAATCAAACTTCCGTCGACATTCATGTGCTCCAAGGAGAACGTGAAATGGCAAGTTATAATAAGACTCTGGGACGTTTCCAACTGACAGGAATTCCTCCCGCACCACGTGGTATTCCACAAATTGAAGTTAAATTTGATATTGATGCCAACGGTATTGTTCACGTATCGGCAAAAGATGTGGCCACTGGAAATGAACAAAAGGTAACCATTACTTCTTCAACGGGTCTTTCTAAAGAAGATATCGATAAAATGAAGCAAGACGCTGAAGCCCATGCGGAGGAAGATAAGAAACACAGAGAACTAATTGATGCTAAGAACCAAGCGGATTCCCTAGGCTATCAAACAGAAAAAACTTTGAAGGAATTTGAAGGCAAGGGCGATTCTAGTGAAGTTGAAAGTATCAAAAAAGCGCTGGAAGATCTCAAGACAGCGGCTGCTGGTGATAGTGTCGAGGAGATTAATGCGAAAACTGAGGCGTTGAATAAAGTGCTTCATCCATATATTGAAAAGATGTATCAACAGCAAGCGGCTCAAGATCCGAATGCTGGGGCACAATCTGAAGCTGAACCATCTAAAAAAGATGATGATGTTGTGGATGCTGAGTTCACTGAGGTGAAGAAGGACGAATAAGGAGCGAGGGCTGGAGCGAAATTGCTCCGCTCACCACGGCGCCGTCGCTATCACGCTTGATTACGAGGCGAGCGTTGGCAAACCTCTGGGAGGTTCTGCATGTGAACCTCTGCCACGCTGGCACCTCGTAATGTAAGCGCGATTGACGCGACTCTGCCTAATGGATTCGCTCCGCAAGTTCGCCCAGCCTGGCTGGGGGTCGACGGGGGATGGGACCGACGAGAGCTGAGAGTAACGGAGATGGATCGATGAAGTTGGGATTGCTCTTGGGGTAAAGTTGAATTGCTTCGCTCTCAATGCTGGCTTCGTGAGGGTGGCTAGGATGAATTTGTAGGGTTTCATTAGATATAATTTTTGGGGGTGCAAAGGTTTAAGCCTTTGTGCCCGCATTTGTTTGTAGAAAAATATAATAAAATTTCCTTTAAAATGGATATTTCCTTGTGCTTCAGGTTGAAGGGTCATATAATACTATAGGACTTTACTTGTACTAATCAGAAAGTATAACTTTTCGTTGTATACTGCAAGAAAGCTAATACGTGCGAAGACAGTGCTGCAAGAAGGTTAACCCGTGCGAAGACGGTGTCTTCGTCGTCTGGAAGCATAAGTGCACTATGGCGACCGCCTTCGGTCCCTTCTCGCCGTCCATGGCTACAGGGACACTTGGCCATCCATGGCCGTCGCCTGAAGGCTGACAGAATGATTAATACGTGCAAAGACAGTGTCTGCAAGAAGGACTAATACGTGCGAAGACAGTGTCTTCGTGTGTGGGCGCTAGCCAAGTTTTCTAAAGTGGATGGGTTAAGCAGGAGTGTGGAGGGGAATAATGAAACGCGATAACTATGAGGTGCTCGGGGTCGAGCGGAATGCTAGTGAACAGGAGATTAAAAAGTCATACAGGAAGTTAGCCCGCCAATATCATCCGGATGTGAACCCGGGGAATAAGGAAGCGGAAGAGAAGTTTAAGGAAGTAACGGATGCGTATGATGTTTTAAGTGATCCGGAGAAGAGAGCGCGGTACGACCAATTTGGTCATACCGATCCTAATCAAGGTGGATTTGGAGATGCTGGTGGCTTCGGTGACATTTTTGATATGTTTTTTGGCGGAGGCGGTGGGCAACGGCGCGGTGGACCACAACGGGGTTCGGATTTACGCTATGCTTTGTCCTTGAGCTTTGAAGAAGCAGCGTTTGGCATAGAAAAAGAAATTCAGATTCCACGGGACGAAACATGTACGGATTGTCAGGGGTCTGGGGCTGCACCTGGAACGCACCCTACGACCTGTTCCCAGTGTCACGGCAGTGGGCAAGTTAAGGCCATTCAACGCACGCCATTTGGTCAAATTCAAACGGCAAGAACTTGTCCAACCTGTCAAGGTGAAGGGCGCACTATCAGTAGCCCGTGCTCTACGTGTCATGGGCAAGGGAAGGTCCGTAAGGTTAAGACTATTAAGATTAATGTTCCTCAAGGGTCTGAAGATGGCTTGAACTTGAGACTTAGCGGAGATGGTGAAGCCGGAGCCAAAGGGGGTCCGCCTGGAGACCTTTATATCATTTTGCAGGTTAAACCACATAAGTTCTTTGAACGTGATGGAAATGACGTTTATTGCGAGATTCCGATTACCTTTATCCAGGCGGCTCTGGGTGCTGAGATCGATGTTCCTACCCTAGATGGAGTGGTTAAGATGAAGGTTCCCGAGGGGACACAAACAGCTACGATTTTTAGGCTTAAAGGGCACGGTATACCGCGTCGTCGATCAAGCGGCCGAGGGGACCAGCATGTTCGAGTTGTCTTGACAACGCCAACCAAGCTGAATGAAAAACAAAAGAAACTTTTGCGTGAATTCGGGGAAGTCACTTCTGAACAACAACAAATGGGCAAAAAGTCGTTGTTTGAAAAGTTTAAAGAAAACCTCCGCGATGCAATGGGGTGAAAAAGGAGTATAAACAAATGGATTGGCGCGAAGTGGCGGTAACAGTTTCATCTGAAGGAGAGGAAACTGTTGCCGATCTTTTTTATGAGTTGGGTTGTCCTGGTGTCAGTGTAGAAGATCCGGAACTTTTATTAAGATACATGGAATCTGGTGAGTGGGATTACCATGCTTTTGGAGAGGTGGAACTCACGGGAACCTCTGTGGTGAAGGGATACTTCCCAGAAGATAACGAGCTTTCAGACAAGCTTGACAAGCTTGATTTAGAAATTAATGAACTCTTGAAGCGTTATCCACACTGGCTTGTTCAGAGTAAGGGGCTCTCGCTGAAGGAAAAGGATTGGGAAACTGCATGGAAGGCCTACTTTAAGCCAATTCATGTTGGGAAGCATTTTCTGATTAAACCAACCTGGGAGCAAGTTGATATTATGCCAGAGGACGTCGTTCTTGAGCTTGATCCGGGTATGGCCTTTGGAACGGGGACTCATCCTACGACAACGTTATGTTTAAAGACATTAGAGGACATCATAAAACCAGGGCAAACCGTCTTCGACTTAGGGACGGGGTCTGGAATTCTATCCATCGCTGCAGCGAAACTCGGGGCGAAGGTAGAAGCGGTGGATCTTGACTCCGTCGCTATCAAGGTGGCCCAAGAAAATGTCATATTAAATAACGTGATTGACCGAGTACGAGTATTACGTGGGGATTTAGGGACTGTACTTGTCGGACAGGCAGATGTCGTCATTGCCAATATTATTGCTGACGTAATTTTAATGTTACTTGCGGATTTAAAACGTCTATTGCACCCGGCCGGTGAATTTTTGGCGTCGGGCATTATTGAAAATCGGGCCGAAGAGGTGGAAGGTGCATTGAAGGAAGCCGGATTTAAAATCGTTGAACGTGTTGAAGATTCTGGCTGGATTTTATTTCGAGCGAGGTGGGCTTAAGATGAATCGGTTTAAAATTACAGAGTTAGGAGAAGATGTTTTTTGGTTACGCGATGCGGAACGAGAACATCTTGTCCGAGTTCTCCGACTTTCGCCAGGAGATTTGGTGGTGGGTTATGATAATACTGGGAGGGAGTATACCAGTGTTATTATTAATATTGAGGATAAAAGTGTTACTTGCAGGATTCTTAGTACGGATCAGCCCGATGTAGAAGCCCATTCCTCCGTTTTCATGGTGGCAGGACTCTCCAAAGGAGAAAAAATGGATTGGGTGATCCAGAAAGGAACTGAATTGGGCATGGCCGGGCTCATTCCATTGCGAGCCAAACGCTCTATCGTACATATTGAGGGAAAAAAAGCTCAGGACCGGGTCGTTCGCTGGCAAAAAATCTCCATGGAGGCTTCGAAACAGTCTCATAGGGTACAGGAACCCGAAATTTCAGAGGTCTGTGATTGGAAGGACCTAAAAGAGCATTTGCCTGAGGATACCCAGTGGCTCATTCCCTATGAAGAAGAGAAGACGCAGCGCTTGGCCTCCGTGCTCGGAACAATGAATTCTGAACAGCCTATTGCTATAATTATTGGCCCTGAGGGTGGTTTTGAAGAATCCGAAGTCGCTTGGGCGCAAGAAAACCTTGGTGCTCAAAGTGTCTCGTTAGGACCGAGGATTCTTCGGACGGAGACAGCGGCTGTGGCAACGCTGACGATGGTGTTGGCTCATTTTGGGGATTTAGGGTAGGGGGACTTGTGTGTACATCGCTCGGTCTTACGACGCAGAGCAAACTAACCGTTAAAGCTCTTGGCTTTGGGGTGCGGGGTACATCCTACGCCGATGGGTATTCCTTTTGGGATCGCGGCTTCGGCGATACTCTCCACAGGAGACTATCGTGCCAGATGAGCCGTCCTTGGCTCACTGGGGGCAGTGTACATCCTTGTACACTGCCCCGGTCTGGGGTCGCTTGAACGGAAGTTTGCTAGTCTGCTTACGTAAAGACGTCGCTTATGTATCACAATGCGTCCCGGGGCTTGGAGCGGGGGTGACGTTGCTTGGGGAGAAGGCACATTTCATGTGCGTCTTCTATGCAAGTCGTGTAAGTTGTGCAAGTCGGGGACGGTTCTTGAATTGCATGCAGCCCGCGTTTGGGGTTGTTTCACAGAGATTGCTTGGATGCGTATGTGAAGACGTCGCGCTCACGAAAAAAAGGTGGAATATTTTATGCCTATCGATATACAAAATTCTATGATCGAACCACGATCCACAAACCACGATTCACGAAAAGCGGTTTGTTTCGTCACTTTGGGCTGTAAAGTAAATCAAACTGAAAGCGAAGCGATGGCCCAACTTTTTCGAGAGGCGAAGTATCAGATAGTGAGTGCCACAGAAGAAGCAGATGTTGTTGTCGTTAATACGTGTACAGTGACGAATACGGGAGATAGTAAATCTCGTCAGGTCATTCGTCGAATGATCAAGGCTCATCCGGAGAGTATTGTCGTAGTTATGGGTTGTTATGCTCAAACGGCACCTGGAGAAGTCTTAGGTATTGAAGGGGTTGATGTGGTACTTGGAACTCAGGATCGAGCGAAAATCCTAGAGTGGATAGAACGAGTGAAGGCGGATAAGGTACCTCAAAATGCAGTGCGCGGGATTTGGGATGCAGAAGAATTTGAAGAACTTCCACAACTCAGTGAAGAGCATCGGACAAGAGCGATGTTAAAGATCCAAGAAGGGTGCAATCAATTTTGTACCTACTGCATTATTCCTTATGCGAGGGGTCCTTTGCGTAGTCGGCTCCCGGAGAACGCGATTGCAGAGGCTCGGCGGTTAGTTGTGGAGGGATATCCGGAAATTGTCTTGACTGGTATCCATACTGGGTATTACGGACAGGATTTGGGAAAAGATTGGAATTTGGCTCGTTTAGTACGGGAATTGGACAAAATCCCTGGACTTCGTCGCTTGCGTCTGAGTTCGATTGAGCCAATGGAATATACGGATGAGTTGATTGAGAGCATCGTCTTGTCTGATAAAGTTTGTCCTCATTTACATATACCTTTACAGAGTGGAAGCGATAACGTTTTAGCTCGTATGAATCGTCCCTATGATTTGAAAAAGTTTCAAGGTTTATTGGAGAAACTCCGCCAGCGGATTTCAAATCTTGCAGTTACAACGGATATTATTGTCGGTTTTCCCGGGGAAACGGATGAAGACCATGCCGCAACTATAAGGTTTGTGAAGTCCTGCGATTTTTCTGGAATTCATGTGTTTCCATATTCTAAGCGGAAAGGAACCCCTGCTGCGGATTATCCTGATCAAATTTTGAAGAAACTAAAGGAACAAAGGGTAAAGGAGCTTTTGGTAGTTGCACGTGATAGTCAGGCCAGGTTTACTCGCCGTTTTATTGGGAATTCTGTGGAAGTCTTAATCGAAAGAGTTGATCCAAAAGGATGGGCAGTAGGGCATACTCCTCACTATATTCAGGTTGAAATACCTTCTCGTCAGGACGGAAAGCGGTGGAAAGCTGGGAAGTTTGTAACTGTTGTTTTGGAAGAACACTATATCAAGCTATCCTAGAATAGTTTTATCTAATCGTAAGACTCCCACTTCTACAAGTGGGAGTGGTACCCCCGGCTCCGCTTCGGTGGGGGTAGAGTCCATCCTTCGCCGCTGAGTGTACCTTTTGGGATCAGCGGCTTCGGCGATACTCTCCACAGGAGACTATCGTCACCGAAGACTCGATGTTCAACTTTAGTTGAACGAGT
>Ga0209347_1001953_pt1 | contig 29519 bp, 20 predicted proteins | sample AutmiccommuBRH23_FD_187382 | JGI IMG/M metagenome (GOLD analysis project Ga0209347, IMG submission 187382) | Deep subsurface microbial communities from Mt. Terri, Switzerland - Autotrophic microbial communities BRH/23 (SPAdes) (version 2) | ecosystem: Environmental > Aquatic > Deep subsurface >...
GTCCGATCAGGCAGGTCGCTGAACTTTTCGCGTATCGTATGGTACATCATTTTTGCTAATTCTTCGCGCTTAGCCCTGATATTGCCTGCCTTTTCCCTGAGGTCCGGCCTGCCAACATCGCCTATAAACAAGGTGTCTCCGGTAAAGATGGCATACTCATTATCGGAACTTTTGGCCAGGATACTGATCCCGTCCGGAGAGTGACCGGGGGTGTTCAGGGATGAAAACCGCACCGCCCCAAGCTGTAATTCATCACCATCGTCGAATGTTTTATGGGGATAATCAGCGCCTACCTGCTTGCTTGTATAGATGGTAGCCCCGGTTTCTTTATGGATCTGCAGGTGGCTGCTTACAAAATCAGCATGGGGGTGCGTCTCAAAAACGGCCACGATCCGGGCCTTGTTTTCTTCCGCATAAGCGTAATAGGGCAATGGGTTTCTGGAGGGGTCTACAAGGGCCATCTCCCCTTCGCTCACTATGGCATAGGAGTAATGGGCCAGGGGCTTATCTTCAAATTGTTTAATTTTCATGAGGGTTGTTTTAATAGTTTACCGGACAGCTTTTTGCTATGCCGGTTTCCTTGTTTATACATCCTTCCCTTTTAACATCTTATTCCAGTAAAGATAAGGAAGCCCGTATTTTTTGAGGATCCACAGCCGCCAGCTTTCCTTTGAGGAATCCGAAATCAGGAGTTGTTTCAACTTGGGGTCGGGTGTAAAATTATTGTCATAGTCAAACTCCGCCAGCACCATTTTGCCATAATCGGTTACCAGGGGACAGGAGGAATAACCATTATACGACATGGATCCTATTTGGTTGGTTTCCATTAGTTTAATGATATTGTCTACAACTATTGGAACCTGTTTCCGGATAGCCGCCCCGGTTTTGGCTGTGGGCAGCCCGGCAACGTCGCCCAGGCCAAAGACGTTGGGGAACTTAAGGTGCTGCATGGAATGCTTGTCTACCTCCAGCCAGCCCGTGGCATTAGCCAGGGGGGAATCCTGAATGAATTTGGGGGCTACGGAAGGGGGTGCTGTATGAAGCATATCATAATGGATTCCGGTAAGGTCCCCTTCCTTCTCCGTTTTTACTTCTTTGTGGTTATACTCTTTCTGATGGTCGGCAAAGCGGTACCAGGCGATCTGCTTTTCCGCATCTACCTTTACCAGTTCGTAACCGAATCGAAGGTTGATATCTTTGCGGTCCACTACCTTCATTAAGGTATCCCTGATCTGTTTTATACCAAATATGGTCGTCCCCGGGGTGGCAAATATTACGGTGGTATTCTGTCGAACACCCCTTTTCCTGAAATAGCTTTCGGCCAGGTACAGGATTTTCTGGGGAGCGCCCCCGCATTTGATAGTAGTGGTGGGCTGGGTGAACAAGGCGGTACCTCCTTTAAATTTATTCAGGACATCCCAGGTATGCCTGGGGTCGGTATAGTTGCTGCATACCATGCCTTTATCCATAGCCTCTTTCAGACCCGGTACCAGATCCATGTCATAGGCCAGGCCAGGGGCTACCACCAAATATTCATAGGTAAAGGAACCACTGGATTTAGTCTTCACCTTGTTTGCCGAAGGTTCTATTGTAACCGCGAAATCACGGATCCAGGCTGCCCCGGAGGGAATGACATCCGCCATAGGCTTGGTGGTTTTATCAAAATCATAGGTCCCCGCCCCAACCAGCGTCCATGCGGGTTGATAGTAGTGCGTTTCAGACGGTTCAATGATCCCCACCTCCATTTCCGGTTTGTTCCTCAGTAATTTCGCAGCGGTCATAATGCCGCCTGTGCCGCCTCCTATTATCAATACCTGGTAATGTGTTTTCATGGTTCCGTGGGTTTGTGGATTATAATTTAATAAAAGTAAATGGTCCTGTCGACCTTTACAGTAACATTGGTTACTTTGGGCGTAATAGTTAGCCCAAAATGAAATCCACGGCCATTTTGGCGTGCAGTTGGGTAGTTGGTAAGAGGATAATGCCCTCCTCTGAAGTTGGCAACAGGATAGGCAGTTCCGTACAGCCGAGGATAATACCTTCAGCGCCCCGTTGTCTCAGCATTCCGATTTGGTTGTTGAAGAACCGGCGGGCTTCATCCGTAAACCTGCCCTGTGTCAATTCATTGGAAACGTAATGGTGGGCCTGGGAATGGCAATGGGTTTCCGGGATCAGTACTTCCAGGTCATAATGTCGTTCCAGATAGTCCCTGATAAAGCCCCCGGTCATGGTGGGCTTGTTTCCCAGCAGTCCCAGGCGCGTTAGATTCAGACGCCTTGCTTCTTTCCCGATGGCATCGGCTATATGCAGGATAGGGATATCGATCCTTGGTTGCACATGGTCGAAGACCATATGGGGGGTGTTCGCGCAAATGACAATGGCCTGTGCCCCTGCCTTTTGAAGCGTCTGAGCCACCTCCAGGTATTTTTTATTGATTTTATCGGCATCCTGTTCCCGCATGATCGCGATATTGATGCTGTATAACAACAATTCAGGGTTCTGCTCCCGTCCGATATGCCCGGATGCCATTTCATTGATCAAGCGGTAGTATACCTCGGTTGAATGCCAGGAGGTCCCTCCAATGAGTCCTATCTTTTTCATCGTTCCTGATTTTTTGGTTGTTCTGCGGGGCATGGAATAGCCTCTTCAACCACATTATTCAGCGGTTTCGCTAATTCTCCACAATCCCCTGACCTGGTTTGCCTCATACCCTGTGGCCTGGTCGTCCGGATATAAACCACGGATCCCTGCCATCACTTCTTCCGTGATTTGCCCGCCTGGCTTGCCATGGCATTGCAGACACAGTTCGCTGGTAACAATTGGGTTATAAAAATGCCGTTCCCCATCCCTGTACATGTAAACCGGTTTTAATTTCCGGCCATTGGCAAGTTCAGACCGAAACGAATCGATCAAAGCGACCTCTTTCGGGATAGCGCTGTTCCCGGGATTCCGGGGCTTATCCGTCACCCTTTTGATCTTCAGGTTTTTGGCAGCAGCGGTGCTGTCGGTCAGCCTGTAAGCCTCCGCGTTGCAAAAGGTAAGCGCGGCCAGGGTGCCTTCCTGCTGGATTTTAGCCATCAGATTGCGGCCCAGCACCCCCTGTGCCTCTGCCGATACACGGAGCCCCCATAAGGTGTCCCGGGATGATGGAGTATCTATGGTAGCCTGTTGCACGGGTTGCGCTTTTTTATCAGCCTGTTTGCAGGCAATTATTAAAAGTGCCATCAGGACGGTCAGCACGATTTTCATAGGCTCAGGTTTGTTTATATTTTTATTAAAAATACGCCTTAGTTATTTTCCAAAACGTAACATGAGTTACAAAAACTCCTTAATCCGCACGAAAAAAGGGCGGCCTTTTAAGACCGCCCTCAACAACAACCAACAAACAACCCTTGAACAGGGTTAGCAACCAATAAAAACAATCACACTAACAAAAACATTCATAGCTTAGTTCCGGCCCTGAAACCCTGCAAGTCTCCTATGGCTTTTATTTTAGGGTAGAAGGGCATACATAGGCCGTAAGCGGCAAGCCCGCCTCCTTCATGGCGGCAATTCCCCCGTTTACATTCACCAAATTGTGTATCCCCCTGCTCTTCAGGATGGAAGCTGCAATCATACTCCGGTAACCGCTGCCGCAATGCAGGTAAAAGGTCCCTGAATCCGGAAAAGCCGCCAGGTGTTCATTAAGAAAATCCAATGGCGTATTCAAAGCGCCTTCCAGGTGTTCAGACAGGTATTCACTCTCCTTGCGCACATCGTACACCTGTACCCTGTTCTCCTCCAATTCTTTTTTCAGCCCGCGCACGTTAATAGTGCTTACCGTATCGTATTCCTTTGCAGCAGCCTTCCAGGCTTTAAAGCCCCCCTCGAGATATCCCAGCGTACGGTCGAATCCAACCCTCGATAACCTGGTAACGGCTTCTTCCTCCCTGCCTTCCGCTGCCACCAGCAGGATGGGCTGTGTTACATCGGCTACCAGGGAACCCACCCAGGGCGCGAAACTTCCATCGAGGCCAATGAAGACGGAGCGGGGGATATGCCCTTTTGCATAATCCTCCTCATGCCGTACATCCAGGACAATGGCCCCGAACTCATTGGCAACCGCTTCAAAATCCGCGGGAGATAAAGGCCTGGTTCCGCGTTCCAGGACAGCCCCTATATCTTCATATCCCTCTTTGTTCAGTTTAACGTTAAACGGAAAATAATCCGGAGGGGGTAAAAGGCCTTCCGTTACTTCCCTGACAAATTCCTCTTTGGTTAAATCGGCCCTTAAGGCATAGTTTACTTTTTTCTGGTTACCCAGGCTGTCTACGGTTTCCTTCATCATGTTTTTTCCGCAGGCAGAACCGGCCCCGTGGGCGGGATATACAATAACGTCATCGGCCAGGGGCATAATTTTACTCCTTAAACTGTCAAAAAGCGTTTCGGCAAGTTGTTCCCGCGTCATATGCGCAGCTTTCTGCGCCAGGTCGGGCCTTCCTACATCGCCAAGGAAAAGGGTGTCCCCGGAGAAAATCGCATGGTCTCTTCCCGCTTCATCGCGTAACAGCCAGGTGGTACTTTCCATGGTGTGACCCGGGGTATGGAGGGCCACTATGGTTACCTTTCCCAGTTTAAATTCCTGCCCGTCGCGGGCAATAAGGGCGTCGAAGTCCGGATCCGCATTTGGCCCGAAAACAATCGGGGCGCCCGTTTGCCTTGAAAGGGTGAGATGGCCGCTGACAAAATCGGCATGGAAATGCGTTTCAAAAATATACCTGATCCGTGCAGCATCGCGCGCCGCCCGTTCCAGGTAGGGATGCACTTCCCTAAGCGGGTCGATAATGGCAACTTCACCCTCGCTTTCTATGTAATAGGCGCCCTGTGAAAGGCAGCCCGTATATATTTGTTCTATTTTCATGGTTTATGCAATTCCTTTTTTGTTAGTGTAAAGGTAGGGGGAGGCCACGGCCCGCACAGTAACAATGGTTACACATCAGGAATCCGGATATAATAAAGGCCCGCCGATACCGACGGGCCTTTTTAAACCAATCTATATCCATTACAATAAAGTGGAAGGGCATACATATTCGGATCTGGGGATGGCAGTCCGGGCGATATCATCAAATCCGCCTGCCACATCCGAGAAATCTTTCCATCCCCTTTGCTTCAGGATGGAGGCCGCGATCATGCTCCTGTATCCGCTTCCGCAATGGAGGACAAAGGGTTTGTCTTTAGGAAACTGTGCAAGGTGTTTATTGATCTCATTCAAGGGCACATTGATGGCATCGACAATATGTTCGGAATCATATTCGCTTCTTTTGCGGACATCGATTATCAACGGTTTGTCTTTGCCGTATGCCGCCTCAAGCTCCCGGGCTGAAATCCGTTTCGAGGTTTCAAAGTCTTTCCCTGAATGCTTCCATGCCTCAAAGCCGCCGTCCAGGTACCCGATGGTATGGTCGTAACCTACCCTTGAAAGCCGGGTTACAGCTTCTTCTTCCTTCCCAGGGTTGGTAATCAGCAGGATCTGTTGTTTTACATCGGGGATCATCTCCCCTACCCATTGGGCAAAACTGCCCTCCAGGCCTATATTGATACTGTTGGGAATAAACCCTTTTGCGAAATCTCCGGCATCCCGAGTGTCGAGCATCAGGGCACCTGTTTCATTGGCCAGTACTTCAAAGGCAACGGGGTCCAGGGCCTGGGTTGCACGATCCATCACGGTATCCAGGGATTCATATCCCCGGATATTCATCAGTACGTTCTGAGGAAAATAACCGGGAGGCGCGGTAAGGCCGGTGAGCAATTCCTTTTTAAATTCTTCCCTTGTCATATCGGGCCTCAGGGCATAATTCACCTTCTTCTGATGGCCAAGCGTATCGGTGGTTTCCTTGCTCATCATCTTGCCACAGGCCGAGCCTGCCCCATGGTTGGGGTAAACGATAAGGTCGTCGCTCAGGGGCATGATTTTATTCCGCAGAGAATCGAATAAATGGTCAGCCAGTTTCTCCTCTGTAAGTTCCGATACCACGTGCTGTGCCAGGTCGGGCCGGCCCACATCACCAATAAACAAGGTGTCCCCTGTTATGATCCCGTGTTCCTTTCCTTTATCGTCTATCAGTAAATAGGTAGTGCTTTCCATGGTATGGCCCGGGGTATGGATTACTTTTACCTGGTAATCCCCCACTTTAAAAACCTGTCCGTCTTTCGCTACTATGGCTTCGTAGGCGGGCTTGGCATTGGGGCCGAAGACAATGGCAGCGCCGGTTTTCTCGCGAAGGTCGAGGTGACCGCTCACAAAATCGGCATGGAAATGTGTTTCAAAGACATACTTGATCCTTGCCTTGTCGGCAAGCGCCCTGTCTATATAGGGTTGCACTTCCCGAAGCGGGTCGAAAACCGCCGCTTCCCCTTTGCTTTCAATATAATAAGCCGCATGGGCGAGGCATCCGGTATAAATTTGTTCTACTTTCATGTTGATGGGTTTAATATTAATATCGACTAAATTATGGCAGCCGGTTGTACCTTACAGTGACTTAAGTCACATAAGGCCTGCTTCGGTTTTGCGTGGCCACCTTATCTTCAATTTCAGATTTTGCGCTGGACGCCACACAGTGCTCATAAGCCTCCGATGTGCTAACAAACAGGTGCTCTTTTCCTATTTGATTGATCAGGCCGCTGCTGTACAGGATGTCCCTGAGGGGGCCAGTGGCACCGGCAACCATAAGGGTTATTCCCCTGGCCTGCAAATCATCAACCAGGCGCCGCAATAACTGTACGGAACTGCTGTCGGCATAAGTAATGGCCTCCGCGTTCAGGATCACATACCTGAGGGAATCGCCTTTCTGGATGATATATTTGTTGAGCTCCTGTTTAAAATAGTCTTTGTTGCCAAAATACAATTGCCCGTCGAATCGCAGGAGCAGGATGTTGTCAAACACCTCAATGTCTTCACTAAAGCGATGGACATTCTTAAAATAATGCGTCCCCTTGATCCTTCCCAGGACTGCAATATGGGGTTTGGAAATCCTGTAAACCAGCAGGAGAAGCGATACCAGCACGCCCAGGAGGATGCCTTCTTTTATCCCTACCGTGAGGGTGATCAGGAAGGTGCCCACCAGGAGGAAAAACTCATCCTTACGGTTCTTCAGCAATTCGAGGGGGTACTTCAGGTCGATCAGGCCAAACACTGCAACCATAATGATCGCGGCCAAAACCGCATTGGGCAGGTAATAAAAAAGCGGGGTTAAGAACAGCAGGGTAAGGCCAACCACCAGGGCGCTTATAATGGCCGCCATCCCTGTTCTGGCCCCTGCCTCGTCATTTACCGCGGTACGGGAAAAGCCCCCGGTGGTAGGGTACGACTGGAAAAAGGAGCCCAGGATGTTAGAGGCGCCCAGGGCTATCAATTCCTGATTCGAATTTACCTGGTACTCGGGATGCCTTTCCTCAACTGCCTTGGCCACGGAAATAGCCTCCATAAAGGCAATCAAAGCCAGCGTCAGGGCAATGGGCAGCAATTCTGCTATCCTTGCCGGTTGCACACCGGGCAAGCTCAGTTCAGGAAGGCCACCAGGAACGGTACCAACAATCTGTACGCCCTGACCTTCCAGTCCAAAGAAATAAACCCCCAGAATCCCAAGCACCACGACGAGGAGGGCTCCAGGAAAGCGCGCATTGATTTTCTTGAGCGATTTTAACACGACTATGGCAGCCACCCCCATCCCCAGGGCGATCCAGTTGGTCCCGGAAAGCATCATATAGGTGTTCTCCAAAAGGATATGCACCTTGTTGCTCCCCTGGATTTCTATACCCAGGAGGTGTTTCAGCTGGCTTAGCCCGATAATGATGGCGGCGGCGGAGGTAAAACCGCTGATGACCGGCCTGGATAAGAAGTTTACCAAAAATCCCATGCGCAACAAACCGAGGGTAAATTGTATAACCCCCATAAAAAGTGCCAGGAAAATTGCCATGGAAATATATTCATCAATGCCTGAGAGCGAGAGGGCACCCAGGCCTGAAGCCACCAGCAGGGAGTCCATGGCTACCGGCCCAACGGCCAGCTGCCGGGAAGTGCCCAGAAGCGCGTATATAATTTGGGGAACCAGGGAGGCATATAGTCCGAAAACCGGGGGAAGCCCGGCTATCATGGCATAGGCCATCCCCTGAGGGATCAGGAGGATGCCAACCGTAATCCCGGCCGAAATATCCCCGTTCAGATATGTCCTTTTGTAGGAGGGCAGCCATTGCAATACGGGCAGGTACCTTTTGAGCATCTGATTTGGATTTTAACCCAAAGGTATCCTGCAGTCACCTGCCAGACAGTAACAATGGTTACAATGGGCTTATATTTTCAGTAATTCGATATGGTTCCTATGGAGGGATATCCTTCCCATCAGTTCGAGTTTCTTGAGTAGTCTGGAAATAACCACCCGGGAAGTATGGAGCTCATAAGCTATCTCCTGGTGGGTATTGTTCAGGCTATTGCTCCTGGTAATACGGGCTTTTTCCTTAAGGTATTCCACCAGGCGCTCGTCCATGTTCTTAAAGGCAATGCTGTCAACCGTATTTAAAAGTTCATTCAGGCGGCTGTGATAGCTTTCAAAGACGAAATTCCTCCAGGAGCGGTATTTGGCGGTCCATTCCTCCATTTTCCTCACCGGGATCATGATCAGTTTGGCATCTGTTTCCGCGATCGCCCGGATCTCACTGCGGGAATCGCCCATACAGCAGGTCAGGGTCATGGAACAGGTGTCGCCGGGTTCCAGGTAATATAGCAGCAGCTCGTCGCCCTCATCATCTTCCCGCAGGATCTTGATGGCCCCCGAAAGCAAAAGGGGAATACTCCTTACATAATCCCCAATTTCCATCAATTTGAAACCGGCCGGTACTTCCCTGTAAGTCCCTACCTGGACGATCTCGTTGATCAGGGCATCTTCAAACCGGCGCCCGTAACGCTCCTTTAATTCCTGCACCATAACATAAGGTCCTCTCTGATTTGGAAAGTAATTTACAAATTAACAGGGTATCGATGATATAAAATGGCTGTAAAACGCATGGATTTACGGAGAAAAAGGTTTCAAAATACACAATGAATCTGTCCGGTTATTTCCTTGTACCTCTTTCCCGATGCTTTGCGTATGGTATTAATGCCAAAGTCAAATTTTGTTTCAATATATGCAATTATACATAAACATTATAAGCAATACATGACTGAGAGGAATATTTGATTTCTCCTGTTAATTATCATATTATCTAGCAGAAAAAACATGTCAAAATATTATTAAATATTTATGTTTAATTTATTTATATATTATTTAAACATTATTTAAGAGAATGTTATATTGGAATGTAGTAATTTTCAGGAAATTTAAAACCCTATAAGATGAAATTATTGAACACTACATTAGTAATCGCCCTCACGGGCTTTATGGCCACCTCTTACGCCCAGACCACAAAAGCCGCTGTGGAGGAATCGAACAAAATGATGACTTCGGAAGCAAAAGAAGCTATGGCACCCACCATCGTTGGCGTAGCTGCCGGCAATGACAATTTCAGCACCCTGGTAGCAGCGGTAAAGGCTGCAGACCTGGTTGAAACCCTGAACTCAGAAGGGCCGTTCACCGTTTTCGCCCCTACCAATGAGGCATTTGCACAGCTGCCCGCCGGAACCGTGGAAACGCTGCTGAAACCTGAAAATAAGGGAGACCTCACTTCTATCCTGACTTATCATGTGGTTGCCGGCAGCTATAATGCCGCCACCGTAATTGAGGCAATTAACAGCAATAACGGATCTTTCCCCGTAACTACGGTAAATGGCGGAAACATTGCGTTAAGCCTGCAGGATGGCAAAGTTATCCTTACTGATTCAAAAGGTGAAAAAGCCACGGTTATCATGGCCGATGTAAACGCCTCTAACGGAATCATCCACGCGATAGATTCGGTGGTGATGCCTTGAGAGAGAAGTAGTGCGATATGAACGTGTAACGCTGCCAAATGGCAGCGTTTTTTTATGTCCCCCGGTTACTGGTCAATCGTATGGGCTTCAAATGAAACCAGGTCCTCCCCTTCGAAAGTTGATTTAATTTCAATTGGGTTACAGCAAACTTCACAATCCTCAATATAGGTTTGCATGCCGGCTGAAGGATCGAGCAGCATGGATATTTCTTCCCAGCAATAAGGGCATTGAAAAAAGTGTTCCTGCATAGTTGTTGTATTCGCTGCCGGCACCGGGTGCCCCGGGCCACATGCAAATATAATGCAGCACGGGATCAATCAAAATACATTCAATCCAGGAGTCCTTCCTTAAATGTCAACATTAAGTAGCTGGCCCGTAAGCTGCAACAGTTGTAGTTCTGCCAGTTTGGCGTCGTATTTGGCCAGGTTCTTATTGGTTTGGGCGTTGAGGAGGTTGATCTGTGCCTGCCTGAATTCGATGGAGGTAATCCTGCCCAGCTGGAATTGCTCGCGTGAGCGTTCAAAGTTATTCTGGTTGGTGAGCACGTTCTGTTCCTGTATCCGGTAGATCTCGAGGCGGTTCTCATAAATAGCCAGCGCATTCTGAATATCGCGGTTCACTTCAAGAACAACCTGTTTCTGAAGCAATTCCTGGTTCTCATAAGCTATTTTGGCATTTTTAATCCGCACCGTGGTACCCCCGCCGTCGAAAAGGTTCCAGCTAAGGCTCGCCCCCAGCGCCATGTTCCAGGTTTCGTTATTCGTTCCGGGGAAGAAGGCCGATGCAGCGCTCTGGTTAAGGTTCCATCCGTAGGATCCGTTAAGCCCAATAACAGGGAGGTAACCCGAACGGTTTACCTTAATATCGTATTCGTTAATGGCCAGGTTGCGTTCCGTTTGCAGGATGGCAACGTTGTATTGCTGTGCCTGGCCAACATATTCCTCGAGCTGCAGGCGGGGGATAAAACGGATCACGGTATCCACCTCAAAGGTAGTATTCAGGTCCTGGCTCAGAACCACATTAAGGTCCCTTTTGGTATTTGCCAGCTGCTGGCGGGTATTAAGCAGGTTAATGCTATCGTTGGTAACATCTACCTGGGCATTCAGAATGTCGAGTTTGGTGTTCTGTCCGAACTCGAAGGCATATTCTGCCCGGGTAATCCGGTCAAGGGAGATCCTCAGGGCTTCCTCCAGCACTTTCTGGTTTTCCGTAAGCCTGGCTACCTCAAAATACACGCTGAACAATTGGAGCATGGTATTCTCTATGGTTTCCCTGGCCTGTAGTTCGGTAAGGGCATATTGCTCCTTCAGGCTTTTGTAGTTATAATGCCTGCCGAGGCCATCAAAGATGGTATACCCCAGACTCAGGGCAGAATTGTATCGCTGGGCTTCCGCCTTATTGATCTCAAAATCGGGCCGGGGATCCCCATTTTCCAGGACCTGACCCGGAAACTCGATAGTAGCATCATCACGGTTGTAGTTAGCCCCGGCGGTAGCGGTAAGGGTAGGCAGGAATCCGGTATTCAGAATGCTTTTATTGTTGGCAGCTATGTCGATCTGGTTCCTCGCCACCTGGATCCCGAAATTGTTTTCAAGGGCAAGGCCAACGGCTTCCTGTTTCGACAATAGCGAGTCCTGTGCCAAAATTTTGCCATGCACGCCAATGCAGCACAGCAAAATGACTGAATAGATTAATCTCATGAATTTCTTGATTCTAATTCTTCGGAAATTTCTACAGGAATTTCTTCGACCTCTTCGCCTTCCTGCCCGTTGGCATTCACCGGGGGTTGACCATGCAGGTGACTTTCTTCTTCCTTCTGCTCCTTAATGGCCCGTTCCACTTCCTCTTTAGAAATTCTTTCGCCTGTTTTAAGCCATTTGGTTCCTACTTTAACCTTATTATTAAAGGAAAGGAATAATGGCAGCATCAGAAGGGTGAGAATGGTGGCAAAACCAATCCCATAAGCGATGGATATGGCCATTGGTTTCAGGAACTGGGCCTGCCTGCTCTTCTCCAGAAGTAAAGGCGCAAGGCCTGCAATGGTGGTTACACTGGTGAGGAAAATGGCACGGAAACGGGACTGGCCTGCTTCTAAAATGGCCTCGTCGAATTTCATGCCTTCCCTGAGGTTGTTATTGAACTTACTGATCAATACCAGGCCATCATTCACCATAATCCCGATCAGGGCAATAATACCAAGCATGGAAAGGATGTTTATGGGGAAGCCATGGATCCAGTGCCCCCAGGCCACCGCCGTCAGGCTGAAGGGGACCAGGATGATAAGCATGATAGGCTGGCTGAAACTCCGGAAGGTGAAGGCAATTGTAATATAGATGAGTGCCAGGGCTGTCAGGCCGGCGACTTTAAGGGAGTTGACCATTTTATTGGCTTCCCTGTTCTGCCCTTCGTAGGAGGCAGAAACCGTGGGGTACCTGGAATGGATGTCGGGCATTACATTGTTGCGGATATCCGCCATAATATCGGTAGCACTGGTCGTCTTATCGTCTTTGATATCAGCAGATACCTGGATTTCCCGTCGCCCGTCGAGGTGATTGATCGCCACATCGCCACGTTCAATGCTATAATCGGCAATTTCCTTTAAAGGGACCCTGACCCCGGCAGGGGTGGCAATCCGCATTTCGTCCAGGTCTGCAATAGACGAGCGGTTGGCGCGGTCATAACGCACCCAAACGCGGATTTCATCCTGCCCCCGCTGAAATCGCTGCGCCTGCGTGCCAAAGAAACCCGCACGGACCTGGTTCATCACCGTACGGAGGTCCAGTCCGAGCAAATAGGCATTGTCCTTTAATTCCAAACGGATCTCCTTGATCCCTTCCGGATCATTGTCAGCCACATCTTTCAGCAGGGAATTGTTTTCAAGGTAGGCCTTCAATTCGCTCTTTGCCTCCTTCAGTTCCGGGATATTGTTCCCCAGCAGGGAAACAGAGACCGGGCTGCCTCCGAAATTACCACCGGAACCATAAATCAGGCTTTCCACCCCAACCACCGGACCCACCAACTCGTTGATCCTGTTGGTAACCATTTCGGCGGAAATCTCATCCGGGCGTTCCTCACCCGGCAACAGGTTAATCTCCAGGGTTGCCGCCGAAGACCCGGGACCTATGACCCGGATCATGTTTTCATACAACACTTTATCGGTTCCTTCCAGATACTCCCGGGTAAGTTCCTGGTTGACGATCTCGGCCTTTTCTTCAATTAAACTGATGATGGAATCCGTGACCCGTTCATGCGTCCCGTTGGGCATCAGTAATTCCACAGAAATCTGGTCGCTGGCAATCCTCGGGAAAAAGGCGGTGCGGACAATCCCACCCCCTACAGACCCCAGGGTAAGGATCAGCGCCACAACGAAAAAGGAAAAGGTGAGTATCTTGTTCTCCAGCGCAAAACGGAGCGACGGGGCGTACAGTTTATCGCGCATCCAGGCCATCATCCTGTCGCCGGTACGGTTAAAACTACGCATTTTGGCAAACAGCCTGGCTATCCCCGTTTTGGGATTGTTATCAAGGGGCTGCAAGGCCTTGGAATGGGCAAGGTGGGCAGGCAGGATAATAACGGCCTCGATCAGCGAGACGACCAGGGTCAGCACCACAATTACCGAAACCTCACTAAAGAACTCCCCGATCCGGCCGTCGAGGAAAAAGATCACGGAAAAGGCCAGTATGGTCGTGATTATGGCCGACAAAATGGGCGGCAATACTTCCATGGTGCCGTCTATAGCGGCCTGAATGGGGGATTTTCCCTTCTCATAATGCTGGAAGATATTCTCGGCGATGACGATTCCGTCGTCTACCAGGATCCCGATTACGATAATCATCCCAAACAGGGAAAGTACGTTTATGGTGACATCGAAGAAGGGCGCAAAAATAAACATCCCCAGGAAGGAAATGGGCAGGCCGAAAGCCACCCAGAAAGCCAGACGGGTATTGAGGAAGAGCGAAAGGAAGATCAAAACCAGGATCATCCCCATTATGGCATTCTCCGTAAGGAGCTGGGTACGTTGGTTCAGGGTTGTGGAACGATCGTCAACGGTTGTTAACTTTACGTTGTTATGTTTATGGTTAAAATCCGTGATATATTCCCTGACCTTTTCGGCAGAAGACACCAGGTCTTCCGTGTTGGTGCTGGTAATGGTAACGTTTACTGCAAGTTCCCCGTTAAAGTAGGTGGCATTCGGGGTCTCTGAAAACCGGTCCCGGATGATGGCCACATCTTTGAGGCGCACGATACGGCCAGCGGCATCTGCCCGGATTATAAGGTTGGAGAGTTCATCCCCGTAATAGGATCGGTTATTTGCACGGATCAGGTATTCCTCGGCAGACGTCTTGATGTTCCCCCCTGTGACCAGGATGTTCGCATTCCCCACCGCCGTAGCCACTTCATCAAAGGTAATGTCATAGGCCAGGAGGTTATTCTCGTTGACTGCAATTTCGATTTCTTCTTCGGGATAGCCCGACATCTGTATCTGAGAAATTCCTTCAATGGCCCGAAGGTCATTTTCGATCTGCCTGCCAATTTGTTTCAGGGTTACCAGCGGGATATTTTCGCCATGGACTGCAAAACTTATGGTAGGACGAACGGCCTCCAGCTTGGATACCACCAGGGGTTCCATCCCCGCAGGGAAAGTGGGCACCCGGTCTACCGCATTTTTAACCTCCAGCAACATGAAATCCACATCCCGGCCTTTCTCGATTTCCACATTAATGGAACCACTGTTCTCCCTTGAGGTTGAGGTAACCCTTTCCACGCCCTCAAGCCCCTTTAAATTATCCTCGATCCTCAGGACAATCCCTTCTTCCACTTCCTGAGGGGAAGCCCCGGGATAGTTGATACTGATAAGGATATTCCTGGAGTCCGAAAGCGGAAAAAAAGACGAATTAAGGGACAAGGCGCCCACCACACCGAAGATGACGAAAGCGAGGACCACAACATCCACCGCCACATGGTATTTGATAAAGTAGGAGATAATATTTTTCATCGGTTCGGCAGTTTAAGTCTAATTGGCGGCTACGCCTTTTTCCTGGAATACCTTCACAAGCATCCCGGAATAGGCCCCCGCCACGGGTTTGGATACAATGATCATTCCCTCCGGCACATCTTTCAGCACCACACTCTTGTCTGTAAAATATACCGGTCTCACGTCTATCAGGTCGAGAACGGAATCCCGAACCACGAAAATCCTGTCGTTTTCCATCAGCAGCCCCCGGTCTATTTCGATAGCATCCGATTCCTGGCGGGCATTTAAACTCGCCTCGAGGTACATCCCTTCCTTAAGCCCGGGGTCGCGCACTTCGATAAAGGCCGTGATGGTCTGGGAAGCCTGGTCTACCCTGGCATTGATCCGGGCCACTGTACCTGTATAGGTCTGGCTGCGGTCAAGGTTTACAAGCTCAACCTTTTCGCCGGGTTTTAGCAGATCACTGAAAGATTTGCTGATGGCCACTTGCAGTTCATAGACCCCGGTATCGATAAACTCGCCGAGTTTCTGACCCGCCCTTACCAGGGTGCCCTCTGTGACGAGGGCTTCGGTAACAATCCCGTCAAAAGGTGCCCTGATTTGGTATTTGGCCAAACGCTGCTCCATATTCTTAACATTGTAATAACTGGTAAGGATCCCGCGTCCTGAAATAAAGTATTTTTCCTTCTCGGAAGTCATTTCCGGCAGTTCCGGGGTAGTGCCATCCAGATCAAAACTAAGGAGGTATTCCTGCCACTTATCGGTTATTTCCGGATAATCAAGCCGGAGGTCGGGCATGATGGATGTGATAAGGTTGTAGAGGTTGCTCTTGGCCGACTGTACACTGGCGTAGTACTCGGCAGCATCGATACGGATAATGGTCTGGCCACTGCGGTATGCCTGCCCGGGTTTAAAAAGTTTATTCCCGCCCAGGAACACCCCCTGCACTTCCGAATATAATTCCATCCGCTGCTTGGCAATCAGATTCCCGTTGGCAGGAACCACTATGGGTATATCCCGGTTCTTAACAGTATCTACAAAAACGGTTTTCACTACTTTATTCGGGACAGGCCTGGGGGTGAATTTACTTTCAATGATGATGTTGGCCACATAGATAGCGGCTAAAATGAGAAGCACTCCTAAAAGCGAAAGGATGATCTTTCTTGTGTTCATCTGCAGGGTTAAAAAATATGGGGTTAGACTGTAAAACTATCCATTAGTTTAAGGGAGCTAAGTTAAATATATCTTAAATAAGCCCACTAATGGGACTCCCGGCAGGCACAGAAAAAAGGGATGCGAAACGCATCCCTGAAAAACTAACTAATTAAAATGATAACTAAACTATTCGTCTATCTCGTCTTCAAACTTGGTATCGGCCATGCGGGTCCTGGAAAAGTCCGTGTCCTTGAATTTATCCTGGTCTTCATTCCTGTCGTAATCAATTACCAGGAACTGCCCCCTGTCCATAGTTTCCAGGGTTTTGAAAGAATCAAATTCATTATTCTGTATTTGCAGCACTTTAAGGCTTGCCAGCTGACTAAATGCTTCGGGGATCTCGCCCCCCAGTTTATTATTGGCCAGAACCAGTTCCTTCAGCATCACAAGTTTTCCCATTTCAGAAGGGATTTCCCCATAAAGGGTATTCTCGAAGAGGCCAAGGCTCTCAAGCTTTACCAGTTGGCCTATTGAAGCGGGGATCTCACCCCACAGTTTGTTGCTTGAAAGGTTCAGTACCTTCAACCCGCTTATAGCCCCAAGGCTCTCCGGGATCCGGCCCGTGAAAAAATTGTTGAACACGGATAGTTCCACCAAAGCTGCCATCTTTCCAATATCGGATGGGAGTTCGCCTTTCAATCGGTTCATTTCCAGTTTCAGCACCTTTAAGTTTTCCAGCTCAACAAGGCTTTCAGGTAGTTCCCCGGTAAGATTGTTGAAAGCAAGGTTGAGGACGGTAAGATGGCGCAATTCCCCCAAACTATTGGGAAGGGGCCCCATCAGGTTGTTCCTGAACAGGTTTATTTCAACAACATGGTTGCCTTCCACCTTCACGCCCTGCCATTCAGAAACAGGCCTTTCCATATCCCATTTCTTTACCCAATGAAGTCCGTTGGTACTCTCAAACAGGTCAATCAGGGCTTTCCTTTCAGAACCCGGCACTTTTGCCTGCAGGCTGAAAATAACGCCCAGGAAAAACAACAGAAGTAGGGATTTATTCATACATCATAAATATAAAGGAATATAAAACCTGTAATTCCAATATTTTCTATTAAAGTATAAGGAATTTACTTACAATCAAATGTAACGACTTTGACCGATATTACCAGCTTTTTGTCGACAAATCCTTCAGCTTTGTTGCGAAAGGGCAGTAAAATGTGGTGTAGTTCTAAGGCCGGATATCAGAAACCCTGTTTTTCCTTCAGTTTTTCAAGTTGCAGGCTGATGCGCTCCCATTCCTTCATCAGCGTTTCCAGGTCTTTTTTCTTCTTGTGATAATTGTCGAAGAAATTTTCCCTGGCTATAACCTGGTCATAATTCATAAGCAGGTCGTGGTCTGTCCGCGCCAGTTCCTTTTCGAGCCCCGAGATGTCGCTTTCCACTGCACCAAGCTGGTTTTTAAGCGATTTGAGCTTTTTCTGCCCCTTGTAGTCCTGTTCCGTACTCTTCCGTTCTGACTTGCCTTCTGAAGACCCGGACTTCTTCTCGATAGCCCTGAAATCTTCAGCCTTGCGTTCTTCCAGGTAATAATTGATATCGCCCAGGTATTCCTTTATGGCATGATCCCGGAATTCATAAACCTTGTTTGTGAGGCCCTGGAGGAAATCACGGTCGTGGGATACCAGCACCAGGGTGCCATCGAAATTCCGGAGTGCTTCCTTCAGTACATTCTTCGAACTTATATCGAGGTGGTTGGTAGGCTCGTCCATCACCAGGACGTTAAAAGGCTGGAGCAGGAGCTTTGCAAGGGCCAGGCGGTTCCGTTCCCCGCCGGATAATACCCTTACCTGCTTGTGTACCTCTTCCCCGCCGAACAGGAAGGCCCCAAGGATATCACGCACCCGGCTGCGGTTCGATTCGTTGGCCGCATCGGTCATAGTATCGAGTACCGTTTTTTTACCGTCCAGGTACTCTGCCTGGTTCTGGGCAAAATACCCGATTTGTACATTGTGGCCGATGCGGAGCTGCCCTTCGTAATCCAGTTCGCCCACCAGGATACGGGCCAGGGTGGTTTTGCCCTGCCCGTTTTGCCCTACAAAGGCGATCTTACTGTTGCGGTCCAGCAGCAGGTCTATGCCGTCCAGCACTTTCTTATTCCCATAGCTTTTAGACAGGTTGTGCATTTCGGCTACCACCTTTCCCGGGGTTACCGAGACTGCAAAGCGGAGCTTCATGGTGCTTTGGTCTACCGCATCAACTTCGATCCGCTCCATGCGATCGAGTTTTTTGATAAGGGACTGGGCCATGGACGCCTTAGAGGATTTGGCCCTGAACTTTTCAATCAGGCGTTCAGCCTGCTGGATTTCCCTTTCCTGGTTCTTCAGGGCGTTCATCTGCTGCTCCCGTATTTCTTCGCGCAATACCAGGTACCGGCTGTAAGGCTGGTTATAATCGTAAATACGACCCAGGGAGATCTCTATGGTACGGTTGGTTACATTGTCGAGGAACATCTTGTCGTGGGAAACGATTACCACCGCCCCCGGAAACTGTTTAAGGAACTGTTCCAGCCAGATAATGGACTCTATATCGAGGTGGTTGGTAGGCTCATCCAGCAAGAGGATGTCATTTTGCTGTAGAAGCAGCTTGGCAAGTTCCAGCCGCATACGCCATCCTCCGGAAAAAGTGTTGGTTTGCCTGTCGAAATCCTCACGCCTGAAACCGAGGCCCTTAAGGATTTTTTCCGTATCGCCCTGATAATTGTACCCCCCGAGGATTTCGTAACTATGGGTGATCTCATTAAGGTCGACCATCAACTGGTGGTAGCCTTCGCTTTCATAATCCTCCCGGGAAGCAAGCTGGTTATTTACGTACTCCAGCCGTTGCTCCAACTGTTTTATTTCACTAAAAGCCTGATGGGCTTCTTCCAGGACCGTCCTGCCTTCTTCAAAATCAATATCCTGCCGCAGGAACCCGATCCTGATTTCCTTGTCGGTCGCAATAACCCCCGAATCAGGCGCCATATCGCCGGCAAGTAATTTCAGCAGGGTAGATTTGCCCGCCCCGTTCTTGCCAATGAGCCCAACACGGTCGCCGGAATTCAGCCTGAAGGCTATTTCCTCAAAAAGAAATTCGCCCCCGAAAGAAACCGAAAGATTATGAATATTCAGCATGAATTGTTACCCAGGTTACCAAAGTACGTATGATGAATATGTACCTTTGCTTAAATTTTGTGCAAATGTTAAAAAAAGGAAACAAACTCTACAGCATTTTAACAGGAAGTTGCCCGAAATGCCACGGGGAATCCATGTATATGGAGAAGAACCCCTATTATTTGCCTGGTATTTTTAAGATGCACGAGAGGTGCTCGATATGCGGGACCAGATACAAGATAGAACCGTCCTTTTTTTACGGGGCCATGTATGTGAGCTACGCCGTAGGGATCGCCTTTTCCTTTGCCGCCTTCGTGATCGCCTACCTTATTGTGGGGACCGGGCTGATAAATACCTTTATCGCCATTGTGGCCACCCTGGTGGTTTTTTTACCGGTTATTATCCGCTTATCGAGGAATATCTGGATTAATTTTTTCATCCATTATGACCCCCGGGCCGTTGCCCGCTAATGTACCTTCCTTTATAGCGGGAGACATCCATATCAGGATCCAGGGGTTCCCCGCCTTCAATGGCCATATACAAACGCTCTGCCACATATGGGGCGAGCATGACGCCCCTCGATCCTAATCCGTTAAGTACGTACATATACTTTATAGCGGGGTGCTGCCCAACCAATGGCCTCCTGTCCGGGACCGTAGGCCGGATTCCCGCCACCTGCCCGGAGACTTCATAAGGGCATAGCAACAGGTCTTCGAGCTTCTCAAGCAGGTAGTTCGCGGCAGTCCTGGTTGGATCCGGGTCCTTATCCTTCCAGTCATAGGTAGCCCCTGCCAGGTAGCGGTCTCCGCCAACCGGGATCAGGAAAATGGCTGCTTTTATGATCTGTTGCGCTTTTAAGGCGGGACTCAGGATTTCGAGGTATTCCCCCTTATTTCCCTGCAGGGGGAGGTAATTAAAATAAGGGTTCTGCAGCAGGCCGGAACCAGTGGCAAACACGATCCTGGCCGCCTTCAGCCCACCATAGGATACATAACCCTCCCCTAATTTCAGGCGGCTAAACTCCATCCGGTCGCGGATCAGCAGGCCGTTGGCATCTAAATAATCGGCGTAGCCATTTAAGAGGGCCCTGGTATCCACCCGGCCGCTCCCCCGGACCTCCCCGAAGCCGAAAGGGGCACGCAAAGCCGGATTTTTATTTGGAAGGACTTGTGGCAACAGGTAAGGATTCAGTGCAGGGGTTTCTGAGGCTGCCAACCATAGCTTCTGTTCTTCGGCAGAGACGAACCTTCTGAAGACGGTCGTCCTGTGGTGCAGGCTGAGGCCAAGTTTCCGTTCGAGCCCGTCGTAGAAGGAAGCTGCCATCGGTAACTGATTTTCGGCTTTCCAGGCTTTGTTGATGCGTTTGAGGACCACAGGGTTGTAAATCCCCCCTGCTACCTCTGAAGCTTTCGGGCCTGCCGCGTCTATGACCATGTATGACCTGCCCTTGCGCTCGAGCATTTCGCAGAATGCAATGCCAGCCAGGCCCAGGCCAACCACCATATAATCTTTCATGGCGTAAATGTAGGAAAAGTTGATTTGCCTGCCCACCTACGCCAAGGCTTCGGTGGGTTGATGCGTTGATGCGGGTCTCCGACCTGGTGGGCGGTCTGTTGGAATAAGGCCTGAAACCTTTTGAACTTGTACTTGCCCTTGCACTTGATCTTGAGAGGGGTTGATATGTTGATTTGTTGATGCGTTGATGCGTTGATGCGTTGATTTGGTGACGGATTTTGGAATTTGTTATTTGGAATTTGAACCCCCCTTGAACCTTGAATCTTGAACTTTGAACCTTCATGAGTACAGGGAAATAAAAAAACCCCGGCTTAACGCCGGGGTTGGTTTGCTTATTATGAATCGGAAGTGATTTAAGGTATTCTGACGCACTGCCGCGTCATGGCACAATCAGGGGCCCGTGTTTAGTAGGCCCACATATCCTGCTCCCTGTCGCGGATCTCTTCTTTGATCCTCTGCGCTTCCAGCAGCTGGAAGAGGGCGTTGTCTGCGATATATTCATCTATCTCACGATCGCCGTGTACGTTGTCTTCTTTATAGATGGTGGCATTAAACCGCCTTGAATTCAACAGCATGTCAAAGGAAATCGGCATGGCAGAATTCCGCTGGTTAAACACCTTGGCCTCATGCAGGATCTGCCTTGCGCCAGGGAACCATACCCAGAACAATTCCACTTTGGCATCCTCCAGGGTCATGGATTCATTATCTATAAAGTTAACGTCGGGTGCCACGGGGGCAATCCCCAGCAGGCGGTATTTAAGCTCACCCTGACGCTTGTCAAAATACCACATTCCCTTGATACGGTACTCTTCAATATCGGCCGCAGTAAGCTCCCTCTGGTTAATGTATTCAGGGGAGATCTGCTCGCCGGCATTGTACTGCTCGTATCCGAGGTCTGTTGTATCCACCTTCTTAAGGGTGGCGGCAAGGTCGTTGAAATTCCGCTTTTCAGTGAAATAGGAATCCACATAAACATCCGTCAGCTTGCCGTTCTTGATGTTCTTTATCAGCACATCGTACAGGGAACGACGGTCGGCACCGATATCAATGGTATCGAGCGGATAATAGAGGGGGAAATTCACCCGTTGGTCCAGGTCGATGACTTCCCATACGGTTTTAGACCAAAGGATATCCCTGTCATCCACATAGCCGTATTCCAGCGGAACGTCATTGTCGGCCAGGACCTGCGCCTCGGTTTTCTTACCGATATCCTCAGGTTTCTTGGCATTCAGGATATTTGCCTGAGCCATGGTGGCCATCGGGATCGCAGTGAGGACTCCAACCAATATTACATGCTTCCAATTCATAAAATTATAATTTATCGTTCTTAGTTGGTGATCTCCACAACTACAGGAGATACCTTCTTCAATTTATAGCTCTTGTTATTGGTGATGTACGCCTCGATATCAAAGATCTGAACGGCATCACCCCTGCTGGCCCTCCTGAGGGCCCCTTTGGCCCTTTCATCGAGCTTGTTGCCGCGAACATCCACAGTTGGTTGTCCGGGAACCTTGAATTTGAAGCCGCTTACAGCCAGGTTAAGGTCAAAATCAAAGTCTTCCAGCAAAGCTCCTACCGTAGAGATCTCCAGGTTGGTCCTTGGCATGGATACGCTTCCGGCTTCGCCCCGGACAGATCCGGCCGGCCTTGGAATATCCTTGATCCTGAACTCGGCAGGCGTACTGATGCGCTGCCCGTCTGGCAATACCCCGGAAGCGGTAATGGTAACGGTCCTTCCGGTGCCCGGGTTCATGATGTACTGGCTGCCGCTCCTGCGGGTAAGTCCCGGTGCGGAGGCAGAAACCTTATTGTCTGGAATCCCTGGGATGGATATAGTCATCGGGTTTGAAACCCCGCGGTATACCACGTTCATTTTGTCTGCAGCAATTACAGCAGCATTCGGCTTGCTGATGGTAGAGAAGGAGTTCTGAACAGGAACTTCCGTTTCCACACCATCCTGCATGTAGAACAAGGTGCCGGCTATCTGGTGATCCCCGGGGTTCCCGGCACTGATCAGCATTTTAACGCCACCTTCCTGAAGCTCATAGTCTTTCCCTTCGGTCAGTTGCCGTCCATCCAGTTTGAGGTCGGCTTTTACCGGTTTGGCAGACTTATCGGTCTTGCCCAGGACAATACTTCCCTGGAACTTCTCACCAGAGTAAAAGGCTGCTTTTTCCTGCTCCAGGAGCGTGGAAAAGTTCGTAAGCGAAACCTGACTGGTAAGTTCTCCCTGCAGCATTGCCTTCAGGGCAGCCTCTTCGGTTGCCTTGATATCGGCCTGCAACGCGGTAATTTTGGTCAGCGAAGCGATCAGGGGGAAGCCTTCGTAGTGGTATTGCAACCAATCTACTTTTACCCCATCCCTGCGTTCAACCTCACCGTTGGCATCGCCTGTTACAAAACGGGCGTTAACGATATCTTTTACCTCGTTGAAATCATCTCCAAGGATACCAAGCACATTGGTGCGGTACTCCTGAATCCTCTTCATAAACTCCCTTCCTTCCGGGGCCAGGTTATCGCCCTGCCAGAATTTTTGGTCGAGATAGTCGGATTTATCCATGACCTGATAGTCATTGGGATCCTCAACATCGGTCACCATACTCTTCTTCAATTGCTCCAGGTAGGCATAATACTCCTGCGAAAGCTGCTTGATCTGTTTCGCATCCTCATATAATTCGGCGTATTTAACGGCGTCTTCGGAAGCTTTAGTTTCCAGGTTGGCCAAAAAAGCCGAATTATTATCGGTGATTTTGTCGTTGGAAGCTTCCAGCTTTTCGTTCATAAGACCGAAGGCTGCCAGAACTTCCTTACTCATATTAAGCGCGAGCATAGCGATGAAGATCAAATACATTAAATTGATCATCTTCTGCCGCGGTGATAATTTTCCTGATGCCATGTTTTCTAATTAGCTATTTATTATTATGTTGATTTGGGAACTGTGAAATTCACTAATTAGTTACGGCTGCTCATGGCTGTCAGCATGCCACCGTACACTCCGTTAAGGGATGACAGGTTAGAGGCAAGGGACTCCATCTGGTCTTTCAGGGCACCGGCGTTCTGAACTACTTCCTCGTTGATGGAAGCCTGGCGGCTGGCGCTTTCCAGCTGTACCTTGTAAAGGCTGTTTAATGACTCCATCTGGGCAGCTGCCGTTGAAAGTTCTTCAGAATATTTCTTGGTGTGCTGGATGGCATCTGCCGTAGGGGCAATGCCTTTGGCGGCACCTTCAAAATTGCGGATGCTGTTTCCAAGGCTGTCGAATAACTGGGCATCAATGTTGGCCTCTTTCAGTAATTCATCGAGTTTCCTGGATAACAATCCTTCGGCTTCCTTGGCCTCTTTTACATCGTTCTTCCCATTAGACTGGGCTCCTGTTAATTCAGGGTATACCAAAGACCAATCGTATTCGTCTTCAACAGGCTCAAAGGCACTGATGGCAAAAATGAGTGCTTCAGTTATCAGACCCACGGCGAGTAACAGACCGCCCGTAAGGGGGCCGAATTCCCAGTGAAGGATCTTGAACAACGCACCGATGATCACCACCGATGCACCCAGGCCGTAGGCCATGTTAAATAATTTCTTTGTTGATTTTGACTGTGCCATAATTTTAAATTTAAATTAAGTTTATTGATAAAAATAAGTATTTGGTTAAAGGTTTGATTAAGGTATTCAATTATTGTGTGGAATCTTCCTCGCCCATATAATCCTGGACGGTCCTGAATCCGATATAGCTCCTTGCAGAATCCTGGTATTCATAATCCCTGGTACTTACCTGCAGGAAATACGCGACATCTTTCCACGACCCGCCACGGATCACCTTCCTGGTATTCCCCTGCGATTCTGCATTCGGGTTCATGGTTGAAGCATATTCGTAAGAGCCGGGATAGTAACTGGAGTTTGTCCATTCCGCCACGTTACCGGCCATATTGTAAAGGTTAAAATCGTTGGGTTCGTAAGATTTGGCTTCTACGGTGTATAGGGCCGCGTCGGCGGCATAATCCCCCCTCTGCGGTTTAAAGTTGGCCATAAAGCAACCGGTGTCGCTTATGACATAGGGCCCACCCCAGGGATAGGTACCCCCTTCAATGCCTCCGCGGGCGGCGTACTCCCATTCCGCTTCCGTAGGGAGACGGAACTGGTTAACGAATTGCTTGTCGCGTGCCTTCTGGTCGTCATTTTTGAATTTGGTCCTCCAGTTGCAGAAGGCCTTGGCCTGTTTCCAGGATACCCCAACTACGGGATAATCGCTATAGGCGTCGTGCCAGAAGTAATCGTTGTGCATAGGTTCATTATAGGAGTACTCAAAATCCCTGATCCAAACCGTGGTGTCGGGGTAGATCTCGAGTTCCTCCTGCTTGATGAAGTCTTTTCGCCTGCCTTCCCTGGAGCGGGCGGCAGCTTCAATATCCATCCAGCTGTATTTGTACTTTAGTTTTCTCACGTCAATGGTACGTTGCCCGTTATAGGATTCTTCCTCGGGGATGTAGAGGGAATCCATAACCTCGGTATAGTATTCGTCCGGATAATCGGAAACTTCCCAGATAAGGTCCTGATCAATGTTCAGGGCGCGGCCTTCATAGCCGGTTTCCCCCATGCCGGAATAATTATCGAGCATATAACGGTCGTATACAGACATTTCGGTGGTGTCGGCATCCCTGAAGGCATATTCGCCAATCCCGCCGTCTTCGGGGCTCATGCCCAATTCATCGGCAAGGATTGCCAGCCGGGTCCTGACAATGGAATCGCGTACCCACTCCACAAACTGCCGGTATTCGCTGTTGGTGATCTCCGTGTCGTCCATATAAAAGGAGCGCACGGTGACGGTTTTAGTCGGCGCATTGAGAACCTTGGCCATGTCCTCTTCACTTTTACCCATGATAAATGCACCACGGGGGATAAGTTCCATGCCGTAGGGTTTCTCAGGATACCACTTTTTACCCTGTACCCCTACCAGTTCGCCTTTCGTTTTTGAGCCGCAGCCCGACAGCAAAAAAACAAACGCTATAGAGGATAACAATAGCTTCTTCATACTTTAGGTTAAATTTCGATTTAGACGATAAACACTAATGATGTTTATTACTCACTAAAACTGCGATTTCAATAATTTATTGTACAGCGCTCAGGTCTGTACATCGAAATTATTGTCAATCAGTTAAAACCTTTCTTATAGGCTTTAAACCACCGTTCAGGGATGATTTGATCGCATGCGTCAAGGTAGTCCTGCTCGGTGCAAGGTAATAACGCCTGTGATTGCGATTTAGTATGCGAAGTAAGGATAGACGGGACTTCAACCCACCACCTTTCGGTAAGGTGGCTTTTGTAGAATACCAGTTCCTCCGTGTCTGATGGAACTATGAATTTACTGAAGTCGTCATTGGTGGAAGAAGGGGTCTCTTTAACCCGGTAATTAAAGCCTTCCATAAAGTACCAGATGATCTGCGCCATCAGCTGAAACGACTGGGGGTGGTTTTCGCTCTCGTAGATCCCGAAAACCGCAACTTCGTCGCTGATACCGGCGTACCGGGCTATGGCACAGATTTCACGGCCATCGAAGCCATTGGGGGAAAAGCTGGAGGAATACCCAAGTTCAGCGGCCTTGATAGCCCTTGCATCGATGCTGATGATATTGGCATTGCGCAATAGCGGTTCGGCCAGGGTGATATCAGAAGTAACCTCTCCCAGGCGGTAGGCATCAAAAAACAGGCGCTCCATGAGGTCTATTTCTTCCTGGGCATTAAAATAGCTCTGGTACCCAAGGTTTGAAAAATTAAAAAGGTTGTTGGGCTTGTCTGTTATGATCCTGCTCATATACGAATGGGAGGAAATCAGTTCTTCGTCTGCCCCAAAATCGAAGCGGCTGTCAACGGAAACCAGGTTTACCATATCCCTGATCCCGTCAAATGCCCGGTAGGTAGCGTAGGTGATATCCTGCGTAGGGCCAATAATTACCGGGATCACATTTTCTTCCAGCAATTCTGCGACGATTTCCTTGACCACGAAATAGGTGTCTTCAACGGTTTCCCCTTCATTAATGTCGCCAAGGTCTACGATTGTGGCATTCCAGTTGCCCATCATCAGCTTGTAAAGCGCTATCCGGACCCCGGAGATATCCAGGGGCTCCGGTTTCTTTTCGAAGGCATTCCTGGATTCATTCACCCCCAGGATGGCAAAAGAAGCATTGGCCAGGACAGGGAGGCCGTCTCTTTCGGTATGCATAAAAACATGCTTGCCAAGTGCCTGAGGGGGAAGCAGCTCGCAGTGCGCAAGTACCTTAGTACTTACAGGGACTAAAAAATCGAATGCCATATCACGGGGTCAGCCTTTGGTTTTCCTGGTTTTCTTGCCGGGTTTCTTTTGATCGAGCAGGGCTTTGGCTTGGTCAAGTGAAAGTCCCGAGGCGTCTACATCCTTTGCCACTTCCACTTTTGTCTTCCCTTTGATAATCGCATGCCTCCCCCAACGGGCCTTTTCTATACGGATCCCTTCATCCGGCCATTCCATGACCAGCTTTTCAGATTCCTTCTTCTGTTTTGATTCTATGAGTTCGGCTATATCCTGCTCGGAAAGCTTGTCAAAATCGTACTTCCTGCCTACGTTTATAAACATGTTGTCCCACTTGATAAAAGGCCCGAACCGGCCCTTACCCTTGGTTACATCCTTTCCTTTATAGGTGGTGATGGGTGCCTCGGCCTTTTCCTTTTCCCTTATAAGTTCAATGGCCCGTTCCAGGTCTACATCAAAGGCGCTTTCTCCTTCCCCGAGGGAAACAAATTTCTTCCCGAAGCGCACATAAGGGCCATAACGGCCCACATTGGCTTCAACCTCCTCGCCTTTGTAACTGCCAAGTTTCCTGGGAAGCTTAAAAAGCTCCATGGCCTCCTCATAGGTAATGGTTGTAATGGACTGGTCTGGCAACAGGCTTGCAAAAAGTGGTTTTTCCTCTTCCTCAACCGTACCTATCTGAACCATTGGCCCGAACCGGCCCAGCCTTACCGATACCTGCCGCCCGGTTTTGGGGTCTTTGCCCAGTACGCGTTCCCCGCTGGCGCGGTCGGCATTTTCCTCAACGTCCTGGACATTGGGGTGGAAATCCCTGTAGAAATCGCGCATTACCTTCTGCCAATCCTCATCGCCCGAAGCTATTTCATCGAAATCCTTCTCCACTTTTGCAGTGAAGTTATAATCCAGGATATTGGCAAAATGGTTTACGAGGAAATCGTTTACCACCTTCCCGATATCGGTGGGCACCAGTTTTCCCTTATCAGACCCCACTGTTTCAGATAATTCGCGGGAACTGATTTCCCCCTTGGCAAGTTTCAGCTGGGTGTAGCCGCGTTCTATCCCGTCAACCGTGCCTTTTTCCACATAGCCGCGGTTCTGTATAGTGGAGATGGTGGGGGCATAGGTCGATGGCCTTCCAATCCCGAGCTCCTCCAGCTTCTTAACCAGGGTCGCCTCGGTATAGCGGTAAGGCGGCCTGGTGAAACGCTGGGTTGCCACGATATGGTTAAGGGAAAGTTGCTCGCCCACCCTGAGCGCCGGGAGCATCCCTTCCTGTTCCTCAGACAGGTCCTCCTCATCCTTGCCTTCCATATAAACCTTCAGGAAACCGTCGAATTTGATCACTTCGCCACTGGCGGTAAAGGCGTCATCATGGCGGTCGCTCTGTATTTTCACATTGGTGCGTTCCAATTCGGCATCACTCATCTGGGAAGCCAGGGTACGCATCCATATCAGTTCGTAAAGTTTGGCCTGGTCCCTTTCCAGGCTGGGCGACTGGTCTTTCATGTCGGTTGGGCGGATGGCCTCATGCGCTTCCTGGGCGCCTTTTGCCTTGCCCTTAAAATTCCTCACCGTGCTGTAACGCTCCCCGTAATTTTCAAGGATGGCTTCCTTAGCGGCTGCCAGGGCTTCCCCGGAGAGGTTCACGCTGTCTGTACGCATATAGGTGATGAGCCCGGCTTCATATAGCCTCTGCGCCACCTGCATGGTCCTGGAGACCGAAAAATACAGCTTCCTGGAAGCTTCCTGCTGTAGCGTAGAAGTCGTAAATGGCGCCGAAGGGGATTTTTTTGCCGGTTTTTTATCCAGGCTTGCTACTTTAAAGCTGGCGCCGATATTCCTTTTCAGGAAATCCTCAGCTTCCTGCCTGCTGTTAAAGGCCTGGCCGAGTTTCGCTGTAAACACCTCCCCGGCTGCCGTTTTAAATTCGGCGGCCACCCGGAAGGAAGCCACTGCCTCAAACGCTTCAATTTCCCGTTCCCGCTCCACTATCAGGCGTACGGCTACAGACTGTACCCTGCCGGCGGAAAGGCCGGGTTTGACTTTCTTCCATAATACCGGCGAAAGTTCGTAACCTACAAGGCGGTCCAGAACCCTTCGTGCCTGCTGGGCATTCACCAGGTCGTAATTGATATCCCTCGGATTTTCTATAGCCCTTTGAATGGCGGTCTTGGTGATGGAGTTAAAGACGATCCTTTTGGTTTTGGATTTATCTAGTCCGAGGGTTTCCGCCAGATGCCACGAAATGGCTTCCCCCTCGCGGTCCTCATCACTTGCCAGCCATATGGTATCCGCTTTCTTAGCCAGGTCCTTTAATTTCTTTACCAGGCTTTTTTTATCGCTGTCTACTATATATTTAGGCTTAAAGTCGTTCTCTACATCCACCCCAAGTTCTTTGGAAGGAAGGTCGGCTATATGTCCGAAGCTGGACTCCACCTTATAATCCTTCCCCAGGAATTTTTCTATGGTCCTGGCTTTGGCGGGCGACTCTACGATGACTAAA
>Ga0209347_1001955_pt1 | contig 29482 bp, 33 predicted proteins | sample AutmiccommuBRH23_FD_187382 | JGI IMG/M metagenome (GOLD analysis project Ga0209347, IMG submission 187382) | Deep subsurface microbial communities from Mt. Terri, Switzerland - Autotrophic microbial communities BRH/23 (SPAdes) (version 2) | ecosystem: Environmental > Aquatic > Deep subsurface >...
CCGACGCCTGAGAAGATAATTTTCTCGGCCGGAATGCCGGCGGCCAGCGCGCGGCGCATTTCGCCCTCCGACACCACGTCGGCGCCGGCGCCGAGCTTCGCCAGCGTCTTCAACACCGCCTGGTTGGAGTTCGCCTTCATGGCGTAGCAGATCAGCGCGTCGAGCTCTTCGAAGGCCCTGGCGAACACAGTGTAGTGCCGGGTCAGCGTCGCCGTCGAATAGCAGTAGAACGGTGTGCCGACCGCCGCGGCAATGGCTGGAATGGCAACATCCTCGGCGTGCAGCACGCCGTCGCAATAATCGAAATGGTTCACGGCAGAATTATCCGGAAATGGTCAGAGCAGCGGATCGAGCAGGAAGGGCTTGTCGGTATCCGGTTTCTCAGGCTCTGGCGGCGCGGGCTCGCCTGCCTTCAGCGCGTCCTCGCGGGCCTGGACCTGCGCCTCGTAAGGCGTGTCGAGACCTGCCTTCCGACCGCAGGCCGAAGCCATGGCGACGGTCGTCAGAAGCACGAGCGTCGTGAAAATCCTGCCTGCCGTCATCGAGCCCATCCATGCCTGAAAAATGCGTCAGCCGCTTTTAGCGAAGTTTGCCGAGCTTTGCACCCCGGCATATCATGCCTTGGCAAGGCGCTTCTTCCAATAGCGCACCTGCTTCCTGACCTCGCTTGGCGCGGTGCCACCGAAGCTTGTGCGGCTGTTCACCGAATCTTTCACCGACAAGACGGAAAATATCCCGTCGGTGATGCCCGAATGGATGGCCTGCAAGTCCGATAGAGCCAGTTTCTCGAGCCCCATCTTCCTGGATTCCGCCAGCGCCACGGCCCGCCCGGTGATGTGATGTGCCTCGCGAAACGGCATGCCGAGTTCGCGCACCAGCCAGTCGGCGAGGTCGGTCGCGGTCGCATAGCCGGCTCCGGCGGCGCGCTTCATGGCCGCGGCGTCGACCGCCAGGTCACGTACCATGCCGGTCATCGCGGCAAGCATCAGGTCAAGCGTCTCGGCAGCGTCGAACACCGCTTCCTTGTCTTCCTGCATGTCCTTGGAATAGGTCAGCGGCAGTCCCTTCATGACCGTCAGAAGACCAATGAGGTCGCCGGTGATACGCCCGGTCTTGGCCCGCACCAGTTCTGCCGCGTCCGGGTTTTTCTTTTGCGGCATGATCGAGGAACCGGTCGAGAATTGGTCGGACAGCTTGATGAAGCCGAATTGCGGCGTCGACCAGATGACGATCTCCTCGGCCAGCCGCGACAGATGCGTGGCGCAGATGGCTGCCAGGCTCAGGAACTCAAGGGCAAAGTCGCGGTCGGAAACCGAATCGAGCGAATTGCGCGTGGGTTCGCGAAATCCCAGCGCCTTTGCGGTCATCTGCCTGTCTATCGGGAAGCCGGTGCCGGCCAGCGCGGCAGCGCCCAGTGGGCTCTCATCCATCCGCTCTATGGCATCCCTGACCCGCGACAGGTCGCGCGAGAACATCTCGACATAGGCCAGGCAATGGTGGCCGAAGGTTACCGGCTGTGCCGTTTGCATGTGGGTGAAACCCGGCATCAATGTTGCTGCGTGTTCCTCCGCGCGCTCCAGAAACGCCGCGATCAGGCCCTTCAGCGCCTCGGCGACGCGCAGGCACTCCTGCTTGGTCCAGAGCCGGAAATCCACCGCCACCTGGTCGTTGCGCGAACGCGCCGTGTGCAGTCGACCGGCCGCGGGCCCGATCAGTTCGGCCAGCCGCGCCTCGACATTCATGTGAATGTCCTCGAGCTGTTCGGAGAATGTGAATGTGCCGGCCTCGATCTCACCCAAAATCGTGTTCAGTCCGTGAGCGATTTTTGCTTGATCTTCCCGCGAGATGATGCCCGTTTCGGCAAGCATTTCGGCATGAGCGAGCGAGCCCTGGATGTCCTGGGCGTAGAGCGCCTTGTCGAAGGAGATGGAAGCGTTGATCGCCTGCATGATGGCGGCGGGACCCGAGGCAAAACGTCCACCCCACATCTGGTTGCTGGTCTTGTCGTCGCTCATCATGATATCCGGGCGCTGGAGTTTGCTTTATGACGAATGAAAAGAAATCGCTGATGCCGGCCGGCCGCATGATCCTGATTGCGACGCTGGCTGGTGCGCTTGCCGGCGCGGTCGCGGTATATGTCAAGACAACCCGTTCTGGCAACAACGCGCCCGGAGCGCCGGTGGCTGCCAGAGAGGAGACGGCGGCAAACGACGCGGCCTGCGTGGCCAAAGCCGAGACGGCCAAAGCGGTCGCTGCTGCGGCAACCGGCGCGGTTGCCGCGATGCTGCCCGCCGATCCGCCGCAATCTCTGAAGACACTCGCCTTCAATGGTCCGGACGGAGGGTCGATGACGCTTGCCGACCATTCGGGAAAGCTGCTTCTGGTCAATCTGTGGGCCACCTGGTGCGTTCCCTGTCGCGAGGAGATGCCTGCGCTTAACGCGTTGCAGAAGGACATGGGCAGCGACAGTTTTGAGGTGATCGCGGTCAATGTCGACACGGGCGACGATACAAAGCCGAAGAAATTTCTGACCGATACCGGCGTCGATGCACTCGGCTATTACCGGGACAATTCACTCGACCTGTTCAACGACGTGAAGGCGCGCGGCCTGGCGCTCGGGCTGCCGGTGACACTGCTGGTCGATGGCGATGGATGCCTGCTTGCCAACATGAATGGGCCCGCCGACTGGGCCAGCGATGACGCGAAGCGGTTCCTGACCAGCGCCAAGGGCGACTAGCCCGGCCCGACGGGAAAGCATCGACATCGACAGCCAATTGACAGCTTGGCTCGGTCAAATCGTTCCTGCCGCGCATTGGAAGCGGTAACAACAAAGGAACGAACCATGCATCTTCGCCGGATTCTGCTGCTCTCTACCCTCGCCCTCGTGCCATCGTTCGCGCTGGCCAGCCCAAGCTGCACCATTGAACCCAAATCAAAATGGATGTCGGAAGACGCCATGAAGGCGAAGATCGCTGACCTCGGCTACACGGTGAAAACCTTCGAGGTGACCGGCAGCTGCTACGAAATCTACGGCAAGAACAAGGAAGACAAGCGCGCCGAAGTCTACTTCAACCCCGTGACCGGAGAGATCGTGCAATCCGAGATCGATGGCTGATGTCGCGGACTGAAAGCCTTTCGGCGGAGGGCGCTTCGCCTTCCGCCGACGTGCCAAGCGTCCGGGTGTGGGACCCGGTCGTGCGGCTGTTCCACTGGACCGTCATGACAGGCTGTGTGCTGAACCTGTTCATCCTCGACGAGGGCAAGTACTGGCATCGCATGACCGGCTATGTTGTCGCCGGGGCAATTGTTGTCCGCCTCATCTGGGGCTTCGCCGGGACACCATACGCGCGATTCACCCAGTTCTTCCCGACGCCTCGAAAGGTCCGGGACCACATTGAAGCCCTGCTGCAGGGCAGGGACGAGCGTACGCTCGGCCACAGCCCGTTGGGTTCGGTGATGATGATCACCCTCATGGCGTTGCTCGCTGCTGTCTGTCTGACCGGCTGGATGACGACGATTGACGCCTTCTGGGGAGAAAAGTGGCTTGAAACCCTGCACGGGCTCATTGGCAACATGATCATGGTGCTTGCATTCGTGCATGCAGCAAGCGCTCTTGTCGAGAGTTGGCGCCACGGGGAGAATCTTGTCTGGTCCATGGTCCCGGGTCGCAAGCGTCTATGAGGATTTTGCTGGTCGAAGACAGCGCCAGGCTGCGCGACCTTGTCTGCGAGACGCTGCGGGATGTCGGCTGGCGCATTGATGCCTTTGCGACCGTCGGAGATGCCCGTCTGGCGCTGCAATCGGCGGAATACGATGTGGTTCTGCTCGATCTCGGCCTGCCCGACGAGGATGGCCTTGGCTTGCTGCGATCAATCCGTGCCGAGGGCAAGAGCCTGCCGGTGCTGGTGCTGACTGCGCGCAGCGCCGTGGATGAGCGCATCGATGGCCTGGATGCAGGCGCCGACGATTACCTGACGAAACCTTTCAATAACGGCGAACTGATCGCGCGCATCCGCGCGCTGTTGCGCAGGGCGCCGATTACGGTCATGCCGCAACTCATCTTTGGCGGTCTGTGCTTTGATATCGCAAAGGGCGAGGTGCGCAGCGGCGAGGGTGAGATTTCGTTGGCGCCGCGCGAGCGTTCGCTACTGGAGATGCTGATGCGCAATGGTGGCAGGGTCGTGCCCAAGCGCAAGATTGAGCACAGTTTTTCCGAGTTCGGCGACGAAAAGTCGGCCAACGCGGTTGAACTCGTTCTGTCGCGTCTGCGCAGGAAACTTGCCGCGCTGCCGACTCGCGTCGAAATCGAGACCGTGCGTGGCATCGGCTATCTGCTGCGCGAGGTCGCGCCGTGAAGATTCGCCCGCTCGGCGTCATCGTGGCCAGCCGGATCGCACTCTTTGCCGGCCTTGCCATGGTTGCGCAGTTGGCTCTTGTCTTTGCAGACTACTACTGGAACGACGACGAACTCTCGCGCCTGCTGGTCGAGCGGGAGACAACGAGACTTGCCGACGGTTTATCGCTCGGGGACGGCAAAGTGTCCTTCGCACTTCCCGCCTCTCTTTCCGGGCGCTACGGCAAGGCTGACAGCGGCTACTATGCACGCCTGCGCACTACCGCCGGGCGGGTTCTCTATCTGTCGTGCAACAAGGAGTGCACGGAACACTTCCTGCCAGTCGATTTCCGGCCACCCGACTTCTGGCTGCGCACCATCCATCCTGGCAAGCCGCTGACGCTGGCCGGCGGGCGAACATTCGAGTTCGCGACCGATAAGGTGCTGGTCGAGGTCGCTGTCATCGCAGACCCGCAGGAAGTCGTCTGGAGCGTTCTGGGACACGAAGTCATGGACCACATGCTGGTTCCGATGGGCATCATCCTCGTGCTTGTGCTGGGCGCGACTCTGATGTCGGTCCGCACGGCGCTCCGACCGGTGCGGGCCGCGGCGCACGCAGCGGAGGCCATCGACCCGCTGGATGCGCGGTCGCATCTCGATACCACGGGTATGCCGCAGGAAATCGCGCGTCTCGCCGAGGCGATCAACGGCGCTTTCAGGAGGGTCGGTGATCTCATGAAGGCGCAGAAACTGCTCACCTCTGCCATCGCGCATGAAGTCCGAACGCCGCTCGCTGTCGTCAAGCTCGAACTGGAGCGAATCGACCATCCGCGCGCGCGAAAGGCGGAAGCCGATCTCGACGAACTTGTGCGCTTTGTCTCGCAATTAACGGCTTTGGCGCGCCTCGAAGCAGTCGATCACGCCTCGCTTGCGACTGTGAGCGTCGGCAGGCTCGTCGAGAATCTTGTGGAGAGCATGGCTCCGTGGGTCTATGAGCGCGGACATTCGATCTCTCTCGATGTCGAGGCGGATTTTCAGGTTGTTGCAATCGAGAGTCTGCTGCGTGACGCTGTTCGCAACCTGGTCGAGAACGCGGTCGGGCATACGCCCAAGGGGACCGCAATTGCCGTCTCGGTCAGTGACCGATCGATTTCGGTTGCCGACAATGGCGGCGGTTACGGCGGAGAAACACCAGCCGTTGAACTCGTCGACACGATCAAGAAGGGCGGCGGGCTCGGAATCGGTCTCGAGATCGTTCGCAGGATCGCGAAAATGCACAATGCCGAATTCCAGATCAACCGGCGCTCGCCGGGAACCGTAGCGCGACTCGTCTTCACCCCTCGCTGATCGGCTGCGGCGTGCCTACCGCGTGGGCACCGGATGCTCGCCGCGATAGTCGTAAAAGCCGCGCCCGGTCTTGCGGCCGAGCCAGCCGGCTTCGACATATTTTACTAGAAGTGGGCAGGGACGGTATTTGGAGTCCGACAACCCATCATGCAGCACCTGCATGATGGACAGGCAGGTATCGAGACCGATGAAGTCGGCAAGCTGCAGCGGTCCCATCGGGTGGTTGGCGCCAAGTTTCATTGCCGTATCGATGGCATCGACCGAGCCGACGCCCTCATAGAGCGTATAGATCGCCTCGTTGATCATCGGCAGCAATATGCGATTGACGATGAAGGCCGGGAAATCTTCCGAGACAGTGATTGTCTTGTCGAGTGCCCCGACAAATACCCTGGCCGTTTCGAAGGTCTTGTCGTCGGTGGCGATGCCGCGCACCAGTTCGACCAGCTTCATCACCGGCACGGGATTCATGAAATGAATTCCCATGAAGCGTTCAGGCCGGTCGGTTTGGCTTGCCAGCCGGGTGATCGAGATCGAGGAGGTGTTGGTGGCGATAATCGCTTCCGGATTGAGCTGCGGGCACAGCTGAGCGAAGATCTTGCGCTTGACGGTTTCGTCTTCTGTCGCCGCTTCGATGACGAGATCTGCCGCGGCAAGGTCCGCCATCGTCGGCGCCGCCTTGATCAGGGCCAACGCGGCCTGCCGTGCTGGCTCGTCAATTTTTCCGGACCCAACCATGCGGGCCATGTTGCCGCTGATCGTCGCAAGGCCCTTTTCGATGCTCTCGGAGGAGATATCGTAGAGAAGAACGTTGAACCCGGCAATTGCCGCGACTTGAGCGATACCACCGCCCATTTGTCCAGCGCCTATGATGCCTACGGTCTCGATGGTGCCACTCATTACACTGATCCTGTCGTAGGGCTTGTCCGCCCATTTTTGTGCAGTGCAACCTAGTTTGCCGGGGCGACTACGTCCACCCCGGCAATCTTGATTTTGAACATCGCTTCAGGCGGATGTCAAAGTGCCTTTTCGAGTTCCGGAAGGATGACGAACAGATCGCCGACCAGGCCATAATCGGCTACCTGGAAGATCGGCGCTTCCTCGTCCTTGTTTATCGCCACAATGACCTTGGAATCCTTCATGCCGGCGAGGTGCTGGATGGCGCCGGAGATGCCGCAGGCGATGTAGAGGTCGGGCGCCACGACCTTGCCGGTCTGGCCAACCTGCCAGTCATTGGGCGCATAGCCGGCGTCGACCGCTGCCCTCGACGCGCCGACCGCGGCACCGAGCTTGTCGGCGACCGGCAGAATGACCTCCTGGAACTTTTCCGAGGAGCCGAGCGCGCGGCCTCCCGAGATGATAATTCTGGCCGACGTCAGTTCCGGACGGTCGCTGTCGGATAGCCGGTTCTCGACGAAGACAGAGAGGCCCGGATTGGCAGCCGCTCCAACGGTCTCGACCGATGCTGAGCCGCCTTCGGCCGCGGCTGGGAACGATGCCGTGCGCACGGTGATCACCCGCTTGGCATCGGATGACTGTACCGTCTGGATGGCGTTGCCGGCATAAATAGGCCGCTTGAACGTGTCGGCGGACACAACTTCGACAATCTCGGAAAGCTGCATCACGTCAAGCAGCGCCGCCACGCGCGGCATGACGTTCTTGCCGGACGTGGTCGCCGGCGCGATGATCGTGTCGTAGCCGTCGGCCATGCCGACAATCAGCGCGGCCAGCGGTTCAGCCAGCCGGTTTTCCAGTTCGTCGGCCTCAGCCAGCAGCACCTTGGTGACGCCGGTCAGCTTGGCGGCTGCGTCGGCTGCGGGCTTTGCGCCCTTGCCGGCAACCAGCACATGCACGTCCGGGCCGATCTTGAGCGCTGCGCTTACGGCTTTGCCTGTTTGTTCGGAAAGGCTCTGGTTGTCGTGTTCGGCTATGAGAAGAATTGCCATGTCGTTATTCCTTTCCAGCCATCAAAGCACGCCGGCTTCGTTCTTGAGCTTGTCGACCAGCTCGGCGACGTCCTTGACCTTGACGCCCGCCTTGCGGCCGCTTGGCTCCTCGGTCTTCAGCACTTTCAGACGTGGCGCCACATCGGCGCCGAAGTCGGCCGGCGATTTATCGTCGAGCGGCTTCTTCTTGGCCTTCATGATGTTGGGCAGCGAGGCGTAGCGCGGCTGGTTGAGGCGCAGGTCGGTCGTCACGATGGCCGGCATCTTCAACTCGACAGTCTGCAGGCCGCCGTCGACTTCACGCGTCACCTTGGCCTTGTCCCCCTCGATGACGATCTTCGAGGCAAATGTGCCCTGGCTCCAGCCAAGCAGCGCTGCCAGCATCTGGCCGGTCTGGTTGGCGTCGTCGTCAATGGCCTGCTTGCCGAGGATCACAAGTCCTGGCTGTTCGGCGTCGACCACACCCTTCAGCACCTTGGCGACGCCGAGCGGTTCGACCAGTTCGTCGACCTTGACCAGGATCGCCCGGTCGGCGCCCATGGCCAGGGCCGTGCGAAGGGTTTCCTGCGCCTGCTGCGGTCCTACCGAGACGACGATTATCTCCTCGACGGTCCCCGCTTCCTTCAACCGGATCGCCTCTTCGACCGCGATCTCGTCGAACGGGTTCATCGACATCTTGACGTTGGCCAGTTCGACGCCGGAGCCGTCAGACCTGACGCGAATTTTCACATTGTAGTCGACCACCCGCTTCACGGGGACGAGAACTTTCATAAGCGTATAACCTCTCCGATAGATTTTCCGGGTCCAATATCATTACGCTGGTCGGCCGGATCGTCGATTGCCGACATGGTTGGCATGAAAATAGACCACATGTTCGTTGTCTCGGTGCCAAAAGGCCCCGGCAAACCGTGCGGGACCGTAGTTGCGGGCGTCTTGGGCGTCAATATCGTCCGCAGGCCAAAATCGGTTGAATTACTGACGGCCCCAGCGCGGGGCAGGCTGCGCCTCGACAGGCCGCACGGCACTCGATTGTTCCACCACGACAGCACGCGGCGTCACGATCTCGCGGTCGAACAATGGCACGTTGCGATTGCGCAGGATCAACACCAGTACAGCGCCTGCGATGATGCCTCCGATATGGCAGGCCCAGGAGATCTGGTCCTCGCCGCCGGCTGCGAACATGACAAACTGGAAGGCAATCCACAGCGCCAACGTGATGTAGGCTGGAATGCGAAGCGGAATGCGGCCAAAGGCCAGTATCCAGATTTTCACGCGCGGATGCAGGATCAGGTAAGCGGTGACGACGCCGGCGATTGCCCCCGATGCGCCGATCAGCGGAACCTGCGAATCCGGCGCGAGGACACCGTGAAGGGCAGCGCCCGCCGCCGCGCAGGCCAGGTAGAAAATAAGAAATTTGACGTGACCGAGCGCGTCTTCGACATTGTCGCCAAAGACCCAGAGGAACAGCATGTTGCCGCCAAGGTGGAAAATGTCGCCATGCAGGAACGAATAGGTCAGATAGGTGAGCTTCTCCGGTACGATGACCATGCCGGGTTGAAGCTCGGCGACGTCGAATACGACCGAGGGAATGTAGCCTAGTCCGTAGACAGCGGCGTTGGACACCTGCTCCGCACCGAGACCGGTCATCAAAAAGACGATGACGTTGGCTGCGATCAGCCCGAGCGTAACGTATTGCAGCTTGATGCGCTTGAGGCTGTTGGCGTCGTGGAGCGGAATGAACATCGGTTGCCCTCTCGCTCCCGCGGCGGTCCTAGCGATTTTGCCCGGGGACCCATAGCACGTCGGCGCTTCCGTTGTCATTTACCACGCGGCCGGCAACGAACAGGAAATCGGAAACCCGGTTGATGTATCTGAGTCCCTCGCGATTGACGTGTTCGGCCGGGTCCTGGGCCAGCGCCACCATCGCGCGTTCGGCGCGACGCGTCACGGTGCGCGCCAGGTGCAGCGCCGCCGCGGCCGGCGAGCCTCCCGGGAGAATGAAGGATCGCAGCGGCTGCAACTGCTTGTTGAGCTTGTCGATGTCGGCCTCGATGCGGGCTGTCTGCGCGGCATCGATCCGCAATGCCTCGTATTCCAGCTTTTCGCCGGTGTCGGGTACGCAGAGATCGGCGCCGAGATCGAAGAAATCATTCTGGATCAGGCCGAGCATCGTATCGATTGCCGCGTAGCTTTGTGCGGTATGCAACCTTGCCAGTCCGATGCAGGCATTGGCCTCGTCGACCGTGCCGTATGCTTCGACCCGCAGGTCGGATTTCAGTCGCCGCTGGCCGCTGCCAAGTCCGGTCGTGCCGTCATCGCCCGTGCGGGTGTAGATCTTGTTCAGTTTCACCATGTCGAGTCACCGGCCTTCCTCAGCGGCGATAGAAATAGACGGTCAGCAACAGCAGGACAACGGCGATAAACTGAAGCATCACGCGTGCCTGCATCAGCTTGTTCGATGTCGTGCCGGATCCGCCGCGCAGCATGTTCGCCAGGCCTCGGATCAACACAAACACCACCGCGACCATGACCAGGATTGCAAGGATATTGAAGACAGTCGACATTGATTTCCCCGATCTGACCGGTCTGCGCCCGGTCACCCATTCTTCGCCAGCAACCTGTATAGCAGGCTGGCAGGCAAAACACGTTTCAGCATGACGCCGATCCTTGCCGGCCACGTCACCACATAGTGCGGGCGGGGACGTCGAGAAAGGAGGGCATGGCGTAAAGCCGCATATACCGCTTCGGGTCCGGGCTTGGCCCGCGATACGCTGCCGCCAGTTTCAAGGCGATGCAACTCGGCGGCATAGGCCTCGCGGTGGACGGAGTGCTCATGATCGATATTCTTCTTGAACCAAATGAGCCCATTGGTCGCGATCTTCGACTTCACAGGTCCGGGCTCGATCAGCGAGACATGGACGCCCGATCCCGCCAGTTCACCGCGCTGACACAGCATAAGTCCTTCGAGCGCGTGTTTGGAGGCGGCATAGGCGCCGCGGAACCTGAACGGAACAAGCCCGAGGATCGAAGAGCAGTGGACGATGCGCCCGGAACCCTGCGCCCGCATCACCGGCACAATCCTTCGGGTCAGGTCATGCCATCCGAAAAAATTGGCTTCGAACTGTTCCCTGAGCGCCGCGACGGACAGGTCCTCGACCGCCCCGGCCTGGGAGTAGGCACCGTTGTTGAACAGGGCATCAAGCTTTCCACCGGTGCGCGCCATGACATCCGTGACGAGCTGCGTGATGGACTCGGGCTCGCGGTAGTCGAGATAAAAGGCTTCGAGGCCTTCGGCGGCGAGTTGTGCGATGTCTTCCTGCCTGCGCGCCGTGGCGAATACGCGCCAGTCCTCTGCCTTGAGCGCCCGCGCGCAATGGGCCCCGATGCCCGATGATGCTCCGGTGACGATGATTGTGGGTCTCTCGCTCATGTGACCGTTATGCCCCGGCTTGCCTTTTGCATCATTCCCTTTCCATATTCGCATCCATGAAACAATCGAATGCAGCCGGCGTGCTACTGGGCAGGTCCATGATGCAAGAATCCTGAATGAGAAAGATCGTCGCTCTCAGACGGGTGCTTTCCGACGCGCTCGGCCACTTCAACAATGACGACGGATGGTCAATGGCGAGCCATCTGGCGATCACGGCGCTGATGGCCCTTTTTCCTTTTCTGATTTTTGCCACCACGCTTGCCAGCTTCCTTGGGGCCCAGGCGTTTCGTGATACTGCCGTTCATCTGGTCTTCGACACCTGGCCGGAGCAGATTGCGGCGCCGATCTCGCGCGAGGTGATCAACGTCCTGACAGTCCAGCGGAGCGATCTGTTGACCTATGGCGTCGTGTTGGCGGCCTTTTTTGCCTCAAACGGCATCGAGGCGCTGCGGACATCGCTCAATCGGGCCTATCGGGTAGTCGAGACAAGGTCCTTTCTGTTTCGCCGGGTGCAAAGCCTGGCTTTCGTCCTCATCGCGACCGCAGGATTCCTGGCGATCAGTGTCTTGCTGGTCTTTGCGCCGCTGATTGTACGCCTGGCGGAAGCCAATCTGATATGGATCAGGCCTTATCTGGGCACGATTACACTGTGGCGCTTCATTATCGCGTCGACCGTGATCGTGCTTGGCCTGATTGCGGTGCACATCTGGCTGCCGGCCGGCAAGCGGCGCTTCGTCGACATTGTGCCTGGCATTATCTTCACTCTGGTTGCCTGGCTTGCGGGTTCAACGATGTTTGCTGCCTATCTCGACCGCTTCTCGTCCTACGTGACGACCTATGCGGGCCTCGCGTCGATCATGATCGCCGTCGTTTTTCTCTACATCGTTTCGCTGATATTCATCCTGGGCGGCGAACTCAACGCTTCGATCAGCCGATACTTCGCGGCGCGCGCCCGCGTTGAAGGGTGAGGTCGCTCACGCAGCGGGGCTGACGGCCGGACTGCGTGCGGTGGCCAGTCCGACGCCGAAGGTCGCCAGCGCCATGCCGCCGATCTGGACCAGTGTCAGATCCTCTCCGAACAGCACCCATGCGATGATGGCTGTTGCGGCAGGCACCAGATAGAACAGCGAGGAAACCTTCGATACTTCTCCGTCGCGGATCATGATCATCAGCAGGAAGACAGCGCCGATCGACAGCACCAGCACCAGCCAGGTCATCGCGAAAAGCAACTCGCCGGTCAGCTTGAACTGACGGGTTTCGAAGGCAAGCGACGCGAGTGCCATCACCGCGGCGGCTCCGGCATATTGCCAGCATGCGCCGGCGACGATGTTGTCGCCGGAGGCAAAACGTTTCTGCCAGATCGTGCCGGCGCTCATGCTGACCACGGCGACCACACTTGCCGCAAGCGTGGCCCAGGTAACGCCACTGCCAAGATCGCCCAACTTTGGCGTCAGCACGATGACGACCCCGGCGAAGCCGGCGACAAGCCCGACTTGATGGCGTGGCAGAATTTTCTCGCCGAGCAGGCTTGCCGCCAGAACTGCCGTGATCAGCGGCTGTAGCCCGACAATCAGGGCGGCCAGGCCGGCCGGCATTCCGTGCCGTATGGCCCAGAAAACCCCGCCGAGATAGCCGCCATGCATCAGTGCCCCGGCGGCCATGGCATGCATGGCGTGGCCCCACCCTACCCAGCCGGTGCGAAATGCCATCACCACGCAGGCCAGTATCGCGAAGGCCAGCAGGAAGCGTGCGGCCAGAAAGCTGAACGGTTCCGCCCACGGCATGGCATAGCGTGCGCCGATGAAGCCGGTCGCCCAAAGTAATACAAAGAGCGCCGGTATGAATCGCCTGGAGAGTGTCATTCTTGTCGTGGAATCTCGGAGCCTGATGCCCCGACCGTTCTAATGCCAATCGTTTTGGCAAGCAAAACTAAAGGATTGAGCCATACAGTGAGCCATCTTGAACCAACTGGCTTAACGGCAATTGTGCCCGATCTCGAGAGGACGGACATGATCTGGAACCTTGATACAGGCTGGCTTATGATGGCCGTGGCACTTGTTGCCGTCCTGGCGTTCTTCTTTGGCGCCGCACTCGACGCGATCATGCGCGATGACGGCTTTGGTCCCACCGGCAACATGCTGCTTTTCACCGCGGGCTTCTTCCTCGCGGTCATCGTTGCGAATACCTACGGTATAAGCCTGCGCGATTTGAAGCTGGCTGTTGCCTGGGGTCTGGGCGGCGCATTTGCGCTGGTCAGCGCGATGGCGCTTGCAAAAGCCGGCCTCAGCCGCGCCTGAGCGCTCTCAAAGGCCAATAATCGTTCTGATGTCGCCGGGCGTTCGTCCGGCTTGTCGCAGCGTGTTCAGCCCCGTGTCGCCGAGACTCTTCGAGAGTTTTCGCCCGTCAGGTCCAAGAATCAGCCGATGATGAAAATAGCGTGGCGCGGGCAGACCGAGCAGGCTCTGCAGTAATCTGTGGATGCCGGTTGCCGCGCGCAGATCAAGACCGCGCACGACATGGGTAACACCCTGCAGTGCGTCGTCGACGACAACCGACAGATGGTAGCTTGTGGCTACATCCTTGCGGGCCAGAACCACGTCGCCCCAGTCCTGTGGCCGGGCCTCCACATTGTCGGACGAGATCATCCCCTCACTCGAAAACTCAACCCAGCCCAGCTGCGCGGACCTGGCGACTGCCGCATCGGTGTCCAGTCGCCAGGTGAAGGGCTGGCCATCCGCGATCCGGCGATTGCGCTCGCGCTGTCCCAATGCCTTGTCCAGCCCCGGATAGAGCGGCGCGCCGTCCGGATCGTGCGGCCATTGTCTGTTCCCGTCGTTTGATTCGGCAAGGTACGAGCGTACTTCGCCACGGCTCATGAATGCCGGGTAGACGAGTTCATCCTCAATCAGGCGCGTCAGCGACATTTCGTAGTCCGCCAGGTGTTCGGACTGGCGGCGCACCGGCTCTTCCCATTCCACGCCCAGCCATTCCAGGTCCCGAAAAATGCCGGCTTCGAACGCGGCTGTGCAGCGGGTGGCGTCGATGTCTTCGATGCGCAGCAACATGCGCCCGCCAGCGGACGCAGCCATCTTCGCGTTGAGCAGGACGGAATAGGCATGGCCGAGATGCAGGTCCCCATTGGGGCTCGGGGCAAATCGGAACACGGGAGTGCCGGCCGGCGGGTTTCGGGTTGTGTCTGCCATTGAGCGATTGCTACTTTGGCGAGGATCGGCGGACAAGGTGCCTTACCCCAATGCAGCGTATATCATCGCTCGACGATGTTACGACGGCCCTTGATGCGCTGTGCGTGCTCGACCCACGCCTGGCAAGGGTCCGGCAGATGGCGGGAGACGTACCACTCAGGCTTTCCGATCCAGGCTTTGCCAGTCTCGTTTCCATCATCATCTCGCAGCAAGTGTCGCGGGCGAGCGCCGAAGCCATCCTCGGCCGGCTGGTCGGCCTCGTCGATCCATTGACGCCACAGGCGCTGCTGTCGGCGGATGACGCCTTGTTTCGGGCGGCAGGTCTGTCACGCCCGAAGCAGCGCACGCTGCTCGCGCTGTCTGATGCCGTGGCGGGCGGGCTCGACCTGGAGAGACTCTGCGGAATCAGCGCGGAAGAGGCGATTGCCGAGATGAGCCAGATTTCCGGGATCGGGCCGTGGACGGCGCAGGTCTACCTGCTGTTTTCGGCCGGCCACCCCGATATTTTCCCGGCCCGCGACGTGGCGCTGCAGAGCGCGGTCGGCCATGCGCTGGGTATCGAACCGCGTCCGGCGGAGAAGGAACTGCTTCGGATCGCCGAATCATGGGCCCCTTACCGTGGGGTAGCGTCGCGGCTTTTCTGGGCCTATTATCGCGAAATCAAGGGAGTGGAGGGCACGCCGCCTTCATCGATACTGACAAAACGTTGAGTTTGACGCCGCTTTTCCGGCTCGTGTGTCCCGCGAGCCGCTTCACATTCTTGTCACCTACTGCTTACAATATCCCGGACGATCGCTTTGTGAGCCAAGAAGGAGATCGCAAGTGACTATCGCGGTATCTCCAGACGGGCTTCCTGCTCTGGTTCTGAATGCGGACTACCGCCCGCTCAGTTACTATCCGCTCTCGCTGTGGTCCTGGCAGGATGCGATCAAGGCGGTTTTCCTTGAGCGCGTCAACATTGTCGCCGAGTATGAGAATCTGGTCTCGTCACCGAGTTTCTCGATGCGCCTGCCGAGCGTCGTCAGCCTCAAAAGCTACGTCAAGCCATCGCGCCATCCGGCTTTCACGCGTTTCAACGTGTTCCTGCGCGACCGCTTCCAGTGCCAGTATTGCGGCACCCCGGAAGACCTCACCTTCGATCACGTGATCCCTCGCCGCAGTGGCGGCGCGACGACATGGGAAAACGTGGTGGCCGCCTGTTCGCCCTGCAATCTGCGCAAGGGCGGCATGATGCCGGCGCAGGCCAAGATGTGGCCGCTTCAGAAGCCGTTCAAGCCGTCGGTGCATGACCTGCACAACAACGGCAAGAGGTTTCCACCCAACCATCTGCATGAAAGCTGGATGGATTATCTCTACTGGGATGTCGAACTGGAGCCATAGGCTCCGATGGTCATTTCCTGGTGAATGCGCCTCGGAAGGCAATTGCGCCGAGGATCAGGCTCGCAATGACGTTCCAGCCGGCGAAGGACAGGCCAAGCACACGCAGCGCGGCCTTGTCGCAGGATGGCGGCACGAAGGCGTCGATGGCGTCAAGCACCCCTTTGCCGCCCGTGTCGGCAGGTGCGCTGACGGCGCCACAGTCGGTCGGCCCGGCCCACCATCCCCATTCGACGCCGGAATGGCGCACGCCGAGAAACAGGCTCCACACCATCAGCAGGGCACCAATCAAAATGAGCCCGCGCGTCAGCACCGGTGGCCAGCGCAGTGTGGCGGACACGGCGGCCAGCACCATCACCGGCACGCCGATATAGTAAGGGATTCGCTGGCCGAGGCAGAGCTTGCACGGGATGTAGCCGCCGATGTGCTCGAAGCCGAGGGCCGTGCCGACGGTCGCGGCCATGGCGAGCGCCAGGAAAATCGCGACGTTGGTCTGGAAGCGGTCGGTAGGGACGGTCAGGGAGGTCATGCGTTCGGCTCCGTGCGGCGGCTGGTGCGGTCGATGCGGTCAAGTTCAGAAGGCATACCTGACCAGAATGTAGAGCAAAATAAGGACTGCTGCACCCGCTGCGGCGATGAGCCCCAGGCGTTCTTCAACGAAGTGGCGGATCGGTTCTCCGAACCTTCTGAGCAGCCAGGCGAGGAAAACGAATCGTGCACCGCGCGCCACAATGGCAGACAGGATGAATACCCAAAGATTAACGCCGATGACGCCCGACAGGATGGTCACCACCTTGATCGGCGGCAGATGGGAGAGGCCCGACGTCACCAGCATTAGCAGGATGAAGCCGGTTCCCGAGGACATGCGCAAGGCTTCGAAATCGTCCAGTTTTCCGTAGAATTCCAGAACAGGCTTGGCGACCGCCTCGTAGGCGTAGTGCCCTAGAAACCAGCCGGCTATGCCGCCCAGCACCGAGGCAGCCGTGGCGACCAGCGCGTACCGGTATGCGCGTTCGGGGCGGGACAGCGCCATCGGCAGGAACAGCACATCGGCCGGCACCAGGAAGATCGAGCTTTCGATGAAAGCGATGAAGGCCAGCCAGTATTCGGCGGATTTGCGCGCGGCGAGCGACAAGGTCCAGTCGTAGAGTCGTCGAAGCATCGGCATCCCCGTGGCGGTCCCGCGTCTTTAGGAAGATTTGGGGCCGCGCACAATGGTCCATGGCTGATGACATGCCCGGCCGTGGCAGACGCGCCGGGCCCACGGGAGGGGGTGACAGTCTGAAATCGCATCGAACATGTTGACGAGGCGATGCCTCTCCGTATAGTCCGCAGCCGTTGGCGCCCTCGCGGGTGCTGCCCCCTTGGCGGAACTGGTAGACGCGCCTGACTCAAAATCAGGTTCCGAGAGGAGTGCTGGTTCGATTCCGGCAGGGGGCACCAGAAATCGCTGGGGGGCGGAGACAATCGTCCATGCTCGAACGGCGCGAAACCTACGATACGCTTTGCCGCGATTTCCGCTGGCGGATTCCGTCCCGCTTCAACATCGGCACGGCGGTTTCCGATCGCTGGGCAGCCCAGGATCCCGATCGCGTGGCGGTGTTCGACCATCATGTCGATGGCGCACCGGACCGCCTGACCTTTGGCGCGCTTTCCGCTCGCTCGAACGCTTTGGCCAACGGGTTGCGGGCATTGGGGGTTCAAAGGGGCGATCGGGTGGCGCTGCTGCTGCCGCAGTGCTTCGAGACGGTGATCGCCCATGTCGCGATATACAAGCTCGGCGCGATTGCGGTGCCGCTGGCGCTGCTTTTCGGAGTCGAGGCGCTGGAATACCGGCTCCAGACGGCAGGCGTCCGGGCGGTGTTCACCAACATGGCGGGATACGCCAAGATCGCCAGGATCAGCGCCAGGCTGCCTGAACTCGCGCACATCATTCTCGTCGATGGCGCAACCGGCACCGCGAACGAGTTCCAGCGCCTGGTCGCCGACAATTCTTCCGGTTTCGACGTGGAGCCGACCGGCCCAGACGATCCGGCGATGATGATCTTCACCTCCGGCACGACCGGCCCGCCGAAGGGTGCCCTGCACGGCCATCGCGTGCTGCTTGGACACCTGCCGGGCGTCCAGATGCATCACGAGTTCATGCCGCGGCCTGACGATCTGTTGTGGACGCCGGCCGACTGGGCCTGGGCCGGCGGGCTGCTCAACGTTCTCCTGCCCGGTCTCTATTTCGGCGTGCCGGTTGTGGCAGCGTCTTTCGAGAAGTTCGATCCCGAGACGGCGCTGGCGCTGGTCGAGAAGATGCGGGTCAGGAACGCCTTCATCCCGCCGACGGCGCTGCGCATGCTGAAGGGCGTGCCGGACATTGCGCGCCGCTTCCAGCTCGACCTGCGCACGGTGGGGTCGGGTGGCGAGTCGCTTGGCCGCGAGACCTACGACTGGGCCAGGGAAGAATTCGGGCTGACCATCAACGAGTTCTACGGCCAGACCGAGTGCAATTTGGTGCTGTCGTCCTGTGCTGCCATCGGGGTCAGCCGCGGAGGCGCCATCGGCCGCGCGGTGCCCGGCCACACGGTGGCGGTCATTGACGGCGGGGGGCGCCGGGTGAAGCCGGGAGAGACCGGCCAGATCGCCATTGCCCGACCCGACCCGGTGATGTTTCTCGGCTACTGGCAGAACCCGGAAGCCACGGCGGCCAAGTTCATCGGCGACTGGATGACCACCGGCGACCAGGGTGTCGAAGATACGGATGGCTATGTGCATTTCTTCGGCCGCGACGATGATGTCATCACCTCTGCCGGGTTTCGCATCGGGCCGACCGAAATCGAGGATTGCCTGTCGGGACATCCGGCGGTTTCGCTGGCGGCGGCGGTCGGCAAGCCCGACATGCTGCGGACCGAGATCGTCAAGGCCTATGTGGTGCTGAAGGACGGGATCGCCGGTGACGAAAAACTGGCCGGCGAGATCAGCCTGTGGGTGCGGGAGCGGCTGTCGGCGCATGAATATCCGCGCGAGGTGGAGTTCGTCGATTCGATGCCGCTGACGACGAGCGGCAAGGTTATCCGCCGGATTTTCCGTGACCGCGCCCGGCGCGAAACCGGCGCAGCCTAGCGGCGCAGCAGGGCGCGGACTCGGTTGCGGACGAGGCGGGCGAGGTTGCGGGTCTCGCGGTAGAGATGGATCTGCGAGGCGGCCTGGCGGGTCAGGCGGTCGACGCCGGGCGTCAAGCCGATGACCAGCGTGCCGACCGGCTTGCTTTCGCTCCACAGCCGCGACACGATCGGATGATCGGGCACCGCGCAGGAATCGGTGAGATCTATGTTGGGGTCCTCGAGGTGGTGCCTGGTGACCTCGATCATCAGCAGCGTGCCCGGCGAATAGGCCGCGAACGCCTCGTCGTAGGTGGTTTTCCAGGTGTAGGCGACGCCGGCTTCGACGAATACGATGAGCGAGGCGATAAGCTTGTCGTCCAGCGTCAGCGAATGGACCCGGCAAAGGTCCTGCTCGGCCAGCCCGTGCACCGCCTCGCGCGCGAAGGCGGCACGGAAGCGGTCGACCGCCATGGCGGTGCGCCGGCGGCCTTTCCAGCCGGACGCCTCGAGCGCCAGGAAGCCCTCGATAGCCTGGCGGATATCCTCCGGGCCGCGCGCGACATGGTGCTCGAGCGCACCCTGGTCGGCGAGACGGCGCTTCAGCCGCCGGAATTCGCCGTAATGGTGCGAACGCAGTGACGCCTTGAGATAGGCATCGCCCTCGAGGTCGCTTTCGATGAACGGCCGTTCGACGCGACCGGATGTGACGAGTGGCAGCCCGCGCGTTTCGGCGACGCTGGACAGCAGCGTCGCGAACTGCCCGTCGAGTCGCATGTCGGGCAGGACCAGGACCTTGGGCAGCTTCAGATGCGGCCTGGACAGCATCGCGAAGAAATCCTCGATGACGCCCGAAGGATCGTCGCGGTCGACCAGTGGCGTACCGAGCGGCCCGAACGGATTGGCCCAGCTGCGCATGACCGAGACACCGATCGGAACGGCCGGTCTTTCGATCGTGAAGGGCACCAGAAGCCGCAGCCTGTTCCTGTGTTCGTCACCGTCGCGGATAACGGCGAGCCTGACCTCGCGGTCGTCGAGGCGGGGCATGGCCGGTGCCAGGAAGCGCGGGTTGAAGAAGATGTTGGGCTCGATGGTGCGGTTGCACAGATAATCGAGTTCCTCGACCAGGTCGAAGCCGGCCGATGCGGGGTAGATGGCAAGTTGGCGGCGCGGCCGGTTGTTGGCCAGGAGCTCGATCTGCGCCAGATCGGCGTGGCATTCGGCAACGCCGGCAAGCTCGGCAATCATCGTGCCGGCCGGACCGCCGGTCATTTCCTCGAGAAGCGGCACTGCGGCCATCAATCGTTCTCCCTGACAGGTGCCGGTTGCGCGAAGATCAGCATCAGGATGCCGAGCCTGCGCCAGACGGTGAAAGATAGGGCTGCCGCCTCAAAGAGCATGGCGCAGGCGGTGCCGATGGCTGCACCCCACAGGCCGAACTGCGGAATGAGCACGACCGACAGCGCAATGTTGACGGCTAGGGTCAGCGCGTAGACGAGGGCGCAGACATTCTGGTTGCCGCTCATGGTGAGCAGACTTTCGCAGGGACCGACAGCGGCGCGTGCGACGACGCCAATGACCAGCAGGAAAAGGAGTGGATAACCGGCGTCGAAGCCCGGCCCGAACAGCTTCAGCGTCGGATCGCCAAGCGCCAGCACGACAAGCGCCATGAACAGCGATGGCCAGAAGGTCCAGGCGACCGTCTCGCGGGCGAAGGCGGCGAGCTTTTCGGGCTCGCCATGGGTGTAGGCGGCGTAGCGCTGGGCGACGCCGGCCTTGACCGCGAAATAGACGAAATGAACGAGCGCCAGGGCCTTCACCGTGGCGAAATAGACGGCCACGTCATCGGGCTCCATGTAAAAGCCGACCATCAGCACGTCGGCATTGGTAAGCAGGAAGAAAAAACTCTCGACCAGGAAGATCGGAAGCGAGACGACGAACCACAGGCCGAAATTCAGCGTGCGGGGCCCGGGCGGCAGCTTGCGGTCGATGCGCGTGGTGACGCCGACAAGCTGGGCAAGCGTGGTGACATAAGTCGCCAGAATGGCGACGATGATGGCGGTCCGGGCATCGGCGGGATAGCCGGCGAGAAGGGCTGCGGCCATCAGGACCAGGATCAGTACCGGACGCACCAGGTAGGTCGGCGACAGCGCGAAAAGCGCCCAGCTGTTGGCGCGCGCCAGGCCCTGCAGCACGTCGGACAGGGCGATCATCGGCAGGCAGATGAAGCCGAGCACGAAGGGCACGACATAATAGCTCTCGATATGGGGCGCAAGCAGCCAGACGCCGAGCGCTCCGCAACCGGCGATGAAGGACGAGGCGACGAGCACGAAAAGCCGGCTGGCAAGCAGTATGCCGCGCAGTTCGGCGAACATGCCCTTTTCGCGGTATTCGGGAATGAAGCGGATCACCGAAGTGTGGAAGCCGAGACACGAGACATTGCCGGCGATGAACATCGTCGTCCAGACGAGGACGAAGATGCCGTATTCGAAGCTGCCCATCCAGCGCGCCAGGAACACCTGGCTGACGAAGGCGATTGCCGCGGAGACGATTCGGACGACGAAGGCGATAAGCGACACGCGACCGGCCTCGCCGCGCGCGTCCTGCGCAAACATCAACTCGTCGAGACGGCCAAGCAGCGGCCTCGCACGCAGTGCAAGGCGCTCCGGCAAAAGCCTGTCGGCTGTCGTTGCCGCGGAAAAGCGCACTCACTAAACTCCGTCTTCCGTTCGGGCCCTGGATAAGGCGTTTCAAATGCCGGCACCCTAGGCGGGACTGTTTAAGAAACGGTTGGGTCGGCTTTGGTTCCTCATGGGCAATACCGCCGCGGCGAGGGGCGGGGTTCCACGTCGCCTCAAGTGTGAAAGAGACCCGTCGATCGCGCCTTCAGGTTTCCCGCGGACTGGCTTACGGGGCGCCGGCGGCCGCCCCGGGCAAGGAACCATGGCCAACGATGTCGATACGGTTGCGGCCCGCATGTTTGGCGGCATAAAGCCGCCTGTCCGCGCCACGATAGAGTTCTGGAAAGGTGACGGGCGGCCTGAATGTCACACCGCCAATGCTCAATGACAGGCTGTAGCGTTCCCCTACCGGCGCGAAACTCGCCGCCTGCACCGCATCGCGGATACGTTCGGCTACCGTGTGTGTGCGCCCTGCATCCAGGCCGGGCAGGAAAACGCCGAACTCCTCGCCGCCGAGGCGCGCCACCAGATCGAGATCGCGGACATTGGCCTTGATCAGGTCGGCGATCAGCCTCAGCGCCTCGTCACCCGTATCGTGGCCGAACCGGTCGTTGACCGACTTGAAGTGGTCGACATCGAGGATGAGCAGCGATCCGTCCCCGCAGCCCGGCTGATTGTCGAAACGGTCGAGATAGGCCTCGACGAGCGTCGAAAACGCCCTGCGGTTGAGGCAGTTCGTCAGCGGATCGGTGGAGGCGATGGACAGCAGTTCGCGATGGGCAAGCGAGAGTTGGCGTTGCTTGGACAGCAGCAGATAGAAAAACGGCGGCGCAAGTACCAGCGGAATGACCAGATTGTTGATCCAGCGGTCGCCCAGCGTCCACCGACCGGTCTCGAAGGTATAGCCATCGATTGCGAAGGATATTCCGATACAGACAAGCGTGCCCAGCCCCGTGAACAGGTAGACCCGGAACGCGCCGGTGGGCGACAGGTCGAAGAGGCATCGGGGCACTTTCTCCATGCTGCCGACGCTAGCGCCACAAAGTTAACGCATGGACTCAGGGTTCGTCATAACCGGCATGAGAATTCCAGCCAGGGTTCCTGCCCCGCGTCAGTCGCGGCCCTCGGGTGCGCCGAGCGGAAAAAGCTTGCGGTAAGGCCGCGCCTCGTCGAGCGCGCGGGCGTAGCTCGGACGCGCCAGCAGACGTTCGCGGTAGGCCCGGATGTGGGCGAAGCTCTTCGGGATGGCATATGTCCAGTCGGCGTAGAGAAGCGCGGGCGCCGCTCCGCAGTCGGCCATGCTGAAGCTCTCCCCCGCGGCCCATTCGCGACCTTCCATGCGGCGGTCAAGCACCGCATAGGCCTTGTCGAATGCGGCCTTCCAGCGGGCGCCGCCATTGCCCTCGTCGGGCTCGCGGCCGATGGCTGTGTAAACCATGCGCTGCTGAGGATAGTTGATGAAGTTGTCGAAGAAGCGGTCCCACATGCGCACCTCGGCGGCAAGCAGCGGATCGGCGGGAATGAGCCTGTGACGGTCAGGGTGGAGGGCATCGATATACTCGATGATGCCGGTGGCCTCGAAAACGCGCCTGTCGCCGTCGAGAAGCACCGGAAACGTGCCGATGGGCCAGAGCGCCGCGAATTCGCTGGCGATCGGATCGCTGCCGTCGAGCATCTTCGTCTCGAAAGCGATGTCCTTCTCGTAGAAGGCGGTCTTGGCCTTCTGGCAATAGGAGGAGAAGGGGTGGTTATAGAGGTAAAGGGTCATGGCGGGACTACCTGGCAAGGACGACATGCATGGCATGTTCGGTGGCGATTTTCTCGGTGACGCGGAAGCCGAGGTCGGGCAGGTCGATGCCGGAAAACATCGCTTCGCCCTGACCGATGACGACTGGCGCGACGGCGAAGTGGATGTCGTCGACGAGGCCGGCCCGCAGATATTGCCTGACCGTCTCGACGCCGCCGCCGATCTTGACGTCGAGGTGGCCGGCGGACGCGCGGGCGAGGCCGAGCGCTTCCTCGATGCCGCCGGTGACGAAATGGAAGGTGGTGCCGCCCTGCATGACGATGGGCGCGCGCGGATGATGGGTGAGGATGTAGGTCGGCGCGTGATAGGGCGGATTGTCGCCCCACCAGCCCTGCCAGCCATCGTCGGGCCAGGCGCCGCGCTGCGGCCCGAACATGTTGCGGCCGAGGATGAAGGCGCCGAAGCCGGCCATGGCGCGCGCAGCGAAGGTTTCGTCGATGCCTTGCGCGCCGCCCTCCTTGCCGATCATCGCCCGGAAGGTCGGCGTGTCGAAGATCCACCGGTGCAGTTCCATGCCGCGCCTGCCAAGCGGATCGGCAAGACTCTGGTCGGGACCGGCGCCGAATCCGTCGATGGACAGCGAAAATCCCGCAACGCGCACCCTTGACATGGTATCCTCCTGCCAGTTGCATGCCGCAACTGGTTTTAACATACCTAACCGATCTCGTATTGCAATCGGTTTTGTGGAGGAGACGGATTTGGACATCGACCGTCGTTCGGGCTGCCCGATCAACCTGACGATGGAAGTGCTGGGAGACCGCTGGAGCCTGATCGTCATCCGCGACATGATGTTTGGCAACCGGCGGCATTTTCGCGACCTGCTGACGCATTCGGAAGAACGGATCGCCTCCAACATCCTGGCGGCGCGGCTGAAGCGGCTGCTGGCGCTCGGCCTGATCAGCCGGCGCGACGACCCGAGCCACAGCCAGAAGGCGATCTACAGCCTGACCGAGCCGAGCATCCAGCTGGTGCCGGTGCTGGCGACGATTGGCGCCTGGGGGCGCCGGCACCTGCCGGTCAGCCGCGCGCTGAGCATCCGGGCCGAATTGCTGGAAGAGGGGGGCGCGCAGATGTGGGAGGAGTTCATGGCGGAACTTCGCCTCATCCATATCGAGGATCCGGTCGGTGGCGCCAAAGGGACGCGAACGTCAAAGGTGCTGGCCCGCCTGACCGAAGCCTATCTCGAGGTGATGGCGCACCGCGCGTAGCGGCGGTGTTTCAGGAAGCTGGCGCCGACGTTCCAGCGCCGGCGCTTGAGGAACGGTGGTTTCCCGTGCCACAATGGTTCCGGTTCCTTAGAGCGGCGCGGGCGATTGCCGCCGGACCGGAACGGCGGTGCCTTCCACGCGTATTGGAGACGGCATGCACGAGGAGCAGGTTGAGCGACGGCTGGCGGCGATCCTTGCCGCAGACGTGGTCGGCTACAGCCGCCTCATGGAAGCCAACGAGGAAGAGACGCTCGGCGTGCTGCGCCGGCACCGGCGCGAATTCTTCGACCCGACGGTCGGCCAGTATGGCGGGCGCATCTTCAAGGTGATGGGCGACGGCTTCCTGGTCGAGTTCGGCAGCGTGCTCAACGCGGCGCGCTGCGCCGTCGACATCCAGCGCGGCATGGTCGAGCGCAATGCGGGCCTGCCCGAAGACCGTCATTTCAGGTTTCGCATCGGCATAAATCTCGGCGACCTGATCGTCGACGGCGACGATTTCTACGGCGACGGGGTCAACATGGCGGTGCGTCTGCAGGGCCTCGCCGGACCGGGCGGCATCGCCTGCTCGGCGGCCGTCCGCCACGAGGTCGGCAACAAGCTCGACCTCGTCTTCGCCGACCAGGGCGACCGACAGGTCAAGAACATCTCGAATCCGGTTCATGTCTATTTCGCCGATTGGGGCGATGGGGCATCGGTGGGTGGCAATGGCAGGGAAGCGCTGCGGCCGAACAAGCCATCCGTTGCGGTGCTGCCGTTTGCCAATATGAGCAACGATGCCGAGCAGGAATTCTTCAGCGACGGCATCACCGAGGACATCATCACCGATCTGTCCGACGTGTCCGGCCTGTTCGTGCTCAGCCGGCACACGGTGTTCGCCTACAAGAGGCGGGCCCAGGATCTGGAGCGCATCGCCGGCGAACTGGGGGTCGAATATGTCGTCGAAGGCAGCGTGCGCAAGGCAGGCAACCGGGTGCGCATCACCGCCGAACTGACCGAGGGGGCGAGCGACGGCCACATTTGGGCGGCGCGCTACGACCGCGACCTGACGGATATCTTCGCCGTGCAGGACGAGATCGCCAAGGCGATCGTCAAGCAGCTTAAGGTCAAGCTGTTGCCCGAGGAGCGCAAGGCCATCGAACAGGCGCCGACTGAAAGCGTCGAGGCCTATACGCACTATCTGAGGGGGCGCGAATACTACCACATCGCCTCGCGGGCCAATCATCTGATGGCGCGGCAGAGCTTTGTCCGGGCGGTGGAGCTCGATCCGCGCTACGCCCGCGCCTATGCCGGTATCGCGATCTGCGACGTGCGCCTGCAGTCCAATTACGGCACGGGCATCAGCGTCGACGATATATTGGCGACCGCCGAAAAGGCACTGGCCATCGACCCGATGCTTGCCGAAGCGCATGCGGCGCGCGGCTTCGCGCTGGCGCTGGCGCTGCGGCGCGACGAGGCGGCCGCGGCTTTCGAACAGGCGCTGCTGATCGATCCCGACAGTCACGAGGCCAACCGCTACTATGCGGAATTCTGCGTTACCATCGGGCAGTTCGAGAAGTCGGCACGGCTGTTTGTCCGCGCCATCGAAATCAAGCCATCGGACTACGGCTCGCCGCTGATGGTGGTCAACGTGTTCCGCTCGCTCGGCGATCACGACAAGGTGCTGAGCTATGCGAGGCTGGGCATCAGGAAGGCGGAGGAGGAACTGCGCCTGCACCCGGAAAACGCCAATTGCGCCTGCCTGGGCGCTACGGTCCTGGCGCATCTCGGCGACAACAAGCGCGCTTCGCAATGGCTGGCCCAGGCGCTGGCGACCGATCCCGGCGATCTCAACATCCAGTATAATGCGGCCTGCACCTATGCGCTGCTGGGCGATGCCGAACGCGCCATCGACCTGCTGGAGGCATGGGCGCCGCAGGTCGGCGCCGAAATGCGGCTGTGGTTCAGGAACGATTCCGATTTCGACGCGATCCGCGACCATCCGCGCTACCTGACCCTGCTGAAGACTACCGATTAGAGAATGATTGCCGAAAATACGAAGCATTCGCAGTCGATCCGAGGTTGAGAGGAAGATGCTCGCCAATCAACCGGAGATGATGTACTCTAGGCTGAAGATCAGGGAGTGCCTTTCGCATGGCTACCCGGTTCAGTCTCTTCGTCCAGTCGCCGTTCGAGGACACGCGGTCCCGTCCGGAAACCGTGAGCGTGTCGTCGCCCGCCGGCAGCATCGGCGCCGGCCCCTCCGACGAACGCATGTATGTGGTCGAGCCGCTCGGCAAGAGGCGGCCCTACGGCCTGAACCGCGGGCCGCTCGGCACGCCCTATCTCTATCTGCCCGACTGGCGCGGGCATGTCGCAAGGCCCGCATTGCCGGATGCGGAGGGAAATTTCGATCATATTCAAACGGACGAGCCCGGCTTCATGGCCGCGCATGTGTTCGGCTGCGTGCGCTTCACGCTCGACGTCTGGGAGCGATATCTCGGGCAGGAAATCAAATGGCATTTCCGTGACGGCTATGACCGCCTGGAAATATCGCTGCTGCCGCAATGGAATAATGCCCAGTATGGCTACGGCTTTCTGGAGGTCGGCAGCCAGCAGGACGAGAGCGGACGGTTGCTGCCCTTCGGGCTCGATTTCGACGTCATCGCGCACGAGGTCGGGCATGCGGTGATCTACGGCGTTCTGGGTGTACCGGAGCCGGGCAGCGAGTACCCGGAATATCTCGGCTTCCAGGAATCCTTTGCCGACTGCGTGTCGCTGGTCGCGGCGATGCATTTCCCGTCTGTCGTCGACACGGTGCTGTCCCAGACGCGCGGCAATCTCTACCTCGCCAACCGGCTGACACGGTTCTCGGAATCGGCGCCGCACCGCCAGCTGCGCTCGGCCAACAACACGCGCACCATGGCCGAGTTCGTGCATGGCTGGAAAAACGAGCACGAGCTTTCGCAGCCGCTGACCGGCGCGGTGTTCGACGTGCTGGCCGACATCTTCCACGAGAGCCTGGTCGATCGAAGCCTGATTTCGCCGCAGGTGGAGGCGCTGGCCGACATCGCCGAAGTCGACGACAGGGCGATGGGTCCGCTGCAGGATGCCTTCGACGCCGCCTTCGCATGCCAGGCTGAAGGCTTTCGCGATGCCCTGGTCGACGCCCGGGACATTGCGGGCAACCTGCTTGCCGAGACGCTGTGGAACCTTGAGGCGGACTACCTCGACTACGGTGCGGTGGCGCGTGTCATGCTGGCTGTCGACGCGGCGGAGAATGATGGCCGCTACGGGCGGATCATCGAGCAGAATTTCCGCCGCCGGCTAATCGGCGAGCTGCATGCCGGGCCAAGGCTCGCGCAACGCAAGCCGGGCCAGCGATTGTCGCGTAACCTGATCCCGATGGACGGGGCAAGACTGCCACGCATGAGTTTTCGCGAGCGGATGCTGCTGGCGAAGGCAGACTGAGAAACAGACGTAGAGTGGAGGGTGACGTGCCAAAAAACCGCGGTGTGGACGAAACACTACTTAGCGTTAACGCAGTATATCTCTTTGGAAGGGCACTAAGCGATATCAAATTGAAATATAAGGATCCGTCGGACAAGAACCGCCTCATGGGAAGAGGGCAGAATAATTTTCTGGCCTCTCAGCTTAGGAACGTCGATGCCAAACTGGCAAGGATATACTCCTTTGCATATGAAGGAAGCTTCTACGAACTGGCTCGGCCAACAGTGTTTTTGGTGCATGGAGAGGGTGCTGACCCCGATGCTCCACTGCCAAAGGCAGAGTATGAACGGCTCGCACGTTCGCCTGGACGCATAACGCGCACAGGGGTCGCCAGGCACTTCGGAGCCTTCTCTACAGATGTGAAGGTATGGGTCTACGACAAGGGCGACTTCTCGATGAGGATGGATATCGAGACCGGAACCTTCGACGAAATACTGTTGGAGGCGGAGCTTGCTGCCGGCGACGGGGCGACCGGCGGCGGATTCGGCCGTTCCAGTGGAGGAAGATCGAGCGGCGCGATGGGACGGTCCAGCGGCGGCAGGTCAAGCGGAGCTATGGGCAGATCCAGCGGATGGATGCCACGACGGTCCAACGATCAGGAGTAGGATTTCCAAGTCATTCAATTTGGTATGATGGAGATTGTCATGAGCTTCAAAATCACCGGCTTTTCGCCAAAGACACTTCACATAGGTCCCAGGACGCCGACACTGATTTCAGGTAAGGAACTGAACCAACAGACCCTTGCGGTGGGCTTCGCAGATGAAGCGGGATTGGTTATTTCCGGCTGTTCATTCAAAGATGACAAAGATAAAGTTATAAATATCCCAAAGGGTATTAAAGTATTCGAATTCATCGACGATGACACAAACGATGAATCGATAAGCGTAGACGTCAGGGTTCTGGAATCGATAACGGCGCTAAAAGTAAAGATTTTTTTGAAGCTTGACGGCTACCCGATTGATAAATGTACAGTTGATTTTAAGGATCAGGATGGGAAGATAGTATTCCATGATGAATGGACCGATATCCTCAAAAATCCCGAAGAAGAGCCATGAGATTCCGTTAGGAATTTGTAGCAGAGAGGTACGCCCGGCCTGCCGCGGAAGCAAGCATTGCTGATTTCGAATGGATTGGAAAACTGCCGGGCTGTGCTTGCGCCCGCTTCCTCACGCAAACGCGCCGTGGCAGTGCTTGAACTTCTTGCCCGAGCCGCAGGGGCAGGCTTCGTTACGGCCGATCTTGCCCCAGGTCGACGGATCGTTCGGGTCGCGTTCCTCCGGCGCCACGGTGCGGTTGTCGGCGGCAATCGCCAGCGAGGCCCCGCCGAAGTCGGCGCCGGCGAATTCGTCCTCGCCGGTTGAGCCGTCGATGTGGTGGCCTTCTCCCTGCGGTACCTGCGGCGGCGGCGCGTCGGCCGCCTCGCGCACCAGTTCGACGCGCATCAGCTGCGCCGTCACCGCCTGGCGCAGATTGGCCAGCATCGCCTGGAAAAGCTCGAAGGCCTCGCCCTTGTACTCGTTGAGCGGGTCGCGCTGCGCATAGCCGCGGAAACCGACGACCGAGCGCAGATGGTCGAGA